>Ga0247741_1001192_pt1 | contig 14375 bp, 18 predicted proteins | sample UWRJL213509R2_FD_180945 | JGI IMG/M metagenome (GOLD analysis project Ga0247741, IMG submission 180945) | Plant litter microbial communities from Arlington Agricultural Research Station in Wisconsin, United States - UWRJ-L213-509R-2 | ecosystem: Environmental > Terrestrial > Plant litter >... | reverse complement strand
CTCGGAACAATGCATATCCTTCTCGTTCTCCCTTCAATCTTCCGTCTTGTTGCATTGCTTCCCGCGGTCTGTTCGAAGAGTTCTCTACAGTGTTCGACAGCTCTAATTGTTGCCTTTCAGTGCCCCCATGCACGAGCTGAATGACCTACGTGTTTGCAAGGAGGTGTATAGGATGAAGTTGATATATAAGGATGATTAAAGCAATCAGGCTATACATAGTTGTTTGTATGTAATTTATCTAGCAGAAATACAAGAAATTCTGAGCACAACTATGCTCAATCACCCATTGGGACTCGTTCTGCTGTGCCAAGGGGCAACGGCCTTCATCACCAAGTAATCTGAGTATCTGTCACTTGGAGGGCGCTAAAAATGGCGCTCAAGACATATCTCAGGTTCCAAGAGTCTAGAATGGGACGGTAGTTCTCCAGAAAATAGAATGGTAAGAATAACCTTCACAGTTACGGAAATGACCTCACCTTCGGCCCTGGGACCCTTATTCCATGTAGACTGGTAGGAAGTTTTGGATCTGCTGCCCAAAACACTATGCTATGCAATACATTCTCAAGGCTCTCTCGTAACTCACTTGTAGTGAATATTGGGTCAGGTCTCATTAACGACTAACGTACAAAATTTTCAAAAGCATTTGTTAGGCCATTTATCATTTATACAATTTGGTTCAACGTGGTTGCCAAACGGCACCGCCACTCCGAGTCACTCAGGCTTGCTTACCACATGGAAGCCTGCTTGGCGGGGGCAGGAAACACTGAGCGAGTCACGCAACAAGCTGATAGGACCGAGCTCTATTGGGGGCGACGGGACGAGGACGTGGTACAAGGACAAGATCTAAACTACCGAACTAGAAGGCGAATGCCCGTATATGTACGATGTGACCTATGTGACGACGTGATAAGGCGGGCAGCCTTACACCACACTGGCGACGATGAGTTGAAGTTCTTTGTTGCTTCACTCGCAATAAAGCCTTATGGACTCCCATAACCCACCAACTGAACCTGCGTCAAATAGTTCTGGAGAGTCAGACGTCGAGCTGGTTGATGCCATGCAGATCAAGCCTGTAAGCCTATATTCCTCTTATAATTACTCTGCGATGTTCAGTGAAATATCAGTTCTCAATTCGTCTTCAAAACCTTCACAATCAGGCATTTCAAGCTGGGGATGTGGTTTCTGCAGTTATGCGATTCAGTCACCTTCAAGATCTCGTATTTGTTGCACGTGTGAATCGCTTCTGCTCCTCGTATGCTCTGCAAAGGCTATGGAAAATACTACCCTCTGGACTTCATCTACTGGAAATAACGCAAAGCGTTGATTTTGTGGATGGCCGATGGGTGAGTCGACTTCTCCTCTGTAGGCAGGATCTAAATCATTGAACAGCGGCTGGTTCGTCCCCTATCCACTCTTGCATTGCGCCGCTATGAAAAATACTCCCAATACATTCAGAAGATTGTCTGTCCTTTCTCAACGGTTCCTGATGGCGATATTGACGTGGATCCAGCCGCATTCATCGCCATTTCGGCGCTATTACCCAGCGCAAAAGCTCTTCCAGCGCTATTGGATCTTTCTCTTCCTGAAAGCCTTGTTCTTGATATACGACATGTCCCAGATCTTGTCCACTTCTTCTCATCAAACCTGCAACAGGTGGAGCTCTACCTCACCATGGGAGGAGGCATGGCCATATCTCATCTTGCAGCAGCTGTGCCAACTTTGAAAGAGCTCAGCCTCTCAGGATTCGTTCACACAGGCGTTATTAGGCAATTGTTTCGCTTTAAATCACTTGTCAAAATCTCCCTGCACTTCTCCACCCATTCAAATACTCCTTCCAGAAAGGCAAGAAAAGCACTCCGTCATGGGCTGTTGGAATTGTTTGAGTCACTTCCTCAGCTGCCTGCTATGGGTACATTCAACTTCAATATTATCGCAAACTTGGTCGCACCCTACTCGCTCTTTCCTGAGACCAGCTTTCTTGTTCATATCCGGAAAATCCACCTCCGGGGGGCGGGGCCCAACCTCAACAACCTTCTTCGGATTACTCACAACTTGGAGGAGGTTGTTCTGGAGTTCACAAGCCACACACTTCGCGAAGAAGACTTCTGCAATAGTTTCGAGATTCTCTCACATCATGCGACACTTCGGAGCGTTAAAATTACTTCAAATACCTCTGTCCCACTCTCATCGGCATTTACTCCACTCCTCCGCATTTTTGGCCTACACACCTTGGATATAGGAACGTCTATCTCAAGTTCTGAAATCACCAACGCCGATATCTCCAACATGGTATCTGCTTGGCCCAGACTACAGCGATTATTCTTGCCAACCGAGGCTGGCAATGGCCGACCCAACGTTACTCTGCAGTGTCTGATTCCATTGTCTACCTTGTCAGAGCTCAAGGAGCTCAGGGTTAGGCTCCCTGTAGGGATTGTAAACATTCCTTTGCACTACGGCGATGAGGCGAATTATTTGCAGTCGATATTCTTACCTCGCCAGCTTTGGCCGCATCTTGTTGCCCACCGCAATGGCGTAACAAATAGACATGCGTGATTTTTGCGCATGAACCGTATCACTGCCTAGTACGACCATATCTCTGCAAAAGAACCATATCTAAACTCATGTCCACCGTCTCTCAACATTGACCAACAAGTCTAGAAATAGGAATTACTGCCTACTACATCCAGATGTCCTATCTTTGCGCGGTTCTATTTACATAACTCCCTTTCTCGACAGGCATTCGTATTGTTTTAGGTGTTTCATCTCGCAACTCATGAGGGTAAACCGGCCATGGTCCATATGTTCGCTGAACACTGGGTCCGGAGATTTGTCCCGAGAGGCAAGCAGGCAACCTCCTCTTCGTCCCGGGACACGTAATGCACATGGGTTCTTCATTTTTCAATTGATCCTTGCATTTCTGGGTATCTCAGAGCGTGTATTTTTTGTGTACTGATCAAAACATTCTGTGTTATTGCCAGTTCGTCTCGCACTTATGCCAAAAGCCCCTTCCTTACGCTCACGCACCATGATGCAACACTGGCAACAGCTTCTCATGGGCGTTTTGGTGCCTTCTAGATTACGTTCAATACCATTGCAGGAGTTTTTTCTCAACATTTTTGGGGCGAGTTTCATTCAATTTCGGGGTTGTTTCCATATATATGTAGGCCTCGCCACTCGAATTACGATTTCTAACGAATGCCACTGTATTTCATTAAGCCCTTTCTCTATCTACGCAGATGCTCCATCCACCCAAGGACATCCCAGGATTTTTCAAACCCTTTGGTAATACTCCTCCTGCCATCCACGCAACGCGTGCTCAAATGTTGCCTGTTGGAAATGTTATCGAGGATGTAGCTATTTGGGGCCCTAATGTCGGTTGATATACCTTTCATATGGGCAATATTAACTGTAGCTTTTCCCCTCCAGGATGCTTGGGTCGAGCCTTCTTCAAAGGTTCCTGCTGAGTTGCTTTACGTGATTGCAGAAGGCGCTTTCCCCACGGACTTACCTTCCCTTGTACAAACCTGCCGCGAGTTCCACCTTTCAGCATCGCCAGTTCTATGGCGTGAATTGCCGTCCCCTCTTCCCCTCTTCAGGTTAGTCAGCAATTTCACAGTAGTCGACGGTGTATGGGTGAGCGTCAAGTCCTGTACTCGGGTTAATTCTCTAAGATTTTTCTTCTTACCGCACATTCTTTGACGCTAGACTTTGGTTGGACCTGGCAAACAAATTGATATTGATAGATACAAATTCTATGCATCCTTTGTGAAGGTTATAAAGTCTCCCCTCCGACTAAATCTGCGTGCATATGGCCTGTTGGACATCGACCCTCGTTCCTTCCAACATCTTGGAGTCCTTCTTGGAAGCCCCATCTTTCCTCAGCTCAACACCCTACTCCTCCCTTATTTGGGACCTTTCGTTGATTGGCAGGATCGTGATATGATTCTCCAGGACATAACACCATTGGTTTCCTCTGGCAGGTTGCAGAAAGTTGACCTGAACCTTATCGATCACGACTCTCACTACGTCAGCCAGTTGCTACCTTTCTCTCAGGAGATCAGAATACTATCCCTCTCTGGATACATATCGTCGTCCGCAATTTTGGCCTCTGTCAAATTTCCACGGCTGCAGAACTTTTCAGTCGACTTTGACTTGCAGTACGCCGCCTCCCCAAGGGACCAAGATCATATAAACCAGAGTGTTTCCTGCTTATTCCAATCCCTCTCATCACTGCCACGCCTCGTTCGTCTGCGATTGGAACTCCCAAATTGGACAATTCTCCCAATTATCCCCCCCAATATGTTTGCAAACGTTACCGCACTCACGCTTGTTGGATCTGCTACCATTGTTTCACAAGTCCTTTCCAGTGCCGCTCTTGAAGAATCTCCGGATAGCATTCCTTTCCGGCACATTCTTCTCGGCTTCACAGACGAGCAGTTCAACGAGAACGTTCTAGCCAACCGCCAGTCATCCATTCGTAATCTGGTGGTATTTGCCAGCTTATCTTGCTTGACACTTACAATAGTCGATGGGAGCTCTCTCAAGGCATTCATAGATCCTATATTGGGGCTCCCATTGATGAGATCATTGATTGTCAAGTGCAAACGGAGGTTGGCCGCTTGTGCTGATCTGGATGACCTAGATGTCCAACGCATCGTCCGGGCATGGCCTCTCCTGGAGTGCCTCGCCCTCTACCCCTGCGTACAAGATCATACCAATGGAATCATCTCAAAGATATCCCTATCTGGAGTGCAGAGTCTGGCCAGATTGAAACACCTACGGGTCTTGTCAATTCGCGTTGGCCGCCGCGAGGTCGTGCTCCCCCGTGGCTACTATCATAGTTGTGAAAGCCCTTTCGATTCATATGTAGACACGCTGTTCACCTTTTCTCAGTTGAACAGTCCATTCTTTCCAGACGCCAACTGTTACAGTTGCAGCCTTGACCCCGTATAATGTCAAAAGTAGATAATTGCTAGATAGCTCAAGGCAACATAAACCTTTGTGACAGGGCCATACGGGGCAAAGGGGAAGTTGGCAAGCAATTCTGAGATCGAGAATAAATGCTAAATCTGAGAAAATGGCGCAAAATAAAAACTTCGTGCACACAGCCTCGAAGGTTTGCTAAGAAACAAACAGGATCTCCCGAATGACTGGATGTTGCTTGGCGGTGCGGGGACAAGACCGACCACCGACAGAAGAACGGGGCTCCAACCCTCAAATAGGATCGAGGCTGACCGACTTCAAGGCGACAATGTCATCTTCGGATGCCGACAGAGGCATCAGTGCGGTTGAATCTCAAACACTTTGGATATATCGCAGCATTGCTAAGAAAAACTTCAGGCAGTAAAGACTGTATTTATGCAAGCATCACAAGAACGTTTGTATATGAAACATTGCTATCAAAGCATCAGGAAAAGAGGCCAATCGGGTAATCTGGTCGTGATATTACTGTCGCTTCTGTGTCCCGGGAGATGTCTTCGACGGCGATAGTGAGGCAATCTTTGAAGCCCTACGCTGAGCTCGACGCGCCGTGGTCTTTGGTCGGATCCAGAGTGGTTTGTAGCCATCCTGTAGGTCGAAGACGTAATCGATGCCGCCGATGGACCTCTTGCTGCCTTCCTCCACCGCTTCCCATTCGCCAGCTTCAGCTGTTTGGGTATCCCAAACCCAGGCTTGAATACTTCCATCATCTATCTGGTGGATGAAAACATCGCAGTCTTCGAGACTACCTTCTTTATGAGGTGGTGGAAGCTCCAGTAACTTGTCGCCCTCAGATAGATACCAGCTGAAGGTAATATTGTGGTATATTCGTCGAAAGTGTGGCGTTTGGTAAGCAGTGCCAATCTCAGGCTATGTCGGAAGTGAGTACAAGAAACGCGGATAATGAGGCGTCTTCACCTCTGCAACTTTGAGAGGAGGACGATCCACACGGGAACGTTTCCTGGGCTGCTGACTTAGAGCCCCAGGAAGCAACCTTCCTACGCCAGATTCTTCGGTTTGGATCTTGTGAGACCTCCGCAACGAACGAGGTGAATCAAATGATCTGGGAGGTGTAAGTGGTTGAATTGGGATGTGTCCAGAAACTTACTCGAGAGCTGGAGGCAGCCGTGACCTCTTGGATCCTGTCTTAGCTGTGCATTCATATCTTCCGCTTTGGACTCTGTCTCCGGACAGAGGCTGGTCGCCGCAGCGGTCCATATCAGGTGGCATACTGAGAGTGGCAAGGAGGATATGGGAATGTATTTATTCGCTGTTGAGCAAAGGACTGAATATACTCACTCAGTGAACTCTGGGTAAGGCGAAGGGCTTCTTCCAAGTTGCAGAGCAACATCTTCCTCGCTGCGACTAGGACCCAGGATACGCGGCAAAGTGAATGTTCTCGCTGTGGTCCCCTTCTTCGAGAAAGGGATGGTGAGCCGAAAGTAAGGCACAGGAGGTTGAGGGATGCAACGATCCATAAGAGATGTCGCCAGCGACTCTATCAGTGGTTGTGGTTAGTTTATGAGGGCTCTATCTGACATTCGAGCGAAGTCAGAGACCGAACTTTGGAGTCAGTGGCAACAGATAAAGACGAGATTACTATATTTGGATGCTGTGCATGATCAAATGATCACATAAGAATTCGCAGTTAAGCGCTTCTTCGACCCGCTGGCATTTACGTCGTGCAGATCGCCGCTTCGATGCAAATCCTCTTGATCTAAAACCCATTGGAATATATATTTTAGGACAACGCTATTTCCCCCATGTTCAGTGGCCGCTGGTAACTCGCTCGCCATCGCCGTTTGGGGCTATAGATTTCAGGGTTGCAGCAGCCGTTTGATCACTGCGGCGTTCTTTGTTAACTAGTTCTCTTTCTTTGTCATGCGACAGATAAGTGGCGTTATATGAATAGAGGAAGGAGATTGCCCCCTCTCTCAAACATCTTCCTTCCCTTTACAATCTTGGTGCCACAATGATTTTCTGCGTTTTGGTCGCTGTCGTCGGCGCGATTACTTTATCTCTCTCTCGCATGTCATCCCATTCTCGCTATAAGGCAGTTTTGACAGCTGCTGTAGTCTTGCCATGGATCGTCTGCATTGTACAACAACTTACGATCTGGGAATTCAAGTACCGCATGGAAGAAGCAACGATTGGTCTGGCACGCATGCAGCTGGTAAGCATATGTCGTACTTGTCTCAAGCGCGGAACTCACAAGGTCCCTCAGCTTCGAGATCACGCGACGAAAGTTCAAGATATTCGAGTCTTCGCCCACGAATGTCAGGTGGAAGTTCTCGAAAAGTTGAATGAGTCGCTCTACGAGGTGATTCTTAGTCAGGTGAAGATTTCTTCAATACTTCCAACAGAGGCCAGAGCTGATGGATAGTAGCTCGGAGATGGTGCCTCAGCATCTTTTTCGAAGAAGGACGCGGAAGGCGTGGACAATCTCGCCTAAACCGACTGCGAGCATGAGCCGTCAATCGCGACTGATAGGCCGCGAAGGCTCCTTGCAATTTAACCTCGTTTCTGATTCTCAAGAAGGACACTTTCCTTTCTGTATATGTCTCACCCGCCTCTTTATAACGTCGACGTAATATATACTTCGCGATTTGATGGATTCCGACCGCAGCGTTCAGTATCGGAACTTTGACATCGCCTGGACCTCGCGCCAAATTATATGTATCTAAGCCATCTTAAATAACCTGGGACAGGATTCCCAGCGACATTCCAGCTGACGTTCAAGGGCGTGGGATTGGAGGCAGAAATTAACTGGGATAATATTTAAGACGGGCCAGGTGCGGGTTCAATATCCAAGATTTCCAGCCCCAACGTTGAAGTTGTTTGGCCCAGAGAGCGTGCTGCCTAGCCTATGTTATCAAAGACTCATCAGTGAAACTAAGCCACAACTGACATGTACTTGAGCTCTGAATCTATCCGGATTGCGAAATGTAAGACAATATGCGGCTTGTCTCATTTCTGGGGGGGAATGCCAGCGTAAAGAGTTGGCGTCGAAAACGTCGTCACGCTGCGGCACATAGGAAAATGCGGGTCGCGCTGTCGATAGCGACAGAAGACAGTTTTAAAGAACTGCAGAATGGAGCATAAGTCCAACGGGATTCAGACAGGAAGAATGCGGGCACAATAGATGATAAGGAAAGCTTCACGGTCTTGAGCGATGGGGTTGAGTATCGGGGTCGTACTACAGTACTCAGAGGTAGTATGCAATCCAGCCAAGCTAAGACATCAACGACGCGGTACGCCAGTAGATGGTGCACAAGGGTTGAGCTATGGTTGTGCGAAGCCTTGGTTTCGTGGGCTAATGGCTCATTGCTCAACAGTTGACCACACCGTAGCTGCTGTCGGAAGAAGGTAGATTCTGGGTTGTGGGCTGATAGAAGTGTTTTTTCACTTTGATAAATAGCTGAGAGAAGTTTCTACCAGGCGAGAGAGAAAGAAACGAAGGTACGTCAGCGTTACCGAGACGGACGGAGGAGATGCTCACTGAAGCGCCAGTAGCTGTCACGATGTCGGTTTCGATGAGCTCCTTTGAGTTCAGATCTCCAGTGAGCCATGGTAATTCCCGGAAGAGAGCTGAGGTCTGTTGCAACGAATAGGCACCGTTCCTCGACATATGAGGAGCCAGGTCGAGTTTCGCTCGAAGCGGAAACGGCTGGCAGGTTGCTAGTTCTCACGGTTGACAATAAGTGTCAACAATTCTGCGCGCTAACCCGGGGTGTTTTCGCCTGTAGCCACAATTTCTGGATTATCAATCGTGAAGAAATTTTCAGAAACAAGTCCTGTTGAAGGTGAAATCAGGACAGGCTTCCAGCGACATTAGGAGCAATGATCCAAGTCGCTATCCAGGCGACATTCCAAGAGGCGACACTGAGGAGGAAGTAGAGACTGAGAGATTGGGGCAACGAACGATACTGGGCCGGGTGACAGGTTAAAGACTTCAACTTTTGACGTAGACTCTAGAGGCTATTTGAAACCTGCTCGAGACGACTCGGACGAGATCGCCAGTTTGACTCGCGTCGCAGGACCTGATTAAGTCACGTGTCGTTGCTGACTGTAACGCAAGCTGCTGCCAGCAGCCGGAGAACAGACTCGTATCCTGCCGCTTGGAAGCGTTGCACTGACGCGAGCTATTGCAGGAATGCGAGAGTTGCACTGACTCCGTATCGTCGCTGAACACCAACAGAGACGGTCCATCCTGACGCTCATCTACGCTCGCAATTCTCATCGACCTAATACTCGACAACGCCTGGCAACGGCAACGCGGCGAAGGAGACTTGCGACGCGGGCGAAATAGCTCAATTTTTTAAATATCTGTACTCTAGATCGGTCTCTCTGTCTCTGGCAGCCGGAACTTCTGCGTGGCGCAGATGGCGCTTCGCGAAGAAGTCGGTACGCTCGACTCAGGAATATGCCCTTGGATGCTCTGGATGCGGCTGCTTGCTGACTGGTACAAGCCCCAAAATCCACCTTTGGCTTCCTTTTTCAATCCCGCCTCTGTCTGGAATAGAACCTCAAGAGCCTCTGAAACGTCGCCTGTCGCCTGTCGCCTGAACGCTCCGTAATCCTAGGAATAGAGGCAAAGGAGCACAGGTAGCTGGGGTTAGTATAATTTTTGCTTCCAATCTTCCGGGTGCCTTTCCCCGCAGCAATTAACTTAATCCCTTTATGTGGGGCCGAGTATTTGAGTCCAGACACTGGGACCTCGACTCTGCCTTATATTTCAGCACCACCGTTCCAAACAGCTATCCAATTTCAAATTCGCGAATATGTTTGGTATTCTCATCAAGAGCTTCTCCTAGCATTTTCCTTGACTGATAAGCCTCAGCACTTGTGATTTGACCGAGAAATTTTACACGAACAACAGCACAACCTGACGCCAGCAAGTCGCTTTCAACAAGATCTCTTCTTTCGCTCTCGTCCCGCGAGGATTGCTCTGCTTGCCTGTTCGCCTGGAATGTAGGCTCAAAAAATCAGCCTCGAATGGAAGGTTACCTCGCGATGGACCTGCTGCCTCGAGCGTCGCCTTGAACAGCACTTTGAGCTTCTCCGCCCGCGTCGCCAGCCGCGTCGCCAGCCAAATCGAGCAGTAGGGAAATGCACCTTAACGATCTCAGCCACGTTCTCGCATATAATTATCTGAATGGCTGATAATCGATCGCAGCTTACGAATTTTTTGAGCACAAGCGGCGGCGCTGAGGGACGCCTATACGAATTCAGCGTCGAAGGAGTCGTGGAAATGCCGCTTAGTCACGTCGTCTGCGATCTCTGCCTGCGTGCACCTTCAACTCGACTCTTGACTAGCGACTTCCCAGCGCGGGCAATTTTCCTTGATGGAGACAACGACTCGAAGTCGGTCTAGCCAAGAAAGCAGTGGCAAGATCAGAAAAAGACCTCGTCCCGTGAGTAACGAATAATTCTCGCATATTCCAGCTTTTACTCACAGCGCCCCGAAACAACAACGCATAGGAGAATGCCCCCATTCCCGCTCCAGCGTTAGAAAGGCTGGCATCTACAGCGGGGGTCACAAATGCAGCTCGCTCGTACGACAAACAGCTAGATAAGAATGTGCGCGCCGCCGTTCACGCTGCCACGTGCTGGAAACTATACGCTCCGCGATTCTTTCTTAACGGAGTCAAGTTGGACGATCTGAAAGCAAGGGGCAGAAATGCTAAGGAAGATGTGAAGAAAGCGGATGAAATCATTGCCACTATGCAAGACCAGCCGGCCGACGCTCTCTCTGGGGAATGGATGGACGAAGACGGTAATACTTTGTTATGCGTCTTTTCTCACCACCTGATACCAGACAGCGAGAACGCAAAGGTAAGTATCGTGAATCCTCCATTGCTGAACGATAGGGACCTTCTTATTCAGGACACTCCAGCTTCGAAATGCAAGGCAGTAGTTTACCCTGGGTCATCTGGGCGAACACTTTCCGCTCTAGAGGCAGCCCCTCGCAGTCGCCGTAAAAGAGACGGTTTACCTGTAAGCCCCCTTGCCGATCTTGAACCATTCCTGGCGTCAGAACTGACTGACAAATGGCTAGCCCGATATAATCTTACGCTCCCACCAGGAAACTCAAATCTTACATTCTGTTGTGCCGCCGGCTATTAATGCCAAGGACATTAGGCACTCAGACCAGCGGGTCATGGAATGCATCGTGGCGGAACCCACAGCCCACGCTGCAGAGTGCCAGACTTCTGGAACTTTCGGCGTTGGAATAACCCAGAATGATGTTTCCGAGTACACGAGGGACGGTGTAGAGGAACAATCGAAGTTCCACTACGAAAGGACGGGGGTGACGCATCTTGTGCACGCGTGGGCCATGAAAGGCCATCCTGTGCGTCGTTCTTTACTCCAGTTCTCGTCGATGCTTACTACTCTCAGAATGGCCGTCTGACTCCCTCAAAGGATATGCTCAGGAACTGTGGTTCTGCAATGGCTGTTCGTCGGTACTACGCAGCGACAAGAGGTCTTGCGTTGTTCCTTGCAGAACTTTTCAGAGTCGCCTTCCCAGTTTACTATCTCAAATTCAAAGAGGCATTTGAAGCTGGTCAATGGCTGGAGGAAGACACTGGTCCCTGGATTGGTCGCGCAATTATCTGGAAACTTCAGATCGACACCCATCAGGACGGTCAGGACGGTGGGCCTACAGCCTGTTTTAACTTCGGTGACTATGTAGGAGGCGAGATGTATATTCCTGATCTTCTCCTCAAATTATCGTTAGTGATATATTGCTCTGGCATGGCCAATAACTAATGTTAATTTGCAGTTATCGCCAAGGAGATGTCTTGATCTTCCTGTCTGGCCACTTATATCATCAGGTTGCCCCTTGGCAGCCCACGAAATGGCAATCAGGTGGCATTCTGACCCCAGGCAGGGTCGGCAATGTTTTTTTCTTTCCTGAAATCTCATATGAACGACTCAAAGGCAAACCAAAAGGTTGGAACTGGCGCACAATGTCAGGGACTATGCCAGACGCTCAGAAATAAATCACCCAAGAATGTAGTTACGGGGATTGTCGTCCAATAATCAACCTTATTTTTCGCTCATGATTGTTGTAAATAAATAAATTCTTTAGGTAGGAGGCCGCGCATTTATATATAGTACACACTGCGCATTCGACAACGAAGAGCGCATCGCTACGAACACCTCTTCCATCCCCATGAGCTATATTACAGGCCTCCAATCAGGACTGGCGGCGCACCAGCGCGCGCCGCATGTCTCCTGGTAGCTCTCGGCTCTCCCAATCGAACCAAGAAATTGTTCTCGGCATGCAAGCCACCAAAAGAATTGCCAACGTCGCAAGGATCATTCGCCTATACATCAGATGATCAAACATTGAGATCTGAGGCAAGTCGACAGTGCATCTCCGAACACGCCAAGTTGCGAATGTTAAGTTTGATAGGGAGAAAGGGAGTTGCCCAAAAGGGAGTTGCACAAGTCCTAAGCGCCAAAGAAATATCAGGCACGATATGACGTCGATAAAGTCCTTGAACGGATTCCAGATGTAGCGGAGTCTTGCGGACCAAACCAATTGGTTTTCAGGACACACTTGCAGTATATTTTTGTCCATCGCAGGGTCCCAGGAGTCTAAGGAGTCCCTTACTTCCAAATCCAGGGCACCTGTGGTTAGTTCGTTCAATAGGTTTCCATGGGAAAATTTCCCAGTTAGAGGTGTAAATCCCTGGTCTTCGTTTGCATTTTCAGAAAAGACCCACAGCGAATCAAGGGGAAGGACTTCGTCTTGTTCGTCAAAAATATCTTCAGGGAGGCCTAGAGCATCTCCTCCACTCAGACTCGCGAACTTACCAGAAAGTTGGTTCATAGACTCGATATCACCAGGTTCGATGCGATCCGGGAGGTCGTCGATAGCGGTGTCAGTACCAACACAGTCTGCATTGTGATCTGCGCGCCCAGCACCAGATCCTATTTGACCGACTGCCAGAATATGCCATATACGTTAGCCAGGCCGAAATTGTGAAAATGTTTTACTCACCGCCAGAATCCTCGAGAAGGATCACGGAATCCGGGTCAACATGTCGAGCTTCGATGCAATCGGGAACGCCGTTGATAGCTGCGTCACCGCCACAGTCCATGTTACAATCTGCGCGCCCAGGACTAAAATCTATTTGACTGACTGCTAGAATATGTTTTAGTCAGGCCAGAATAATGAAGGTACCTTACATACCAGTACCGCTGGAATTTTTGAGAAGGATTGCTAAGTCGTCCATTTTGGAACGCAAAGAAGACAGTTGTTCCGCGACTTCGTCTCGAAGTACTTGGACTTCCCTTCGCGCAGCGCCTTGCATTTCATCATATGCATCGGGTTTGAGGAGAGTTTTCATGTTTTCATGATTAAGGAGAGGATTTATGTACGAACCTAGTTGGGTAGTTATATATGGCGGTTAAAAGAGAGGGATTCGCGTATCAACTGACGTTGGGATTCAAAGCACAACAGCTTCTCTTTCCAGCCTGCAAATTCCTCATTAAACCCAAGATCTACGTCTTCCACGTGGGCGTTGATATTCTTCTAGAGAATAGTATGAAATATCAATTGATATCCAGAGTAAATTCTAACTTACCAGGTCCTTGGCTAATGCCAAGGTCGCTGTCTTTTGAGCTCGAACTTCGTTTTCGATACTTTCTCGCGACGTGTTAAGCTTAGAAATTTGATAGTCGACGTACTGCGATAACGATTTTTCGTATTGAATTCGAAGAGATGAGAAGCCAAGCATTTGCTCTTCCATAGCGGCAAGTGCCTCCTTGGTGCGAACTTCCGAAGCAACGGCAGACTGGCGCATTGAGGATATTTCTGAATTGATTTCTGCCAACAAGTCCCCTTTCTCAGTTATGAAGGCATAGAAGTAAGCGAATTGTTTCATGAGATCTGTAAATTCTGGCGTGATGTTTTCGCCCTTGTCGATAGTCGTCCCACCGAAGCTCGAGCAGGTAATTGAAGGAGTTGTGGCATTGGGATATAATGGATCAGACAATTCGACCTTCGTAGAAACACAATTGAGTCGTCGTTCAGACACACAAAGACAACTGACCTGACTCTGTGCCATGGAAGAGTGGCTTGAAGTTCATCTAGGAAGAAGAAAGATTATCAAGCCGTGACGTGTGATCAGTGAGGGCGAGTCACGTTGTTGCGACTCTTGCGAGCACTGAAGTATTACTATCGTGGTTGGGGAGATTCAAAATTTTGTAACTTTCATCGCTCACGCAGGCAGTTGGGCACGTGGGACTCCCAAAATTTCAGGGTATATTTTTTCAGGTCTACTTAAAAGCCTCATGCAATTTTTTGGGGATGAAGTGTAATTAAAACGAAGGCGGAGCAATTCCGCTCTCGAGAGTCCAAAAATCGGGGAGTTTCAAACGCA
>Ga0247741_1001190_pt1 | contig 14389 bp, 7 predicted proteins | sample UWRJL213509R2_FD_180945 | JGI IMG/M metagenome (GOLD analysis project Ga0247741, IMG submission 180945) | Plant litter microbial communities from Arlington Agricultural Research Station in Wisconsin, United States - UWRJ-L213-509R-2 | ecosystem: Environmental > Terrestrial > Plant litter >... | reverse complement strand
TGCCGGTAGGTGACTTGCGACGCCACGATCTCGTGCCCGTACACGTGACGCCGCGCCGCCGGTGCGTCGAGTGCTGCCTCGACCCAGCGGAATCCTCGTTCTTCGCGGTCGTCGATGAACGATCGCGGCTGATCGGGGAGGAAGTACGAAAGCCTGGCCTCGGCGGCTTCCATGCGCATGTGCGCGGCCTGCAGCTTGAGTGTCAGCTTACGCGCCAGCGTGCCGATCGGTCCTTCGCGAAGGCTTTGTTCGAGGTGCGTCTGGTAACGGTTCGCCAGATCGAGGTCTCGGACCATATCGCGGATCGTGCGAGCGTTCAGACGCCCGGCCATCGACTGGCCTTGTTCATCCACCGCGTGCAGGGTTTCGATGGAGAAGCGACCGAGGTTCTGTGCGGCGAGATCGACGAGCGGTATGCGTCGCGTTTCCGACGAGCCAGGCAACGGATCGATGACCGCCAGTGCGTTTGGCAGCGCACCGACGCGACCGATTTCGACGGTGATCGTTTCGGGTGATTCGTCGATTCCCAGGGCCGCCAGTCGGATCGCGAGCTCATGCGATGCGTAGGCGTGCAGACTCAACGGTGGTTGAATTCCCGTCCCCATGCGAGCCAGTGCCGCTGCGGTGAGCGCTTCGTTGTAGGCGTCGCGAGCCTGGTACCAGGCCTCCCGCGCGGCGACAGGGACGTTGGCAAGACGCGTGGTGACGGCCGCCTCGAGCAGGCGGGCCTCGCGAAGGTGTTCGATGGCGTCGACATCCACCATGGCTTTCGGCGACAGCTCATCGCGTATGCGGTCGCCCAGGACTGTCGCGGCATCCGGGGCGTCGCTGTCGAGCGCGTAGTCATCGGCGGCGATCGCGATGCGCGTGCCCTGAACCTCGATCATGCGCGTCGCTAGTGTGTCGAAGATGAAGCCGTCGAGTACGCGGGAGCCGACGACGTTACGTGCCTTCGCCTCGGCGAAGGCATCGCCATCCATGCCGGCACCCTCGGCTGCGCTCACCGATTCGAGTAATCGGCGGCGAGTGGTCTCGAGCAGACGATCGAGGGAGTCGAAGGCTTCCCACCCACCCCGCGCGGTAAACAGCAGCGCAAGGTCGGGCGAGCCATCATCCAGCACGATCAGGGAACCGGCATGCGACGCATCGCCGAACATGAGCTCGCGGACATGGATGCCGGCTGGAAGCGGGGCACTGCTTGTCGCGGTGATGCGCATCGCGAGCGAGGCGGCGTCTTCCCGAAGCGTGCCATCGAGCCTGCGCAACGTGGCAGCTTCCCGCATGACCCTGGCGAGGTGATCGCCGAGCTCGGCGCGGTGCGTTTCGGCGCCCGTGGAGCCGGGTGCCGCCCAGAAGGCGGGAAGGGCATCGAGCAATTGCCGGGCCCCGGCGGCGTCGGGTTGGCTCAGGATCGGTTGCTCGTCGTAAAGCCTTGCAAGTCCCTCGCGTGCGCTCGCCAGCCGCTGTAGCGCGTCGACGGCGTCCTGATTCTCGGCCTGCACGATGCCGTGCGGCGTGTTCGGTGGAGCGTCCATATCCGATGTCCTTTTCGTTGGGATGAGGTGTTGCTAGGGCGTCGCGCCTGTCTGGCCGCTCGCGCTGAAATCGCCTGGCTCCAGTCCGATGACGCCGGTGGACGACGGCTCGGACGATTGGAGGATGTAACGGGGCTGCGGACCGCGCAGGTCTTCGACGATCCGGAAGGGGATCGACCCCGACCGATCCGGCCGGCCTCGGTATCGATCGAGCCGGAGCTGGATCCACGTTCGTCCGGGGACGCTGGGTGGCTGTGTCGTCAAGGGCACGCCGATCAGGCCCGACCCTGGGAGGGCTTCGAGGGAAAGCACCATAGGGCCGTGGTCGGGAACGGTCGCGCCGGTACCCTGGGGATAATGCCAAAGCTGATTTGGCCATTGATCCGGCGGCAGGATGCGCCAGGTGGCGGTTGGGCCGGGTTGCGTTCCGCCAGGTATCGGCTCCCGCGGCGTCGCGCGTGCCGTGCGGAGGGCATCGTTCCAGGCCGTTCGCTGGCGAAGCGTGACGACACGCGGACGCACCTGGGTGGTTGCTTCCCAGTAGATGAGGCTGGCTTCACCGCCGTCACGCAAGCGCTGCATGAAGGATTGCTGGAACGTCCATTGCTGGAATTCACTGAGGCCGAGGAGATCCTCGCCACTCACGGCGCGCGACCGCGGTTGCGCGAACAGCGCAGCGTCCACGCCACCTCCTGGTAGCCCGACGTCCGTGCGCAGGCGCCAGCCTCCGGCTTGAGAGGGCTGCACGCCAGGCCCCGGAAACGCAGCATCCAGCGCCTCCGGACGCACGAGGCGCCAGGTGTCCGACGAGCCGGTCCGGCGAATCTCGAAGACGAGCTCGTGCTGGCGGATGTAGCGACGGCCGTTGAGCCGGTGCACCCCCAGGGCATCGGGTCGTGTGTCATGCAGATCGACGTTGCGCGAGGCATAACGCGGATCCAGCCGTCGTCGGGTATCAGGCACACGGAGGTTCGGGCCGTTGAGGGGTCTTGATGTCGTGTTGCCGCGTACGGACAACGCCTGTCGTGCGGCATGCGATGCCCCGCTGCGCCAGCCGATGACGCCCAGGGTGGCGGTGTAGGCCCCGGTAAAATCGACAAAGGCCGCCGTACCGTCGCCGGACCTGACGTTGTCGTAGAACCGCCAGGTCGCCCGCAGCGCCTGACCCACCGCACCCAGCGTGTCTTCGACCAGCGATCCGGGGCCGCGAAGGGCTCCCAGGACATCGCCGACGAGTGTCATGACGGTCTCGGTGTCGGCCTCGGAGCTGCTTCGTCCGACCCACTCGACGTCGCGCACCTGGCGCACGATTTCAGCATCGAACAGGGCCGTCCGGATGTCGCCGTCGACGACGCGTTCCTCGAAAGCTTCCTCGGTCACCGTTCCGCGGCCTTCGCCCGGTGCCGTGAGCACCCAGTTCGCCCGCCGCGTCGCCTCCGTTACCCGGAAGCGCCGGCTGCCGTTGGCCAGCGTTTCGCCGAACTCGGCAGGCAAGCGTCGTAGCAGGTAGGCCTGGAAGGTTGGCGCATAAAGGAACTGGCGGGCGAGCGTGGCCCGGTCGCTGAACTCGCGGAAAGCGCGGCCGTCGGGCGCATCCGGGGTGTACAGCACCACCCTCGGTGAGCTGCGCGCATCGCGGACACCGATGAGCAGCACATCGCTGACGGCTGCGCCGCGGTAAACCAACTGGCGCACCGCGATCCGGTGACCGTCGACGGAGGCCCGGGTCGCCGCCGCTGGACTGTCCAGCACGGCCTCGACCATGCGGTAGCCACGCTCACCGTGGTCGTCGAGAAAGACGGCTGCCTCTTGGGGCAGATAGGCCGCCATGCGCGCCGCGGTCGCCTCGATGCGCATGCGCGCCTGCTGGAGATTCATCGTCGTGGTGCGGAAGCGGCGACCCTGGGGGTCGGCGACCCGTGCGCGAAGATAGGACGCGAAGCGCGGGGCGAGGTCGAGTTCCCGGGACAGTTCACGCAGGGCATGCATGCCGGGTGCCTGCGCGCCCGCAGGCAATCCTTCGGTGACCACGCGAACCCGTCGTCCGTCGTAGTAGCCCACGTTGTGCAGGGCGAACTCGGCCAGGCTCATCTGCACGGCGGGTGAGGATGTCGCGCCGGTGGCAGGGAGGGCGAATCCCTCGTTTCCGCGAATCTCCAGACGGATGTCGTCCGGGTCCAGCACGATCCCTCGTCGCGATAGCGCAGAGAGGAGTTCCTTCCGACACCAGCGTGCCAGCGTCAGCGGTGCGCCTTCGGCATCGTCATGCGCCCACGACGCGGCAAGAAGCAAGGCCGAGCGGTAGCCCTTCTCGGCATCGCGCCAGTCGTGCGCTGCGTCGGCGGGGACGCGGGCGAGTCGCTGTTCCTCGACCGAAACCGCGAGGCGGTTCTCGCGCGCGACGAGCAGTGCGGCGATGTCCAGCGTGTCGTGGGGATCGAGGGCGGCGAGCAGGTGGTCGTTGGACCAGGCAGATGCATCGGCCTCGTCGGTGGCGGGCCAGGCGTCGTCGCTCTTCTCGCGCTGCAGCGAGACGATTCGCCGCGCCATCGTGCCGAAGACGTCTCCTTGCAGGGAAGACGAATCGACAAAGTGTTCGTCGGCAACGACCCGCTCGATGTCGTCGATGCGCACGCCCGGCAGTTCACGTCGCCGTGCCAGCCGCTGTCTCCACGCAGCTTCGGTTTGCGAATGAAGGTCCTGAAGGCTGGTGAAGGCGTCCCAGCCGCGGTCGGGCAGAAAGCGCAGGACGATCGCCGGATCGTCACGCTCATACACGATGACCGCGCCTGCGTAGTCCGCATCGCCGACGCGCAATGATCGGACAACGAGTCCTGGTGGCACCTCGGCAACAGACATGCGTACGAAACGCTCGGCGAGATCCGCAGCGGCGACGCCCAGCGTTCCGTCGAGACGTCGCACGATGGCGTCGTCCCGCATGACCGACCCGAGACGCTTAGCCAGCGCGTCAATGCGTGCCACGGGCGCCTCACCGGGAGCCTCCGGCACCGGTTGTCGCCAGAAGGCGTCCAGGGATGCGAGCCATGTTTCGCGGCTGCTCGCGGTGAGATGCGAGGGCAGGTCGGGCATGCCCTCCTGCTGGCCAGCCAGCCACGTCTGGACGGCGACAAGGCGACCGAGAGCGTCGATCACCTCCTGTTGCGAGCTGCTGACGGCGGCAGGTGGCGCCTGCGGCGGCATCACATCCATGTTGCATCCTTTGCGCGGAACTCCAGCGCAAAGGGTAAGCCGTCGTCAGGGAGACATCTGTCTCCCATGACGACGCCGTCGCGTCATCCTGACGACAGCTGGGGTGTCAGCTCACAGCGGATGTTTATGCCGTGTTTCTTCATTGGCGACGTGGCGATCATGGAGCGACTCGGCCGAGGTCTCGCCAGGATCGTCCGGTGGACGCGCGTCCAGATCGCGTTCGTTCTCGCCGCCGGGCGTGATCTTGAGGATCGAGTGGCGGACTTCGCGCGCGAGGATGACGCGCGCGTCGCGGACCATGTCTTCCAGTGCGTCGCTGAAATCGAGCTTGCCGGCCTCGTCGGTCCAGACGACCTTCACTTCGCGCAGCTTCTGGATGAAGCCGCGGAACAGCGCCTTGTCGAAAAACTCTGGCGCCGAAAGCTCGTTGAGCAGGCCCAGGCGCTGCGCCGTGAGCGTGCACGCGGTTTCCAGTTCGCCCGAGCTCATGGTGTGGGGGCCATTCTTCACCAGCGCAGCGATGGCGATGTAATAGCGCTCGAAGGCCTGCAGCATGCTGCGCGCTATCACGCGAAGCTGGTACGCGCCGTCGTCCTGCCCCGGTCCGCGTTCGAGCACGCGGCCTTCGCTACTGGCTTCGAGGATGCCGCGGCGGACGAAGAATTCGATCGTTTCCTGGACTTCGTTGGCGAATCCGTCCTGGTCCCAGGGCAGGAACAGTTCGCCCTGGATGAAGGGATAGATCAGCTTGCCCAGACGCAGCACGGACGAGCGTGACATGCGCCGGTTGTTGAGGAAGCACGCAGCCACCCACGCCGCCGCTGCATTGAGGTGCAGGACGTTGTTGCGGAAGTATGAAAGGAGGACGGCCTGTTCACCTTCGGTGACGAGCACGTCGCCGAGCGGATGACGCACGCGACGGATCCAGCCCATCTGTTCGCCGTAGGCGACGATGCCCTGCGGATTCATGGGCGTAATCGTGACGCGGTCGGAGTACGGCAGTTCCTGGAACAACGACTTGGTGAGCTCGAGCTGGGCCAGCAGATCGTTCTCGGCCATCGCATGCTTGGGTGTGGCCAACAGCGCCAGCGCCAGCAGGTTGATGGGATTGACGTCCGCCGCGCGGTTGATGTTGACCTGGATACGCTCGGCGAGATCGTCGACGAGGTGACTCATCCATTCCGGCTTGGCATCGTGCTCGGCCGTCGTCACGCGCCAGTCGGGCGCGACGGCGTCCAGCATGGGCGTGAGCAGGATGGGTTCGCCGAAGTTGAGCGTCACGTGGCCGTAGCGCTGGCGCAGCACCTTCAATCCGCGAATCAGGCCAAGCAGGGATTCCTTTTCCTTCGGCTTGCCGGAAAGCTCACCCGCGTACGACTTGCCCTCCATCAGCTTCTCGTAGCCGATGTACACGGGCTGGAACAGGACGGGGCGGCGCGGTGCGCGCAGGAAGGCGCGCAAGGTCATCGCCAGCATGCCGGCGCGCGGCGCGAGAAGGCGGCCGGTCCGTGAACGTCCCCCTTCGATGAAGTATTCCAGCGGCACGCCGCGATCGACCAGCTGGGCGAGGTATTCGTTGAAGACCACCGAATACATCGCGTTGCCCTTGAAGCTGCGGCGCAGGAAGAACGCGCCGCCGCGACGGAGAATCGGTCCGACGCCGGGCAGGTTGAGGTTCACGCCGGCGGCAATGTGCGGCGGCACGACGCCCGAGTAATGCAGCTGGTAAGACAGCAGCAGGTAGTCGGTATGGCTGCGATGGCAGGGCACGTACACCACTTCATGGCCCGGCGCCGCGGCGCGCGCCTTGTCGAAGTGGTGCATGGCGATGCCGTCGTAAAGCTTGTTCCAGAAGTTGGAGAGCAGGAACGAGGTCGAACGAACCACCGGATGCGAATAGTCCGCGGCGATCTCGAGTGCGAAATCGCGCGCGCGGCGCTGCGCCTTGGCCAGGGTGATGTTTTCCTTGCTCGCTGTCGCGGCGATCGCGTCGCGCACCGGCTCGGTGTTGAGTACCGCATCGACCACGGTGCGGCGATGCGACAGGTCGGGGCCGATGACGGCCGCACGGATGCGCCGGAAGTGCGTGCGCAGCACGCGGGCGATCTTGCGGGTGAGCCGTTCGGGCGACAGCCCGTTCGAATCGGCCAGCACGCTGCGCAGCGATACCGGTGTGGAGAAGTGCACGACGGTGTCGCGACCATTGAGCAGCAAGGCGAGCATGCGGCGGAAGCGGCCGACCACCAGCCAGTTTTCGGCGAACAGCACGCTGAACCAGCCGCTCTCGCGATTCGGTGCGCGGCCTACATAGATAGAAACCGGAACGACCTGGATATCGCGCTGGGGATCATCCTCCAGCGCACGGATGAGCTGGCCGATCGGTTCCTTCGGTCCGCGCGCATCGGTTCGCCCAAACAGCCACCCATGGCGACGGCTCAGCGAGAACACGGAACGACGGCGGCGACCGGGCAATTCCAGCAGCTGCATCGGGCTGGGCAGGCCTGCCTCGCGGCAGGCGCGTTCGAGAATCAGCGCATCGGAGGCGCCATCGCGCTCGATCGCATAGCACACGGCTACCCCGCTCTTGAGCAGGGTCGTGGGTTCGGCGGGGTCGCGCTTGATCCGCACCCAAGGTTCGAGAAGCCGACCCAGCAGCTTGAACCACCAGGGTGAACGGGCGACATGGACGTGCGGATCCGCACTCATCGGAATTTCGGGCATCGTCGGATTGTACGGCTTCAGCGGGGCCGGGCGGCCGCCACCGGTGCGCCGTCGTTGCGGGGCGGCGGTGGGGCGGTACCGGACGGGGCTGGCGCGCTGCCCGCGTGAGCGGGCTGCGCGGGCGGATTGAGCTGCAGATGCTGCGCGCGGACGCTCTGCAGGAGATCACTGTCGTACCAGCGACCATCGAGCAGCACCAGGGTCGCGTCGGTCTGGATGGGTTTGTCCAGCAAGGTATAGGTGATCTTGACGTGCGCCGAGCCACCGCTGTTCTCGATGGTGTCGATGCTGATCGAGTCGAAGCTCTTGTCGATCGACAGCCCGTAAACCCCAAGCAGGCGTTTAAAGCCCAGCCATGCGGTGGACCAGGTGGCCATGGACTGCTCGAAGTTCATCGCGTGCAGCGCGTCGGGCGTGGACAGGTTGGCCTTCCGTGCCGTGTCGACGAGGATGCCGATGGCTTCCTTTGCCTTGGCCTGATCACCCCACGCCACGGTCTGCGTCCACGGCGCAACCACGTTTGCGGCTTCGCGCAGCTGTCGCTTCTGGGATGCCGTGAGGTCCTTGGCCTGATCGATCGCCGTGAGTGCCATGGACTGGCCGACGCCGGACAGCAGCGGCATCTGGTCCTTGTAGTCGTGGTCGAAGTGGACCAGGGTCGGGCGCAGGTCGGCGAAGAGCTTCTTCTCCGCATCGGGCTCGGTCAGGCGTTTTACGCCGGCCTCGAACTTGGCACGGTCATCGGCATCGAGGGGTTCGGTCGGTGCGTTGCGCTTGACCCAATCGGCACGCAGCGCGGCGAAATCCGCAGGCGGCAAGGCGTGTCGCCAGAACATGTCGAACTTGCCGTCCCGGACCAGGTCCAGCGAATCGCGCATGGCGTCTTCGGGCGAGCCGCCTCCGGGCGTGCCGGGTGCGTCTTTCGGCTTGTGGTTGCAAGCAGAGAGCAGGGCGACTGCCAGCAGGAGGATCCAGGCCAGGTGCGATAGGCGGCGCATGGGGGCTTCGACGTCTTCGGGAGGCGGGGACGGGGAGCGTACAAGAAAAAACCCCGGAGGCTCATCGCCTCACGGGGTTATCCAGCCCGAGGCCGGTAAGGGAAATGGCCTTGCCCGCATTGCTTTTGGCGCGACGGGTTTCGGCGAGGCCATAATAGTTAAATAACATTGCTAAAGCAATGCCTTAACTTTTACATCGTAACTCTATGATTTTACTGGGTGCGGAGCGCGTCGATCTTCTTCTGGCGACGCTCGTTGCGCGGCAGGCTGAAGTCGTTGTCGAACAGCGCCGGCTCCCAGCTGCCGTAGGTGGGGTTCGGAAGGACGAACCAGCGCTCGCCGATCCACGCCGTATACGGCGCCATCGCGCGGCTGCGGCCCTCGGCGTTGTTGCCCAGGATGTTGGCGAAATCGCCGATCTGGTCGCCGAACTGCATGAGAACACGGTAGTTCTTCGCCACCAACTGTCGGCGGCAGCCCTTTTCACTGCCCGCCTGCTCGCATCCTTCGACGAAGGTGCCGAGGCCGAGGAAGGATGGCTTGCCGGCCACGGGGAAACCCGCCGAGCGGAGGTTGGCCAGCGTGGCGTCGTCCAGATCCTTGGCACGGTTGGAAATGTAGATCACGGCGATGCCGTGATCGGCGGCGAACTTCGTGAAGGCGAGTGCTCCTGGCAGCGGGCGCGCGATGGCCTCCTTGCACCACGCTGCCCAGTCGGCTTCGTTGAATTCGCTGCCGGCGCGGATCAGGCGTGCCTGGTAAGGCGAGTTGTCGAGCACGGTTTCGTCGATATCCAGGATGACCGCCGGCTTCAGGCCCTTCAGCGACGGATGGGCGGCGCGGTCGTCCTTGGGCAGGGCATCCCACGTGGCATCCTGCTTCGCCTTGAGAAGTTTCTCCTGTGCATCGCGGAAGGTCTGCAGGTAGATGAAGTCGTGCTCGCTGGCGTTCTGCGACCAGGCTACTGCGTTGAGGTTGTCGTCGGCAGCGGGGCCGGCGACTGCGGGAGCCGCGACCGGCGCGGGTGCGGCGACGGCAGGTGCCGCGGCGGTCTTCGCGTGGGGCGTGGCGGCACAGCCGGTGAGCACCAGGGCCGCAGCGAGCGCGGCCGGAACGAACTTCATCATGGAAACCCCTTATGGCACAGGCAACGTCGCCTGTGGGCCGGCGATTGTCCGGGGAGTTTACGACAGCGTGACGACGGGACGCACGCCTCTGGCGCATAGCCCCCACGTCCTGACAGACTGCGGCCTCATCCACGACGAGGTCTCCATGGACGTCGCCAGCTCGCGCACTCACGTCATCCGCATCGCCAGCTACATCGCGATGGGGCTCGGCCTCTTCCTCATCCTCTATCTGCGGCTTCTGCCTGCTCTCCTCGCCGGTTTGCTTGTCTACGAGGTCGTGGTGTCCGTGGCACCACTGATGGGGCGCCGTCTTTCGGGCGACCGTGCGCGCGTCCTCGCCGTGGCCCTGGTCGCCATCGTCGTGGTCGGCTTGCTGACGCTGCTGATCCTTGGCGGTATCAGCTTTTTCCGCAACGAAATCGGCAATCCGGAGGACCTCTGGCAGAACAAGCTGATGCCTCTGGTCGAGCGGGCTCGCGAGCAGATGCCCCAGTCCATCGTCGGCCGCTTGCCTGAAAGCGTGGATGCGTTACGCGTCACGGCCCTCGACTGGGCACGCTCCAACGCCGTGACCCTGCAGCTCGCCGGCAAGGAAGCGGCCCGCGTGCTCGTGCACATCCTTATCGGTCTGGTGCTCGGTGCGATCGTGGCGCTCAGCCGCACACGTCCGTCGCATCAGGTAGGGCCGTTTGCCGCCGAGCTCAGCCTGCGCAGTGCGCGCCTGGCCGATGCGTTTCACAACATCGTGTTCGCCCAGATCAAGATCTCGCTGGTCAACACGGCCCTCACCGCGGTGTACCTCCTCTGCATCCTGCCGTTGTTCGGCGTGCACCTGCCGCTGACCAAAACGCTGATCGTGATCACCTTCCTGGTCGGCCTCCTGCCCGTGATCGGCAACCTGCTGTCCAACACGGCGATCACCATCGTTGGCCTCTCGGTGTCGCTGTACGTCGGCATCGGCGCCCTGGTGTTCCTCATCGTCATCCACAAGTTCGAATACTTCCTCAACGCGCGCATCGTCGGCAGCCAGATACGTGCGCGTGCCTGGGAGTTGCTCGTGGCCATGTTGCTGTTCGAGGCGGCCTTCGGCCTGCCGGGCGTGGTCGCGGCCCCGATCTTCTACGCCTACCTGAAATCTGAACTGGAAGCCGAGCGCTTGATCTAGCGTTCATCGCCGCCCTGCTGGAATCCCGCCAACCTCAAGGAGTGCCGGCATGGTCAGTACACCGGGCGACTCGCGCCTCGTCCGCATCGCCACCTACGTCCTCGCGGCCCTCGCGCTGTGGGGCGTGCTCATGCTGCACCTCATCTCGGCCCTGTTGGCGGGCGTGCTGGTCTATGAGGTGGTCGAAGCGCTCACACCGCTGATTCGTCGCGTGGTCCCTGGCGAGCGTGCGCGACCGATCGCCGTCGCCTGCGTCGCCATCGTCGTGGTCGGCGCGCTCACCCTTATCGTCGTCGCCGCGCTCGGCTTCTATCGCCGCGACATCGGCGATCCCCAGGATCTCTGGGACAGCAAATTGCTTCCCCTCGTCGATAAGGCTCACGAGCAGCTGCCAGCCTGGCTCACCTCACGGCTGCCGGACAGCTTTGGCGACTTCCGCGAGCGCGGGATGGGCTGGGCGCACGAGCACGCGGGCGACCTCAAGCTGATGGGCACCACGGCGGCGCGTGTCTTTGCGCACATCCTGATCGGCCTGGTCCTCGGCGCCATCGTCGCCATTTCCCACGGATCGGGTGGTCGTCCGGCGCGGCCGTTATCGTTCGAACTATCGACCCGCGCCATGCGTCTTGCGGAAGCCTTTCACAACATCATCTTCGCCCAGCTGAAGATCTCGGCGATCAACACCACGTTGGCGGCTTTGTTCCTGCTGGTGGCGCTGCCGATGTTCGGCATCCATATTCCCCTGGCCAAGACGCTGGTCATCCTCACCTTCGTCGTGGGACTTCTTCCCGTCGTCGGCAACCTGATTTCCAACGTGTTGATCACGATTGCCGGACTATCGGTGTCGTTGTGGGTCGGTGTCGCCGCGCTCGGCTTCCTGATCGTGGTGCACAAGCTGGAATACTTCCTCAACGCCAAGATCGTCGGCGGGCAGATCCGCGCACGCACCTGGGAGCTGCTGATCGCGATGCTCGTGTTCGAGGCGGCCTTCGGCCTGGCGGGGCTCGTTGCCGCGCCGATCTACTACGCCTATCTCAAGAGCGAACTCGAGGCCGAAGAGCTGATCTGAAGGGCCGCGTCAGCCGCCGCCGGCGAGCATCGCGCGGATACGCGCCATGTGGGTCGCCGCGGTTTCCATCTTCACTTCGGCGTCGGCTTCGGGATCCTTGCCGTCCCAGTGGAGATCGTCCTGCGGGAGCTCTTCGAGGAAGCGACTCGGATCGTTGGAGAGCACTTCGCCGTACTTGCGTGAGCGTGCCGAGAACGACAACGTCAGCATTTCCTTGGCGCGCGTGATGCCGACGTACATCAGCCGGCGCTCTTCGTCGAGGCGGCCTTCGTCGATAGCACCTTCATGCGGCAAGGTGCCGTCCTCACAACCGACGATGAAGACGAAGCGGAATTCCAGGCCCTTGGCCGAATGCAGGGTCATCATGCGCAGCGCATTGCCAGGGTCGTCGCGATCCGCGTGACTGAGCAATGCGAGCTGCGCGGCGATGTCGCCGGTACGGCCGCCGTCCTTGCTCATGGCGCGGAACCAGTCGGCCAGTTCGCGCAGGTTGCCGAGACGGCGCTCGCGCAGCACGTCATCGGGCGTCGAGGCGGCGATCTGGGCACCGTAGCCGGTCTTCTCGATGATCGTCTGCACCAGGTCGGCGGCGCTGAGGTGGTTGGCGTCGCTACGCAACTCGTCCATGAGGCGCGAGAAGCCGGCGAGGGCCGAGGCAGGGCGCGATGAAATCGTCTTCAGCACGGCGTCGCTGCGTGTCGCTTCCAGCAACGACGCGTTGCGCGTCTGCGCCATCTGGCCGAGCTTCTCGAGCGAGGTCGAGCCAATCTCGCGCTTGGGCACGTTCACCACGCGAAGAAAGGCGGCATCGTCCGTCGGATTGGTCAGCAGGCGCAGATAGCACAGGATGTCCTTCACCTCCGCACGGTCGAGGAAGGACAGCGCGCCGCTCAGGTGGTAGGGCACCTTGGCCAGACGCAGCGCCTTCTCCAGCACGCGTGCCTGGAAATTGCCGCGATAGAGGATGCAGAAGTCGTCCCAGCGCGCGCCTTTCTCCTTGTACTTCTCATGCAGGCTGGACGCGATCGCGGCGATGCGTTCGGCCTCGTGGTCGTTGTCCTTGCACTCCAGCACGCGAATCGGCGGACCTTCGACGTGGTCGCTCCAGAGCTTCTTGTCGTGGACGTGCGGGTTGTTCGCGATGAGCTGGTTGGCCGCACGCAGGATGCGCTTGGCACAACGGTAGTTCTGCTCGAGCTTGATCACGCGCAGGTTGGTGAAGTCGCGCCCCAACTGGTCGATGTTCTCGGGATTCGCGCCACGCCAGGCATAGATGCTCTGGTCGTCGTCGCCCACGCAGGTGAAGCGCGCCTTCGGTCCGGCGATCGCCTTGAGCAGGCGATACTGCGCATCGTTGGTGTCCTGGTATTCGTCCACCAGCAGATAGCGCAGGCGCTCCTGCCAGATCGCGCGCGCGTCGTCGTCGCTTTCCAGGATGCGCAGGGGCAGGCGGATGAGGTCGTCGAAATCCACCGCGTTGAAGGCGGCCAGCCGCTGCTGGTACAGGTCGTAGATGGTCGCGGCTTCGATCTCGCGCGGGCTGCGCGCCGCCGCCATGGCTTCCTCCGGCGTGAGGCCGCCGTTCTTGGCCTTGCCGACCAGGTTGCGGATGCCCTGGATCACTTCGGGCTTCACGCCCTTGGGCGAAAGCTCCTTGATCATGTTGGCGCTGTCGTCGGCGTCGAGCACGGAGAAACCGCGGCGCAACTGCGCGCGCTCATGCTCGATCTGGAGAAATTTCAGCCCGAGCGCGTGGAAGGTGCACACCGTGAGCGCCTTCGCCGACTGGTCGGAAATCAGCCGGCCGACGCGCTCGCGCATTTCCTTGGCGGCCTTGTTGGTGAAGGTGATCGCCGCGATCTTCTCGGCCGCCAGGTGCCGGTGCGAGATCAGGTGCGAGATCTTCTCCGTGATGACACGGGTCTTGCCGGAGCCGGCGCCGGCCAGCACGAGGAGGGGGCCGTCGCAGTATTCGACAGCCGCGTGTTGTTGCGGATTGAGCATGTGGGATCGGCCGGACAGGGCAGCGGACGAGGTCACGGATGGTAGCAGGTGGGGAGGTCGCGGCGGGCCCTGTCGCAGGCTCACGGGCGGCGAGACCCGGCGGAGCGCCAGCGGCCGGGCCCAGGCGGTAACATGTGCGGTCACGCACCGGAACGACCGCATGGCCAAGCTCTACTTCTACTATTCGGCGATGAACGCCGGAAAGACCACGACCCTGCTGCAGAGCGCGCACAACTACCACGAGCGCGGCATGCGCACGCTGATCCTCACGCCGGCACTGGACAATCGCTACGGGGACGGCATCGTCGCCTCCCGCATCGGCCTCCAGGCCCGGGCCGTACGCTTTGCCGGCGATGAGAACCTGTTGACCATCGCGGAGCGGGATATCGCCCGGCGTGGCCCGCTTCACTGCGTGCTGGTCGACGAAGCGCAGTTCCTCAGCAAGGGGCAGGTCTGGCAGCTTTCCGACGTGGTCGACAAGCTGGGCATCCCGGTGCTGGCCTACGGCCTGCGCACCGACTTCCGCGGCGAGTTGTTCGAAGGCAGCAAATACCTCCTGG
>Ga0247741_1001188_pt1 | contig 14402 bp, 11 predicted proteins | sample UWRJL213509R2_FD_180945 | JGI IMG/M metagenome (GOLD analysis project Ga0247741, IMG submission 180945) | Plant litter microbial communities from Arlington Agricultural Research Station in Wisconsin, United States - UWRJ-L213-509R-2 | ecosystem: Environmental > Terrestrial > Plant litter >... | reverse complement strand
TTACTTCTTACCCGTGTTTATCACCCAATAATTAAGGCGGGATCAAAGAGTCAACTTAGAGAATATCGCTAGCGTCCAGAAACTGTACAACACCGGGATTAGGTATAAAAGTCTCAACACTTGCGCAGGTGTCCGTCTCGGTTTGCGGTGCGGCATTTTTGTCCGCATGTAGATCGGTAAAGTTAAATAAGGTGGTATCCGCCAATTGCGAAGGCGACACATTCTTTATGGCTGAAAACAGTGTTTCAGTGCGACCAGGATATTGCTTTTCCCAAGTATTCAACATGTCCTTGATAACCTGGCGTTGCAAATTTTCCTGCGAGCCACAAAGATTGCACGGAATAATCGGGAAGCCTTTTAATGCCGCAAACTCAATAATGTCCGCTTCGCTGCAGTAGGCCAAAGGACGAATTAGCACATTACGTTTATCATCGGCCAACAACTTTGGCGGCATGGCTTTGAGTTTGCCGCCGTAGAACATATTCAAAAACAAGGTTTCAATAATGTCATCCCGGTGATGCCCCAGCGCCACCTTGGTAGCGCCAATTTCAGCAGCGAAATCGTATAAAGTGCCGCGACGTAAACGTGAACACAGGCCGCAAGTTGTTTTACCTTCAGGGATAATTTCTTTAACGATGCTGTAGGTATCTTTTTCAATAATATGAAACGGCACACCTAAGGACGTGAGATACGCGGGCAATACGTGCTCGGGGAAACCCGGCTGCTTTTGATCCATGTTTACCGCAACGATTTCAAAATCAATCGGCGCAGTTTTTTGCAGACTGAGCAGGATATCCAGCATGGTGTAGGAGTCTTTGCCGCCAGAAAGGCACACCATCACCTTATCGCCTTCTTCAATCATGTTGTAGTCAACAATTGCGGTGCCGACCAAACGGCGCAGGCGCTTTTGCAACTTATTGAATTCCAGACGTTCCTGACGAACCGGCAGCTCTTTCATAGACATTAACTCTTACTTAAAACAGGATTCAGCTTTTGCCGAAAAGGCGCGCATTGTACGGATTTTGCGCACGAGAGGGAATGACTAGCGCTAAGATTCGGCAGCCGCAGCGGCAAATATCGGCAACAAAAGGATGATGCGGGAACTCCCGTAGGAAACATATTTCCGCTCCTAGTCACCACTTTCATTCACATAACCAATCCGCGCTCAAAAATCATCCTAAGAGACGCCATCTCACCCGTGTATTTGCTGATAGCTCGTCTGGCACAGGCCTTGCTCTTAGCTAATTAGAAGAATCCTTAATCCATCCAGCGATGGTACGTTCCAGCGGAGTAAAATATGGCGATCCTACGTTCAGTGTGGCAAAAGCTTTCAGGTAAAAATCAGCCGAATAATGTGGCCGGCACAGCGCCGTCACCCACACTTTCTCTTGCAAGCGTATCGCCCATTATTAAAGCCGTTAAGGATTCTGTGCCCGACAAGTACTTACCGCTGTGGCAATTGCTCAGCCAACGCCAAATCATTGAAGTAAAGGTTGAAGGCAGTTCGCTCAGCTATCAAACGCTGGTGCTGGCGATTGACATCCAACGTGGGCTTTTGTGGTTGGACGACCTATTCCCCAAGCAGCATGTGCTTGAAATTGGCGATCGGATTACCTTGCGCCATCATCGCAACGGCGAGCAGTTGTGTTTTAGTTCGCCGATTTTGGCTTGGGGTAGCAATTACGGTGCGAATGGTTTGGCGATTATGTTGCCTGAGCAACCTGCTTACGCGCCGCGCCGCCAGTTGCGCCGTGCCGACATGAGTGATAAGCCAAGCGTAAACCTCAAACTGCGCGCTATAGGCCAAGACATTACCTACGGCAGCGTTCTGGATATTTCTGGCGGTGGCTTACGCGCAAGTATTCCCGGCAATATGCTCGGGCAATTGCGTCACGGCGCGCTACTCCCACTTTGTGAGCTTACCCTAAGCGATGAGCTGACAATCCGCTGCAGCGCCCGCGTTCGCGGCTTCCGTTTACTGCGCATGCCTCATCGTCACACCCAGATTAGCATCGAGTTTGTTGACATTTCACCGGAACGCCAACAACAGCTGCTGCAATTCATCAATAACATCAACTATCTTTACCAAACTGAAGAATCGCCGGTATTACGCAGCGCTTAATCAAATGCATCGGTAAAAAGGATTGTAATAAACCCTGACCTGAGCGCACGCTTAAATCTATAATAAGGAAAAGAGCTGCATCACTCGCAGCTCATCTGATTCCTATGAGTGCGCTATGTTATCGACTACCGAATTAACCGAACTTGATCGCGAATTTCTTTGGCACCCCTACACTTCTTTCACAAATCCCTCTCCGGTTTTTCCTGTGCGTCGTGCAAATGGCGTGCATATTGAATTAACAGATGGCAAAAAATTAATTGATGGTATGTCGTCCTGGTGGAGCGTATTGCACGGCTACAATAATCCGGTTATCAATAAAGCGATCACCGATCAGCTTCATCAATTTGCACATGTTATGTTCGCTGGTTTTACACATGAACCTGCGGCGAAGCTTGCAAAAACTCTCGTCGACATTACGCCTGCCGGATTAAATAAAGTTTTCTTTTCTGATTCAGGTTCAGTCGCCGTTGAAGTCGCGTTAAAAATGGCAATTCAGTTTTGGTACTCTCAAGGTGAAACTCAACGGACAACATTTTTGGCGCTCAAGCAGGGTTATCACGGCGATACTTTTGGCGCTATGGGCGTGTGTGATCCGCATTCGGGAATGCACCACTTATTTCACCAAAGCTTATCCAAGCATTTATTTGCGGATGAGCCCAGCAGCAAATTTGATGAAAAATTTGACGAGCGCAGCTTTGCAAAATTTTCACATTTACTGCAACGCAATCGCCAAAAAATCGCAGCCGTAATATTAGAACCGATTGTGCAAGGCGCAGGCGGCATGCGATTTTATTCACCAGTTTTTTTACAGCGCGTGCGCGATCTTTGCGATCAAATGAATGTGTTGTTAATTGCCGATGAAATTGCCACCGGCTTTGGTCGCACCGGAAAATTATTTGCTTGCGAACATGCGAACATAAGCCCGGACATTATGTGCATCGGCAAAGCATTAACAGGCGGCTACTTAACTTTAGCCGCAACGCTCTGTAACGACAAGGTGAGTAACGGCATATGCTCCGGCAATAATAGTGTATTTATGCACGGGCCTACTTTTATGGCGAACCCATTGGCGTGCGCTGCGGCTAACGCAAGTATTGAATTATTATTGAAAATGGATTGGCAGAAAAAGGTACATAACATTGAGCAACAGCTAAAACTGGAGTTGGAAATTTGCAGAAATTTACCGGTCGTTGCAGACGTTCGAGTGCTAGGTGCAATTGGCGTAGTTGAATTGAAAGAGCCTGCAAATGTTGCCGACTTACAACCACAGTTTGTAGAGCTTGGAATTTGGGTTAGACCCTTTGGGAAACTGGTTTACCTTATGCCGCCATTTATTATTAACGAACATGAGTTGCGCCAGCTCACGTCAGGCGTGCATCAAGTTCTTTCAAAGTTAATGTAGAAAAATTATATTTCACTAAAAATAAACCAATAAAAAAGGAGACAAATGTCTCCTTTTTTATTGCGCGTTTAACATCTATTGAATTTTCTTGATGCCTACCGCAGCGCGAACTTTTTCCAATAATGGTTTGCTGTGAGCGCGGGCTTTTTCTGCGCCTATCTGTAAAACTTCTTCGATGTGTTTTGGGTTTGCCATTAACGCTTCGTATTTTTCACGAGCATCGCCGACTTTATCATTGATCAACTCAAATAATTGCTTCTTCGCTTCGCCCCAGGCAATGCCTTCAGAAAATGCCTGACGCATTTGTGCGGTTTGCTCAGCGGTTGCAAATGCCTGCCAAATTTGAAATACCGTAGAGGTATCCGCATCTTTCGGCTGCCCTGGCTCCAGCAAATTAGTAACAATTTTATTAATGGATTTTTTTAATTGTTTTTCCGGTAAAAATAATGGAATCGTATTGCCATAACTTTTACTCATTTTGCGACCATCCAAACCTTGCAGCACTGCAACATTGTCATCGACCAATGCTTCTGGCAATACAAAATGTTCACCGTAATGATGATTAAAACGCGCTGCAATATCGCGAGCCATTTCGATGTGTTGAATTTGATCTTTACCCACCGGTACCTTGTGAGCATTGAACATTAAAATATCTGCAGCCATTAAAATTGGGTAGGAATATAAACCCATGGTGATGCCAAGATCTGCGTCATCACCCGCCGCAAGATTTGCATCTACCGATGCTTTGTATGCGTGCGCGCGGTTCATTAAACCTTTTGCGGCCATGCAGGTTAGCATCCAACACAACTCAGGAATTTCGGGCACATCAGATTGGCGATAAAAAATAGCGTTATCGGTATTCAAACCCAAGGCCAACCACGTCGCCGCAATTTCGCGGGTTGATTGATGAACTAAGGCTGGGTCATGACATTTAATCAGCGCATGAAAATCGGCGAGAAAATAAAAGGATTGCACATCCGCTCGCTCACTGGCTTCAATCGCCGGGCGTATGGCGCCCACATAATTACCTAAATGAGGAGTTCCGGTAGTGGTAATGCCGGTAAGAACACGCTGCTTGCTCATGGGTTCACTTCTTATAATCGTCGAATTTAGAAACGTAAATTGCGGTGGGGAATTAAATTAAACAGCAGTCACACGAAACAATGGCCGCTAAATCTGAAGCGGCATTATACAGACAAGCCGTAAACTTTAGTGCAAGTCCGCCATAAAAATAACAGCCTGAAACTAGCACTAATTATTTGTTGGCAACTTGATGCAAGCTGGCTTCCTGCAAAATTAAGGCTTCGTAGCCCGCTTGATTTAACAGTTGCGCCGCAACATCCGCACGACGACCTGCATCATCAGTAACCACGTAGGTTTGCGATTGCTCCAAGGTCGGCAAACTTTTACGCAACTGACTTAAGGGAATACTTCGGCTTTGGGGAACAGATTGGAAACGTCTTTCTTGCGGTAAACGCACATCAATAATTTGATAGGGCGTTGTCGAATCGAGATTTTTAGTCAGATCTTCATAAGATATAAAACGGCGCACTGGCTCTTGCAATAAAGTGACAAAATCACTTTTTTCCAAACACATAAGCTTGCCGGGCGTTAACATTTTTACTGTGGCGTTACGCGTCGTATCGCCAACCAACGCTTCTTCGCCAAAATAATCACCAGGACGCAACGCCGCTAAGATATTGCCTTGTTTATCCAACACTTTGGCGCTGCCGGCTTCCAATACGTAAAAAAATTCACCGCGCTCGCCTTCTTTAATAACAATTTCGTCGGCAGCAACTTTTTGCGATTTGAAACGTAAAAATAATTGACGAATATTACCGGGCGGAATTTTATTGAAAAATGGTGATTGCAATAAACTCGACATCCAATCGCCTTCTTCAGCGTCTTCAAATTCCGAATGTTCGTGCTGAACTTCTGCGGAGTCATCATTGCTTTCACTCCACGCCAATACCAAATCTGAAAAATCACTTTCTACCGCAAGCATTACTACTGGAGATTTTGCGACGGCTGAAACAGTTGTAGGTGATGTGCTATTGATGGGAACTTTGCAGTTGTCCTCTTCACAGTCAACCGAGGTAATTGAGAATTGAGAATCGATTAAATCAATATTTCCGCTCACTAAATAAAGCGACTCGTTAAGTTCGCGGCCACGTTTAAAAATAATAGTTCCTTTGCTGTATTCCTTTAAGCTGGCCTTCTCAATTACCTTGGATAAATATTCAAATGCCAAGGTATTGAAAGGAGAAAATCTGGCCAGAAGTTCAAGTGAGAGTGTCATAAAATTGCTCGCGAATTATTTTTTCTAATAATCGGCAAATTATAAACAGCTCGTGCTGAAAGCGGCGACAACTTGCCAAGTCTTAGTACCAAGTCACACTCAATTCGGACAAAAGCCCCTATTCAAAGTTCAAAGCAGGATTTTAAGCGCAACTCAACGAAAATTAGGCGCAAAAATCACTATTTAAAATTCGGCAACTCAAGTGACTGGTAAAAGGCGGTTGCCACTTTATAAAGGTAGTAAGCATCGGCGACACCCGCTGTTTCACGAATGGAATGCATAGCGAAAGTGGGTACACCGACATCAATTGTTTTGACGCCAACTTCTGACGCAACGATAGGCCCAATAGTGCTGCCACAACCCATATCAGTACGCGCAACAAAAACTTGTACGGGCACCTGATTTTGCTCACACAACCAATGGAAAAATCCGCTAGTTTCACTGGTGGTGGCGTAGCGTTGATTTGCATTAACTTTTACCACAGGGCCGCGATTTAAAATGGGGCCGTGATTTTCATCATGTCTATCAATAAAGTTGGGATGGACACCGTGCGCGTTATCAGCAGAAATCATCAGCGAACGCTCGATTACACGTATGCGCGTTTCACTCTCTGGAATAAGGCGCTCTAAAAATTGTTGCAGCATTGGGCCTTTGGCACCGCAACAAGATGTGCTGCCAACTTCTTCGTGATCGGTACAAATTAATAAACTTGAAACACTATCGTCCGCTTGCAGAATCGCTTTAAGACCAACAAAACAACTCAGCAAATTATCAAGCCGCGCACTGGCAATAAAATCCTGCTGAAAACCTACAATTGCAGGGGCTTGGGTGTCGTACAAACTGATTTCAAAATCCAGCACTGATACTGCATCAACATGTGGATGCTGTTGTTTTATTTGCGCCAACAAAATAGATTTAAAATTGGGTGCAAGTGTTTGCTCGGGCCCGAGTTGCAATAACACAGGCACAATATCTTTTTGTGGATTTATAGTGCGGCTGTTATTAACTTCGCGATCCAAATGAATCGCCAAACTTGGAATGCTCACTACCGCCTGTTTAAAATCAATAAGAGTGCTGGCAATTTTATTTTCGCTGGTTTTAAAAGTTACACGGCCAGCCAAGGATAAATCGCGATCAAACCAGGGCGACAGCAAAGCACCGCCGTAAACTTCAACGCCTAATTGCAAATAACCTTTTCGGTTTAATTCCGGTTGCGGTTTTACTTTCAAACATGGGCTATCGGTGTGCGCACCAAGCATACGAATGCCGGTATCCAGCAGATCTTTTTTTCCGTAAACAAATGCAATGATTGAAGATTCATTTCGCTTGATGTAATAACGCTTACCCGCTTGCAAATTCCACGCAGCGGCTTCATCCAACTCTTCGAAACCTGCCGCTACTAATTGATTCGCGATGGAATTTGCCGCGTGAAATGCGGTGGGAGAAGACTGAATGAATGAGAGCAACTCCTGATTGAATTGCGATTGAGATTCAGATGAAATTTGGCTCATAGCATTTGACTCAAAATTGGTTAGTAAACTTCGTTCAATAAATTTTGAAATTAACTGTCGATTGCTTTGGTTCTAATGCGTTCACGCTTTTTCCATGATACTGAATCGCGTAGATAAACAGGTTGTGCATCCAGAATCGATAATAAATTTCCTTTCTTAAATTCCTCCAACGCCAAGACTAAAATATCTTTTGCATGAGGATGAACATCTTGAACCACAGTAGCGGGAATAATATTTTGCAGATCGGCGTAATGCCAACCGGGACCGATGGCGATAAATTGTTTTGTTAAATTGGCGATAACGTGTTGCCCGCCCACTTCTGGAGGCTTCATCACATGCTCATCTGTTAAAAATTGCGGAGATTTTTCTGCGCTAAATAAGCCCCAATAAATTTCATCCATACGAGCATCGAGCGCAGCCAAAATTGGCAGCGAATTATCGGGATGCGCTGCAATAAAACCCTGCGCCATAGCTTGCAAAGTTGATACGGGAATTACCGGTAAATTCGCACCAAATGCCAAGCCCTGAACCACCCCCATACAAATTCGCAAACCGGTAAAGGAACCAGGGCCGCGACCAAACGCAATTGCATCCAAATCTTGCAACTTACAATTTGCTGCCTGCAAAATTTCATCGACCATGGGTAGCAAACGTTGGGTGTGACTTTTCGCGGCCAATTCAAAAATGTGACTGCTTGTTCCATCGACATAAAGCGCAACGGAGCACGCGTCAGTGGAAGCATCTAGCGCTAAAATTTTGGTCATTAATGAGTAACCGTACGTCTTAATCAAATAAAAATTTCGATAAAAAAATAGGCTCACTGGGAGCCTATTTTTATTCACCGGTTCGCAACATTTAGCTCAAGACAGAGAGCAATTGCTTGCGAATGGAATCGACACTGCCTACGCCATCTATGCGCGTGTAAACCGGAGCACCTTTTTTGCCGTTCGCTGCCAAATCTTGATAGAAACCTACCAATGGTTTGGTTTGCGCGTGGTATACGGTTAGGCGTTTACGCACAGTTTCTTCCAGATCGTCAGGACGTTGAATCAACGGCTCACCGGTAATATCATCATGTCCAACAACTTTCGGAGCGTTGTGCAGAACGTGGTACACGCGGCCAGAAGCTTCGTGAACACGACGACCACTTAAACGCGCAACGATTTCTTCGTCAGCAACGTCAATTTCAATAACGTGATCAATATTTACGCCCGCTTCAAGCAATGCTTCTGCCTGAGGAATGGTGCGAGGAAAGCCATCAAAAAGGAAACCATTATTGCAATCGCTTTGCAGAATGCGTTCTTTAACCAGGGCGATAATCAAATCGTCCGACACCAAACCACCCGCTTCCATAATATCTTTCGCTTGCAGACCAAGCTGGGTTCCTGCTTTGACTGCTGCGCGCAACATGTCGCCAGTGGAAATCTGTGGAATACCAAATTTCTCCATGATCAGTTGTGCTTGAGTACCCTTACCTGCACCAGGCGCGCCTAACAAAATCACTCTCATTACGGATTGCTCCTCAAAATTATTTTAGCCTTTAAAGCCAGGTTTCCCCGATGCCTATGGCCATCTTATAAATGCCAACGCGCACGCAAAAAAGTACTGGTAAAAAGGCGCTACGATACACGCCCGAGCAGGCAATCACAACCTTAAGGCGTGGTATGGGGCGATATGTTTAGAGTCTAAACACCAGGATGGGTTGAGAGTTAGAAAGCTGGGCATTAATTACACACTTCGAGAATTGGTTGGCTTAAAGTCGTCCTATTTGTGTTGTATTTGTAGAGACTTCATCCTACAATTTTGTCAAATCCGATAATTGAGAGGACAAAATTGTGGCTTCTAACGTAGAACTTGATGATTACGACCGTAAAATCCTACGGGCCTTACAAGAAAATGCCGATTTTTCAATGGCGGACTTGGGCAACCTAATCGGCCTCTCACATACGCCCTGCTGGCGCCGTCTGAAACGCCTTGAAACGGAGGGCGTTATTCGCGGAAAAGTAACTTTGCTGGATGCTAAAAAAATCGATTTGGGAGTTAGAGTTCACGCATTTGTGACTGCCAAAAATCATGATGAAGAAGCGCTGAGCGCCTTCGAGGCTGCCGTACAATCCATCCCTGAAATTGTTGAATGCTATTCCACCAGCGGAGACAAAGATTACGTGCTGCAAATTGTGATTAACAGTGTGGAAGAGTATGAACAGCTTTTACGCAAAACGCTGCTAAAGCTTCCCAACGTGGGCAGCATTCACTCGACCTTTTCGCTAAAACAAATCAAATATACGACGCAATTGCCTATCTAATCCAGACTCAACTGCAATAAAAAATCCCCATTTGAGGTTTCAAATGGGGATTTTTTTAGAACAAACCAACAAAAAATTACACCGTAAAACGCCGCAAGGTATCCCGCAAACTCGATGACAATTGACTCAGCTTTTGGCTCGCTTGCGCCGTGTGGGCCGCGCCGTCTGAATTGGTGAGCGCAAGTTGATTGATCTCAACCAAATTCCGATCAATCTCCAAAGTTACACTGCTCTGCTCTTCAACCGCCGTGGCGATTTGAATTGCCATATCGCTAATTTGCTGAACCGCCGTGCCAATACCCGATAAGGATTTACCCGCATCACCTGCTGAAGTAACCGCCTCTCTGGTCATAGCGGCACTGGAGTTCATTCCCTCTACGGCCTTTTGCACGCCCTGTTGCAATTGCCCAAGCATACCTTGAATGTCGGTGGTGGATTGTTGGGTACGGCTCGCAAGTGTGCGCACCTCATCTGCCACTACCGCAAACCCGCGCCCTTGTTCACCGGCCCGGGCGGCTTCAATAGCCGCGTTCAAGGCCAGCAAATTGGTTTGCTCTGCGACGCTGCGAATAACATCAATCACCGAGGTAACGCTCTTTGCGTCGTCTTCCAACTTAATCATTGCTTCCGCGGTTTGAGCTACATGAATCGATAATTCCTGCACATGACTTACGGCAAGGCGAATGCGCTCCTGACCTTGCTCGGTAATACCGTTGGCATCCTGAGTGCTCTGCGCGGTGTTGCCCGTGTTGCGCGCGACCTCCTGAATCGCCATGGTTAACTCATTGACTGCAGTAACAACCGTGGTAATCGCTGAACATTGTTCGTCTGCAGCGCGTTGGCCGTTACTTGAAATTACCAATAACTCTTCAGCAGCTCGGGATACTTCGTTGGTGTTGCCGCGAACATCGCGAATTAAATGCTGGAGCTGATCCATAAAGCGATTGACGTGCGTTGCCAATTCGCCCAACTCGTCATTGCGTTCTATATGAATACGAATCGTTAGATCGCCATCACCAGCGGCGATATTTTTAATGCGATCACTAATTTTTTGCAGCGGAACTGTGACTAAGAGAGGAAGGAAAAAAGCGGCGGCGAGTGTGGATAAAGCGCCAACCACTAAGAGCACAAATAATTGTTCGGAAATGGAATCGCTGCTGTTTTCAATATTGGCAGTGAAATTATCTACGTGCTCAAGGCGCTTCTCTTCAAGCTTATCCAGAAAACTACGCGCCGTTGAAAATGCCTCAAAACTCTCACCAAGTGAACGCGCAATAAGCGTTGCACGGGCAGCATCATCTGCACCATTTGCGCTTTGCACTATAGATTCGGAAATGGTTTGCCAGCGTTGCAAATAACCTAAATATTCTTCTTTTTCGGCGACGCTGCCGGTATCAGACGTTTCAATCGATTTAATAGTGCGATCATGAGCTTGCGTGAGATTTTCTTTGTGTTCTTTTAGAAACGTTGAGATTTGATTCGGCGTTAGGTTCGGCGAAAGTAGCGCGCGCTCAGCTGTGAGCGCCTGGTACATATCGCGGTCAGCTTGAATCAGCAATTGAATTTCGGGAAGGTTAATTTTTGCGATAGTTTTTGCATCATGCGCCAGAAGCGAACTCGATCTAATCGAATACAACCCCACATATAAAAACAGCGCTACCAGCACAATTAGCGGAATGCCAAGCTTCCAACGAAACGATTTATTGAGATACCAAGCCATTTGCACACCTGTCCTTTCTTTTGATGAGTAATATTTCAAAAGCTTAGTACAGGTTGACCAAATCGCCGGACTGATTACGTATGAATTTTCACGTGGCAATGTGAGCTTGTACTGATCTGCAGAAAATATCTGCAACCAGCACCCGCCTTTATTTATGCAACTTCAAACTGACTTTGATTAAGCGCTGATTGCGCATGGAAAGTACAACAAACTCAACTTGACCCAATCGCACTCTATCGCCTACGACCGGCTGGCGATATTTACTGAAGATGTAGCGCGCAATACTCCAGTCCGCCATTTGCGGCGGCACGGGGAAGTTGTAAACCATACTCAAATCTGACAAACGCGCGCGTGAATTTAATACGAATTCGCCGAAGAACGCTTGTGCCGATAAACGCTCATTCTCTTGCATGCCCACTAGGGCTTTATCTAAAGCATCCAACTCAGTCGGCAAGCTCAATAAAAAAATGTGGTCATCGGCCAAAAACTTTTGTTCAGGCTCCAGGGCGACAGGATTCCCATCGCGCAGCAGACATAAGAGTTGAGCTTTATTGGGAAGATGCAAACTGCCCACGGTGCGGCGCAAGGCCGGGCTGCCTTCCGCCAATTTATAGCCGACAAATTCATGCCCAACCTGACCAGGAATTCCCAGCTCAACGCGTTGCACGCGCGAACTACTCGTCGGCACGTTTAGATTTAACCAGCGCGCCATGGGCCCAACCGTCCAGCCCTGCACCACAAGCGATATCAACACAATAAAGAACGCGATATTGAAAAAGAAATTCCATTCAGGGACGCCCGCAAGCCACGGAAACATCGCCAATACAATCGGCACCGCACCACGTAGCCCAACCCAGCTGATAAACGTTTTTTCCTGCCATGAAAACTGGAAAGGTAACAAACATAACCACACCGCAAGCGGACGCGCGACAAACATCAGCAAGACACCGACTAACAAGGCACTACCTGCATAATCCATTAATTTATGAGGCGACACCAAAAGCCCCAACATTAAAAATAAACTGATTTGCGCAAGCCAGGCAAAACCATCGTGAAAACGTTGAATATTGTAAAGGCCGCGTGTCACGCGATTTCCAACCATCAAGCCCGCCAAATAAACGGCGAGGAAGCCGCTCGCGTGCATAACCGCCGCCAAACCAAAAATAAATACGCCACCGAATAGTGCTAGCAAAGGATACAAACCGGGGCTGAGTTGTAAGCGCTGAACACCGTGAGCCAGGAGCCGCCCACCAACTACACCAACTACAGTACCTGCGCCCATCTCCCAAACAAAATCGCCCAGCATTAGCCAGCTGAAATGCGCCTGCTTGGTGACCATCAACTCCACCAGCATGATGGTAAGAAATACCGCCATGGGATCGTTCAAACCAGACTCAATCTCAAGCGTTGCGCCTACACGAGACTTGAGAGCAAGACCTTGCATGGTCAATACGGAAAAAACTGCGGCGGCATCCGTAGAGCCGACAATTGCACCTAACAAAAGACCGTGAACCCAGGACAACCCAAGAATCCACGCGGCTAATGCGCCGCACACGCCAACCGTAATCACCACTCCAAGCGTCGCCAACGATAAAGCAGGCCGTAAACCTACTCGGAACAGATGAATCTCAGTGCGCAAACCGCCGTCGAACAAAATTACCGCGAGTGCCAAAGTGCCCATGAAGTAGGCAGCTTTAACATTTTGAAAATGAATACCTGCGAAACCGTCTTCACCCGCCAACATACCTATGATCAAAAACACCAACAACAAAGGCATGCCCATGCGTGGCGATAAAGTGCTAGCGAGAATGCTGATAATAAACAGCGCGCCGCCAAACAACATAAGTTGATTCAGTAAATCCATTCAATAAAACCTGTAAAAACAATCAATTAGTTAGCAATCTTGAAGATGTTACACCAATAATAGCCCATCAGCCGAACACATTCTGAAGTATTGTCGATTCGCTTTCTGCAGACATCCCGCGCAACAAACAAAGCCAGCCTTTTGTTCTTGACAGGTGTAAATACTGCTATGATTCGCGCATTATTTTCTTCTATTAAGTTGTCCTCATGCTCAATAACTCGGCCTTACAACAGTTAGCTCAATTAAAGACCAATTTGGTCGCGCAAAAAGACATTGCCCAAGGCGTAGTGCGCAGCACTACCAAACGTTTTGGTTTTGTTTGTTTGGATGATGGCCGCGAAGCCTTTCTCGATCCCGAACAAATGTTGCGCGTATTACCGGACGACCGCGTTGAAGTGGAAATCACCACCAACAGCAAGGATCAATTAGAAGCAAAACTGGAAAAACTCCTGAGCAGTTCGCTCACCGAATTTGTAGGCCGCTACGTCAATAAAGGCACCAACTTTTTTGTTGAGCCGGATATTTTCAATTTCAATCGCTGGTTGTTTGTGCCGCCGCAAGACCGCAAAGGTTTGAATGTTGATGAATTCGTGCGCTGCACAGTTGCTCGCCATCCTTTTACCGACGGCAAGGCCCAAGTAAAAATTATCGCGCGCCTCGGTAAAGCTGACGAAGCGGGAATTGAAAATCGTTACGCCGTCGCAAAATATCAGCTACCCAATGAATGGACTGCACCGGCGCAAAATCAGGCCAGCGGCATTAATTGGTCGCCACTCGTATTCGAAAATGGCGAGCTGGATTTAACTCACCTACCCTTCGTGACTATCGATTCTGAAAATACCCGCGATATGGATGACGCAATTTATATCGCCAACAATGACAACGGCTGGGAATTAATCACCGCCATTGCCGACCCCAGCAAACAGATTGATTTTGATAGCCCATTAGAACTAGCAGCACGCTCACGCGCCAGCACTATGTATTTATTGGGGCAATCGATCACCATGTTGCCTGCAGAGTTATCGCACGATACTTATTCACTGATTCCAGAAAAAAAACGCCCCGTGCTGATTTGCAAGATGCAAATTGCAAAAGATGGCAGCATTACCAACTATGAATTCGCGGAAGCACAAATTCGCTCGCAGCACAAATTAAGCTATCAAGCCGTTGCGGATGAT
>Ga0247741_1001187_pt1 | contig 14416 bp, 10 predicted proteins | sample UWRJL213509R2_FD_180945 | JGI IMG/M metagenome (GOLD analysis project Ga0247741, IMG submission 180945) | Plant litter microbial communities from Arlington Agricultural Research Station in Wisconsin, United States - UWRJ-L213-509R-2 | ecosystem: Environmental > Terrestrial > Plant litter >... | reverse complement strand
GGCGAAGTTCGTAGTACCGTCGTACTCGTGCACCGCGCCGCTGTCACCGCCGCCATCGTCGGGCAGCTCGGCGGCTGCTTCACCTACGCGATCAACGTCGACGAGCCCAAGGGCGAGACCGTGCTGATCCTCGCGGGCGTCGACGTCGCCGCCGGTCTCACCGGTGGCATCGCCGCCACGATCGCTCAGGGCAAGGTCCGCAACCTGATGGAGAACATCGGCATCGGTATCCTCGGCGCGCTCGTCGTCGACCTCGTCGTCGGCCTCGGTCTCGGCACCAGCGACTTCGTCGGCGAGTAGTCAGGGGTGCGGCATCATTTGCTCACGCCCTTGGGGAGCAGCAGCCAGTACTTGCCGGGGCCGCCCATGCGACCGCCGCGCTCGGCCGCGGCCGGGTCGTCGCCCCAGTAGACGTCGCCGCGGACGGGGCCGAGGATGCCGCCGCCGGTGTCCTGCGCGATCAGGAGCTGTCGCCATGGCGCCGCGCCGGGCTTGCCGATGTTGGGCGCGCGCGTATCGACGAAGATCGGCGTGGATTGCGCGATGAAGGCGCGGTCGATCGCCATCGAGCGCTGCGCGGTGAGCACCACCATCTGCGAGCCCACGGCGCCGGCCTTGGTCGATTCGCGGAAGAACACGAACGAGCTCGATTGATCGACGACCTCGTCGAACTTGCCGGGGTGGTCGACGAACCACTTGCGGATGCCTTGCATCGTGCCGCTACCGGGAGCCTGCAGCTCGCCCATCGACTTCAGCACGCCGCCGACGCCGCGGTACGCGCGTCCGTTCTTGCCGGCGAACTCGAGCCAGACCACGGAGCCGTCGTCCATGATCGCCTTGGCGGAGCCTTCGATGTGCGCGAACAGCACGTCGGTCGCGTCGTCGGCGTACATCAGCTCGAGGTTCTGACCGGCGAGCGCGCCCTTGCGGATCTCCGCGCGCGTGGGGTAGGGCGAGACCTCGCCCTTCGCGTCGAGCTTTCCCCAGATCCGACGGCCGTGCGCATCGGGGATGTGCTTCGATAGATCGATCATCACGAGGTCTTTGGGTCGGTCGTAGATCGGGATCTGGTACTTCCCGCCCTTCTTTCGCGAGGCGCGGATCTGCTGGACGTTGTAACCGGTAAGCTTGCCCTCGGCGCCGGCCTTTCCGGCGGCGCTCCACGGCACGAACTCGGCCTCGAACATCGCGCGCGCACCCGCATCGTCGCCGGGCTTCACCTTCGCGGCGGCGGCGCACGCCTTGCGCCACTGACCGGCCTTTCCGCCGTGGCCATCGTGGCCCATCGGATCGCCATCTTTGAGGGTCGCGAGCACCGCGCACGAATTGAGAAACGACGGCACCGCCTCGGAGAGCTTGTCGTCGGTCCAGCCGGGCAGGTCGGCGTACTTCACCTTCGTGAGGGTCAGCGTGTCGCGCGGCGCGGCGGCGGGTGCGTCGGGATCCGCCGGTGCGCAGACCGTGTCGTCGGCATGGGCGATCTGTCCGAGGAGCAGAGCGCACGCGGCCAAAGTGATCGTCCCTCGCATCACGCAACGATGACAATGCGCGAGCCCGGAGGCAAATTCCGCCGAAACGACAAAGCCCCACGAACCGTGGGGCTGGAAAGCAAGGCTAGGAGAGGAAACGGTTGTTCGTCTAGTTGTAGTACCGAGCGCCGAGCGTGATCACGTACGCGTCGCCCGCGTTCTGCAGGTCGACAAAGCCGAAGCTGACCGCGGCGTCGATGTTCTTGTTGACCGCGTAGAACGCACCGAGCGTGAGCGGCGTGACGTCGGCGATCGACGAGACGCGATCACCCGAGCCGGGATCCGAAAGCAGGATGCTGACGAGGTTCGTGTTGAGGTACGCGAACAGCTCCGGGGTGGCCTGGATGCCGAAGCCGACCGGCAGCGAGAACGACTTCGCATCGTTGCCATCGGGGGTCAGGCCGATGGAGAGGTGCTGGCCGAGAACGCCGGGCGCCCACGGCGTGCCGGTGAAGACCGCCATCTTCGGCGTGATCTTGTAGCGCACGCCGAGGCCGGCGTGGATCGTGGCGCCGACGGTGGTGTCACCGGTGGTGCTCTCCGGATCGGCCGCGTTCAGGTTGAGCGCGATGTCGGCGCTGGCGCCGATGTCGAGCTTGTCGCTGTGCACGAGCTGGAACGCAGCGAAGCCGGTGAGCGTGCCCTTGATCTCGAACTCGTTGAGTGCGAACGCGTACGAGCCGCCGACCGCCAGCTTGTCGCTGATGCCGTACTCGGCTCCGACGACGAGGCCTTCGGCGGTATCCGAGCTCGTCATGTTGAGGATCGTCACGGAGATGTGCGCGATGTAGAGGTCGGCCATCGCGCCGAGCTTGCCCTTCAGCACGGTCATCGGCCGATCGATGACGGACTTGGACCACGCGCCGCCGGGCGCATCTTCGGCGGGGGCGGGGGCCACGGCCGTGCCGTTCGGGTCGGCCGGCGGCTCGGCATCCTGGGCGAAAGCGGTGAGCGGTACCGCAGCAATGGCGGTCGCAGCGAACAGTATCTGGGACAAGCGAGTCATTCAGTTCTCCTGTGGGACGGCGAGTACGATGGCGAAATCGTAAACGCGCGTCACTTGTCGCGCCAATTTCTCTGGCACGATCACTTCGATAAGTGACCGATTGTCGACGGAATAATCCGCGACGATCGTCGTCCCGCAGCGAGAGGGCGGTCGGCTACTGGATGCCGGTCGGACGCGCGAACACTTCGACCCAGTTGTTATCGAACGGGTCTTCGCTCGGCTGGTTCAGCACCCACGTCGACATGATCATCTCGCCCTGACGCTGATCGGCCGAAGCGAAGAAGCCGTACGCACCGTTCCACGGCATCGCGGCGCCCGCGATGTTCGTGCGCGCCCACTGGCCGTTCTGGCCCTTGGTCGCGAGCAGGAGCTCCTGCGTGGTCGCATCCTGGTACGCGATCATCGGGAACTGGCCGTTCGCGAGGATCAGCGACGCGTCGTCGCCGACGAAGTGGAACTCCGGCTTCGGCAGGCCATCGACGGTCTGACCGACGATGCGATAGCCGTCGTCGACGATCTCGGGCAGCGCACCCGCGGCGTCGGAGACGTACTTGAGGTCGTCCTTCGTGGCGCCGACGTAGGCGACGTGCGCGACGCCCGCGGCGTCGATCTGCAGCGACGGCGTCCAACCGGCGTCGTTGATGCCGCTGCCGTCGAGGACCTTCGGCGCGCCGAACTGACCGGTCTGCGCGTTGAACTTCGAGAGCTTCAGCTCGCCGTTCGCGCGGTCGTAGTAGACCACCGCGGGAGCCTGGTTCGGCAGGCGCGCCGAATCGACGAACAGGCCGAGGCCGTTCGGCAGCGGGTAGACCTCGGGGTTCTGCGGATCCTCGGGCGGCAGCGGCGCGGTATCGACCGTCCACAGCTGCCAGTCACCGGGGCTCGTGGGGTTCGGCGTCTGCGCCGAGGCGTAGCGAACCTCGGCGCGCGCGCCGTTCGCATCGCGGATGTGCGCGAGGTACGCGACGCCCGGGTTGCCGTTATCGCTGCGCAGCGTGAGCGACGTGTACATGCCGATCAGCTCGCCCGACTCGCCGAGCGTCATGCCGGTGCCCGTCGAGATCGCGTGCTTCACCCAGTTGCCGCCGACCTTCTGCGCGAACATCAGCGAGCCGGTGTCGCGGTTGAAGTAGGTGACCGAGGGCTCGCCGTTTCCGTTGACCGCGATGCTCGTGTACATGCCGACGTCGGGGCCGGCGGCCTCGATGCCACCGCGGATGTGCGAGTCCTCGACGACCACCGGGCCATCGGGCACGCCATCGACCCACTCCCACGCTTCGTTCGGGATGCGGCCCGGGTCCGCCTTCGCCACGACGAGGTCGCCGTGGTTCAGCGCGTACGCGGAGACCCAGATCGAGCCGTCCTTGCCGGCGGCGACATCCGAGTACGGTCCGATGCGGCCCGCCGGGATGTCGTCGGAGCACACGCACTCGCCGTCGATGCAGTAGGGCAGCTCGCCCTTGCCGCAGAAGTCATCACCGCAGTCGGCGGTGGTCTCGCACGCCTTGCTCGCCGGGTTGCCGCACGAGCAACCGGGCGCGAGCGAGACGGCGATCGAGATGCCGGCCCAGATCGCGATCTGGCCGGTCAGCCGACCCGCGCGCGACTTCGCGAAGCCGCGAAACGCAACGCGCATGCTCGTCACGCTCGTGCCCTTGCGGCGACGGCGACCGAACACCATCAGGCCGACGACGAGCGTCAGCGCGATGCCACCGGTCGACGGACCACCCGAGGAGCGGCACGCGCAGCCCTCGGAGCCCGGCTGGCCGTGGAACGGCGCGACGAGCGCGATCGTGCGGTTACCCGCCTCGTCCTCGGTGAAGACGACGAGCTCGTCGTTCACGAGGTAGTCCTGCAGCTCGACGCGGGTGAGCGCGACGGTGCCGCCCTTCTTCCACTCGGAGCGCGGCTTGTCCTCGCCCGGGCGACCGAGCGCGTAGGTGAGCTTCCTCTCCGAGACGATGTCCCAGAGCGGGAGGGTCATGTCATCGCCGTCCCACGCGAGCTTGTCGGTGAGGACCTTCGGGCCCACGGAGTCGATGATCACCGGGGTCTGCGTCTCGTCGGAGACGGTGCGGTAGTTACCCTTCACGCGCGACTTGAGGCCGATGGTGTACTTGCCCTGCCACGCGAACGCGGGATCGCGCACCACGAAGCTGCCGTTCGGCACCGCGGTGTACGGGTGCCACATGCCACCGTTCAGGTTGTACTGCCACTCGAGCGGGCGGCCGCTCGCATCGGTGCGGTCGACATCGAACACGACCTCGGGCATCGCGCCGTTCTTCTTGTGGGTGAGCGCCGCGCGGATCTCCTCGGGCGGCGGCGTGGTGGCGCGCACGAGCCGCGCCCGCGCCTGGGCGATGAGCGGCTGCGGGCCGATCTGGTCGTCCATCATGGCGACCATGCTCGCGGCGGTGGGGTCGTGGAGCGCGAGCGTGCGGGCGAGCGTGCTCGGGCCGAGCGTCGCGAACAGCGCGAGGAAGTCGTCCTGCGTGGTCGTGACGTGCTGGATCGAGAGGTTGTTGAGCGAGAGGCCCGCGAACGACGGAACGTTGATCGCCGGGATGTTGCCGAGGAGCGGCGTGATGAGGTTGAACACGCTCGGGAGCACCATCTCGAGGTGCTGCGCGCTCTCGGCGACGAACTCGCTGTTGAGCACCTTCACCGTCACGGTCTGGGCCGAGATGCCGACCAGCGACGGCTTGATCACGGCGGGCTGGCCCGGCATCTGCTCGAAGTCGAGGTTGATGCCGACGTTCATCGTCAGGTCGAGCGTGAACGCGCGGACGTAGCGCTCGTAGAGGAACGCGTAGAAGTCGACCTCGAGGTGGTTGACGCCGATCTGCAGGGCCGGCGACGACGGCGTGTTGTCGCCGATCGTGAAGTCGAGCGGCTTCTGCGGGCGCGTGACGAGCAGCAGCGGATCCTTGCCGGTGTCCGAGGTGAGGTCGCCGAGCGAGGGAACGAGCAGCGAGATCGTGCCGACGTTCAGCTGGTTGATCGTGGTGGTGCCGACGCCGAGGCACATCGCGCCGGAGGTGACGAGGTGGTGCCCGGCGAGGTCGAGCATCGTCTCCGACATGCCCATCGCGAGGTCGGCGGTGGGCTCCGGGGTGCCGTCGAACGCGCCCGCCGGGTTCAGCGAGAACGTCGAGCGCGCCGTGATCGGGAGGTTCGCGGGCGCGCTACCGAACGCCGGCGGAACCATCGGGGGAACGCAGAGGTTCGGCTCGCTCGCGAACGGGATGCCGTCGCCGCGCGTACCGGTGCGCGTCGCGATGTCCTGGTCGGCGTTGAGGCCGGTGATGACGCCGAGGCTGAGCGCCTTCTTCGCGCCGTCGAGGCGGACGTAGCCGCCCGGGACGATGCGCGCTTCCATGAGGCCCTCGGTGCCGGGCGACACGCCCTCGAGCAGCGCGCCGACATCCATCAGGCCCTTCACGCCCAGCGGGTTCGGGAGGAAGTTCTGGATGAGCGGGTCGACGAGCGGGACGAGGAGGCCCTTGATCGCGTTCGGGATGGCGTCGATGAGATCGGCGACGAGGTTGCCGAAGCTCGAGAGGATGCCGCAGCCCGTGAAGTTCAGGTTCAGCGCGAACGAGTTGATGTTGGCGAGGTGGATATCGAGCTCGCCATCGGCGGGCTTGATGCCGAACGCCACGTCGAAGCTGCCGTTCAGGTTGTTCGAGTTGATGCCGAGGTTGCACGAGTCGACGTGAATGCCGAGGGCATAGAAGTCGAGGTGCAGCGACGTGTTGATCGACGTCGACAGGTTCAGGCGCAGCGTGTTCGCGTTCGTGACCTGAACGCCGAGGCCCGCCGGGGCCGCGTTGATGTTCACGGCGATCTTGCAGCCGTTGGTGCAGCCAGTGCCGGAGTTCTGGTGGCAGTAGTCGGCGCTCGCGACGTTGAAGCCCGCGATGCTCACACCGGCGTTGCCGGCGGGAACGCAGATGCCGCCCTGCAACGAGTTGTTGAGGAGACCCGGAAGCAAGTCGGTGAGCTTCTTGAAGCCCGACTGCGTGACGCGGATCTGCGCGCCGCCCTCGACGGTTTGATCAGCCGGCAGCTTTCCGCCGGGCAATGGTTGCGTCGAGCTGCATGCGCCGCAGCCACCGAGATTTCCGCATGCGCCCATCAAGACGATGAACGCGGTCGAAAGCACCAAATTGATTCGAGTCGAGCGTACGAACACGGCATCCTCCCGGCGAAGATCGAGACCCCCCTCTAGGAGCCCCTCATCAGCATCGCCTCGACGTATACGATGAACGCTCTTCCGTTGAAAAGGAGAATCTCTCCGCTACCCACCCGATATTTTAGGGTTTTCGTGGGTAGGACCACGCGGTGCGCCGTAACGAGGGTTCAATTACTTATGCCACCCGATCGTGAGCAGCCCCGCAACCGCGACGCCGAACCCCTGCCAGCGCAAGCAAGCCGACGTGGAGCTTGACAGTCGGGGAGCCATGCCGCTATCTACTGCGCCCGACCAAGGGTCCGTAGCTCAGCTGGATAGAGCGTCGGGCTTCGAACCCGTAGGTCAGGGGTTCGAATCCCTTCGGACTCACCTGAAAATCGAAAAGCAGCAGTAACTTCCGGGGGCGTAGCTCAATGGTAGAGCATCGGACTCTTAATCCGCTGGTTGACGGTTCGAGTCCGTCCGCCCTCACCCGATAGTCGACGAAATCGCGAGCTCGCAAGGCTCGCGATTTTTTCGTTCAGGTCGCGCGCGCCGCGAGCTGGCCACAGGCCGCGGCGATGTCGTTCCCGCGCGGCCAGCGGATCATCGTCCGGAGGCCGCGCGCCACCGCGATGCGCTGGAACGCTTCGATCCGCTCGCGCGGCGAGGCGCAGAGGGCGCTGCCCGCGATCGCATTGTGCGGGATGAGGTTCAGCCGCGCGTTGACGCCGCTCAGGAGATCGACCACGCGGTGCGCGTCGGCGTCGGCGTCGTTGATCCCGTCGAACATGACGTACTCGATGAAGTGGACGCGGTCGGGATAGTCGCGGAGCAGCGCGAGCAGCAGGGCGATGGGCCACGACTTCGTCTGCGGCATCGTTTTCACGCGCTGCTCGTCGGAGGAACCGTTGAGCGAGAGCGCGAGGCTGCACTTCGTCGCCGCGAGGAAGCGCTTCATGCCGGGCAGCACGCCGGAGGTGGAGACGGTGACCTGCGCGTGGCCGAGCTGCGGCGCCGGCGTCTGCGTGAGGATCTCGACGGCGGTGAGCACCGCGTCGAGGTTGTCCATCGGCTCGCCCATGCCCATGAACACGACGTTCGTGGCCGGCACCGGGGCGAGCGCGCGGGCGATCAGGAACTGCGCGACGATCTCGTCGGCGGTGAGGTTGCGCGCGAAGCCGAGCTTCGCGGTCGCGCAGAACGCGCAGTTGCGCGTGCAGCCGACCTGGCTCGACACGCAGATCGTCGAGCGGCGCGCCGTCGGAATCATGACGGTCTCGACCACGCCGCCGGCGAGCGCCATCGCGAGCTTGATCGTGCCGTCGGCCGCGGTGGTCCGGTCCGCGATCCGGATCTCGGTCTCGGCATAGGCGCGCAGCCGGGAAGCGATCGGGGCACCGAGGGTCTCGAGGGGCTCCGTGCGCGCACCGTAGATCCACTTCGCGGCGGCGATCGCGCGCGTGCGGCTCTCGAGGATGCCCTCGAGCGCGCGGACGGTGAGCCCGGTCAATCGCATCTGGCGAGAGTACACGGCGTGGATATAATCGGGCCATGGTGCGAATCGCAGCGGTGATGGGGGTGTTCGTGGCGGTGCTGATTCTCGACCCGGTGGGCGCGTGGTCGTCGGAGAGCTTCGACTACGGGGCCAAGGAGATGAACGCGGCCATCGAGGGCACGTGGGAGCTCACGCTGGACGGCGAGACCACGAGGTTCGAGATCTCGCAGGCGGCCAAGGTCGCGCGCGCGGAGAGCGGCGGGCTCGTGAAGGCGGCGGTCGCTTGCAACAAGCGGACGCTGGTTCGATCCGCCGGCGCGTGCGCGGGCGGCGACACGACGATGCCGCTCGACATCCGGGTTACCAACGGGCTCCTGAAGATGCGCAGCGGCAAGTTCTTCGTCAGCGGCCTGCAGTTCAAGGAGGGCGCCCTCGAGATCGCGATGGGATCCTTCACGCTCACCGCGACGGTCTCCCCGAAGGGGAAGGTCAGCAAGCTGGTCCCACCCGCCTGGGCCGAGGGCAAACCGGCCAAGCTCGTGCGCCTCGTGTTCGACTAGCGCTCCACCACGCGCGTCCACTCCTCGTCGGTGATCCACGGGAGCTGGCGCAGGTAGTCGCGAAAGTCGGTGCGGTCCCACGCCTCGAGCGAGACGAGCACCATGCGCGGCAACACGCCGAGGTAGCGCCGCCCGACCTTCTTGCGCAGCGAGAGGCGCTCGCGAAACGCCTCCTCCACGCGGTTCGCGGCGGCGACCTCCTTGGCCGGCGTGTACGACGCGATCTGCGAGGAGCGCGCGGCGCACAGCTCGGGCGGCGTATAGACGTAGAGCTGGGCGCACGTCGTGGGGCGAACGGCGTACACCGTGCAGCGCTCCGCCGCGTCGAGGAACAGGCACGGCGTGAACCAGTCCCGCGCGCGCTGCGCCTCCATCGTCTCCGCCCGCGTGCGGAGCTCGGCGCGCAGGGCCGGCGTATCGCGACCGGAGCGCACGAGCTCCTCGGCGATGAGGAGGCCCTCGTAGAGGCGCACGATCACGTACGACGCGCAGCACGCCTTCGTGGCGGTACACGTCTCGCACACCATCGGAAACGCGTGCTGCTTCGCCACGGCCGCCGCGCCCGCGCCGGCGTCGGCATGGTTCGTCGCGACCTCGCCGGCGAGCCAGGTGATGATCCCTTCGTCGGCCACGAACTCGCCGAGGGTCCGGATCGTCTGCACGCTCACATAGTAGACGGAAACTACGGTGAGTCGCCGCCGGGCGGCGTGACGCCGAGGCGCTGCAACAGCTCGCTGCGGGAGCGGACGCGGAGCTTCGCCATGGCGCGGCGGAGGCGGCCCGAGACCGTGCCGATCGGCAGCCCGAGCTCGTACGCGATGTACTTGTACGAATGCCCGAGCGTCGCGAGCCAGACCACGTCGCGCTCGTCGGCGGTGAGGCTGTGGAGGTCGATGCCCTTGCCGTGCATGCGGTTCTTGCGGGCGAGAACGAGCCGCTTCCCGTCGCGCTCCATGGTGTGAAGGATCGTCCAGCGTCCTTGCACGAGCGCGGTCCATTCACCGAGCGCCTGCTCCGGGGTCGCCGATTTCGATCGGGACCGTGCCCGCTCCGAGGCGAGGACCGCGTGGGCGAGCGAGGACTCGAGCCGCTTCGCGACGGTGGCCGTGCGCGCGTGGAGCAGCTTGCCGCGCGGGGTGAGGACCGCATCGGTCTCGTCGTCGTTGGCCGAGGGCTGGGCGAGCTCGCGCAGGCGCAGCGCCGCGCCGAGATGGGCCCCGGCGAGGCCGAGCGTGCGCGACTCCGCGTGCGGGAACGCGTCGCTCGGAGATCCGGGCCCGCGCCGGGGGAAGGCGACGACGAGCACGCGCGAGGCGACATCGCCGCTGAGCAGCGCCCACATCGGCGGCATCGTGCGTGCGGTGGTGGTCGCGGCGTTGGCCATGTCCTTCGGCGAGGAGCGCGCGATGCGCGACAGCCGGTACGCTCCATTTCCGACGAACTCGGTCGGCTGCAATGCCTGGCGCGCGAGCGCCGGCGGCAGGCTCGTCAGCGCGGCGCGGATCGACGATGTATGCGCATCGCTGGCGGTGCCGTACGACGCGACCACATCCGTCCGCTGGCCCACGCGGACGAGATAGCCGGCGACACCTCCGCCGACCTGGTAATCGACGCAGCGATCCACCACGCTGGCGAGCCAGGCGCGATCATCGGGCTGCCACGTGTACGCGGCCTCGACGATCCCGACGGGGTCACTCACCACGCGCGTACCTCCGGATCAAGTCGTAGCGCGAGCTGGCATCGAGCTTCTTGAGCAGCCGCGCAACCTGATTCGCCACGGTGCGCTCCGAGGTCTTGCGCGCCGTCGCGATCGCGGCGTTCGATGCACCGCGCGTGATCCGGGTCAGCACATCTCGCTCCGCCGGCGTGAGATCGGGCGTCGCCGGTCGCTCCGCGTCCCAGGCGAAGATCGCGAGGTCGTCATCGACGAGCTGGACTTCGAGGCCCTTCGGCGCGCGCTCGCTCCGTCGCTTTCGCACCGCCCAGAAGTATCGCGCGCACCCCTCCTGCTCAAGGACGCGCTCGGGCGGCGAGATAAGAATGACCATGGACCGACCGCCGGATCTTCCTCATCGAGTCTTGCGCTCGCCTCACGGGGCTACCTGCCCGGATGGGCTATACGGTAAGTCGCTTGAAATCAGCCCTTTCGTGCCTCGTTGTTCTCGCGGTTGCCGCGTGCGCGGGCGCGCAACGTGAATGGGAGGAGCCCACGCCGCGGCCCTTGCTGGCCGGCCCCTACGTCCTGATCACGGGGGCCAACGACGCCATCGTGGCGTTCCGGTACTCCCGCGGAGGGAAGGGGGTCGTCGAGTGGCGGGCCGATACCGGTCAGGCCGGGTCTCAGGTCGCTCGGCGGGAAGACGACCTCTACGGCGCCACGCTGTCCGCGCTCCCCCGCGGACCGATGATCTCGTACAAGGTCCGGTTCGGCGACCACATCCTCGGGACCGGCACGTTCCGCGTGGGGACCGCACCGGGCGAGACGGCATTTCGGTTCGCCGTGTTCGGCGACACGCGCACGAACCACCAGGTGCACCGCGCCGTGATCGAGGCGGTGGCGAAGGAGAAGATCGATTTCTTTCTCCACACCGGGGACATGGTCGAGCGCGGCGGCAAGCCCGAGCAATGGATCACGTACTTTCAGATCGAACGGCCGCTCCTCGAGAAGGTGCCGATCCTCCCCTCGATCGGCAACCACGATCTCGGCAACCGCGGCTACTACACCACGTACTTCTTCCTCGACGACTGGACCTTCGGCAACAGTTACTTCGTCACGGACTGGGGAAACGTTCGGCTCATCTCCCTCGACGTGAAGATCATCTGCGAGGAACGCTGCCGCCAGTACGACTTCGTGAAGAAGGCGCTCGCCGACGGTGCCGCTGCCGGCAAGCTCATGGTGATGTTCCTGCACAACCCGCCGTACTCGTCGGGCGCGCACGGCTCGGATCTCGTGCTCCGTCAGGTGATCGCGAAGCTCGCGAAGACCTACGGCGTGGAGCTCGTGGTCACCGGCCACGATCACGACTACGAGCGCACGAAGTCGATGGACGGTACGACGTACATCGTGAGCGGCTCGGCGGGCGCTCCGATCCGTCCCGTGAACCCGCAGCCGTTCACGGCCGAGGCGCGGACCGAGCCGCACTACGTGCTGGTCGACGTCGATGGGGACCGGCTCTCGATCCGCGCGATCAACCTGCGCGGCGAGGTGTTCGACAGCACCGTGATTCCGCAGAACCCTCCCGGCGGGCCGCCTCCTCCATGACGCGCGCAGGGGTGCTGCTCGCGATCGCGATGGTCTGCCGGGTCGTGCACGCTCAGCCGTCGCCCGCCGGCGAGCCAGACGCCACGGCACCGAAGCCGCCGGTCACGGCAGACCCGCCGCCGGTGCCGGCGAATGGACCGCGCGTGCCGGCCGATGTTCCGGTCCAGCCTCCGATCCAGACGGCGCCGCTGCCTCCGGTGGCTCCGCAACCGCTGCCTCCTCCTCCGCCGACGCCGCCGGCGCAGGAGAGCCCGTCGACGTCCGCGACCTGGTCCCCGAGCTATCACTTCGACTGGCACTGGCGATTGCTCATGCTTCCCGAGCGCGTCGTGCAGCTCGCCTTCATCCCGGCCGAGCTCCTGGTCGGCGCGATCGAGCGACACGCGCTCGACGAACGGTTCGCCGATTTCGTCACGTTCTACGACGGCCGGATCAAGCTCTCTCCGCGCTTCAAGTTCAGCTTCGGCGACGGCACGGGCGCCGGCGTGTGGTTCAAGCGGACGGGCTTGTTCGACGGACACGCCACGTCGCGGCTCGGAGGCGTGTACCGCCTCAACGGCGATTACCAGCTGGAGCTCGAGTACGACCACGAGTACTTGTTCCCCGGCGGCCGTGGACTCCGGTTGCGGTCGTACGTCGAGGACGACAAGAACCAGCGCTACTACGGCCTCGGCAACGCAACGCTGCTCGACGACCGCCGTGTGATTCGCTCGCAGCACGTGGGCGCGCTGGCGGAGATGGATCTGCAGGGCGTCGATCGGTACACCTACTCCGGCGTCCTCCAGCTCGGCATCCGCGCCCAGCATCTCTCGCCCGGCACCGCCACGACGATCCCGTCGCTGATGGAGGGCGACACCACGACGCCACCGCCGCCGGGGTTCGACGAGACCGCCGTGTTCACCGACCTGCGGCTCGTCGGAAGGTACGACACGCGCGATACGGCGGGTCGTCCGACGCGTGGCATCTACGCCGAGGCCTCGGCGCTCGCGCGCACCGACGTCACGGGCAAGTCGTTGTCGGCGGTGACGCTCACGGCGAACGCGCGCATCCACCTGCCGATCGCGCCCGACAAGCGCGTGCTGTTGCTCACGATCGGCGGGGCGGCCGCGCTGCACCTGTTCCCCGGTGACGAGATTCCGCTCGAGTCCTACGCCTACCTCGGGCGCACCAACCTGCTTCGCGGCTTCGACCGGGAACGGTTTCGTGATCGCTACATGGTGCAGGCGTCGGCCGAGTATCGGTTCCCGATCTACGAGTATCTATCCTCGCGCGCCGGCCTCGACGCATTCGGGTTCTTCGACGCGGGAAGCACGTGGGGTGTCAACGCGTTCTCGCTCAGTCCGATCCGCTACTCGTACGGCGGCGGGCTGCGCGCGGCGCACGAGACGACGCTCGTCTTCGAGCTCACGCTCGGCTTCTCCGCCGAGACGTACGAGCTGAACCTCGGCGTGGAGAAGGCGCTATGAGGATGACCGTTCTCGCGATGGCGGCCCTCGCCGCGTGCGCGCCGGCGTGGCAATCCACGCCGCACGATCAGCTGTTCCAGTCCGAACGCCGGGTCGGCTTCGTGCGCGCGCCACAGAAGTCCGATCCTTCCGACTGGTGGGACAAGGGCAGCCGCTTGTTCGTGCGCCCGCTCGGCCGGTTGATCAGCCCGGGCACGTACGTGAAGGTGCTGTTCGATCCGCCGCCCGCGCGCGACGTGAACCGGCTCGGGCAGGTGCCCGATTCGAGCTGGTTCGAGAACCGGATCGGCCGCCGGCCCTACACGAACGACGAAGTGTTCGGCGGTGCGGCGGGAGACGCCGGGCTCGCGCCGGGCCCGCTCAGCGTCATCAACGGCAAGATCGACGGCGTCAGCGCCGGTTTCGTGATCCGCGATGCGGCGAAGCAGATCTGGTACCTGAAGCTCGACCACCCCGCCTTCCCCGAGCTCTCGACGAGCGCGGAGCTGATCTCGTCGCGCCTGCTCTGGCTCGCCGGATACCGCGTGCCGGCCATGCAGGCGTTCGACGTCGAGGCCTCGCGCTTCGTCCTCGACCCGAAGGCGCGGACGAAGGACAGGTACAACCGCAGCATCCCGCTCACGCAGGCGCGCCTCGCGCAGCTGCTCTACAACACGAACCCCGACAGCAAGGGCCGCATCCGCGTCCTGATCTCGCGGCAGGCGCCCGGAGAGGTCCTCGGTCCGTTCAGCTACGAGGGGCAGCGCGTCGACGATCCGAACGACACCATTCCGCACGAGCACCGCCGGAGTCTGCGCGCCCTGTGGTTGTTCTCCGCGTGGATCAACAACACCGACACGCGCGACGCCAACACGCTCGACATGTTCCGCCCCACCGAGCCCGACGGGCGGGGCATCATCGAGCACTACCTGATCGACTTCG
>Ga0247741_1001186_pt1 | contig 14420 bp, 15 predicted proteins | sample UWRJL213509R2_FD_180945 | JGI IMG/M metagenome (GOLD analysis project Ga0247741, IMG submission 180945) | Plant litter microbial communities from Arlington Agricultural Research Station in Wisconsin, United States - UWRJ-L213-509R-2 | ecosystem: Environmental > Terrestrial > Plant litter >... | reverse complement strand
TTTGGGTGGCCGTTTGGCTGTTGCCCATAGCCAGGAGCACCAGGTACAGGACTGCGGTTATACCTGGGCGGTGTCGCGCTCCCACTAACACCTCCATTGCTCATCGGCCCACCCTCATCTTCGCGCTTGAAGATGGAAGGAGTTGCCAAACCTCTGGCTCCAGGAGGACGATAGGCACCGGCCGGCTTGGACGGTGTCGGCTTTTGAACTGCAGCCTTGACGCTCTCACTAGGAGGCGGTGCTGGCGGGATGTTTTGTCCAAACTGAGGGACATTGTCGATGGGCGTAGGGCGCCAGCCGGTCTGATAGAGTTCGTCCGTCAGCTGGACATGCACAAGAGGGCCTGTACAATGCCAGATCTTGATGCCGTTGTCAACACGGAGGCGAGGTGAGAGCGTGGCAGTCAACAGGAATCGACCATCAGGAGACCATTCACAATACGAGGTGTTTGGCGCTTCGATGGTGCTAACTTTGGTAAGAGTGCGTCTGTCGAATATCTCAATCTTTCCAGCAAGGTTACCAAAGCCAGCAAGAGCAATGAGGCGACCCTGCGGATTGAATGAGATAAAGTTGTGAGGGGAAGGACCGAAGTCATGAAGTGTGCGAGCGCGTTGATCGAAGAGCATCGTCTTTGCGGGCGTAACTGCATTGGATTAGATACGCGAGTTGAATATCTAGATTTAAAGACTTACATCCGTAGACTACACCAAATTCTTTCGAGTTGGGACTCCATGCGAAGTCGTAAACCGGCCCTTCCTTGTCCAAAGTAACTCGGCAGTCAAAGTTGCCAGCAGCGCTGAGGAGGAGGAACGTGCCAGTCTCCCCATAGTAGCTTTTGTTCGAATTATCGACATCCGTCTGCGTGAGAAGTAAAACCTGCGTGCCGAGTGTGTTCCACTTGATCTGAGCCCGCTCTGCCTTGAAGAAGGACTTCTGGCAAGTAGGTAGGCTGCCAAGGGTATTCAAACCGTAGATCTTAATGGTGGCCGGTGCACCCTTCTTCTCCGCGACGAAAACGGCGATCGAGGGATTGAGGCCAGGGCTAAGAGAGACTGTCGAGGCTCCTTCGACTTTGAGCTTATCCACAATTCCCTTGGACCACTCTGATGGACGGAATACCTGGATCTCTCCTGAGACGAGCCTAATCGCGTGTGATTCAGATATGGTGTACTGCAAATCCCAGCTTTCCTGCGACTTTTGGGTGAAGGAAATGAGCTCTTCTCCGGTCGACGCGGAAAACACTCGAAGATTTTTGTGTTGAGTGCCATCATCAAGTTTCACTACAAGAAATGTAAGATGGAGGTCAAAACAAACAACAGAAAACGCACACGGTCGCTCCCAGGTGGACAAGTAGGTCCCACGAGGCGAAAAGTTGAACTCGACGATGTTGCTAAGCGGAAGTTCTTGGAGGAGCTGTGCGCCCTCTGCGCGGAAAATGCGAACCCTAGAAGATAATCAGCAGATGGCATGAGGAACACACGAGGTCGAGCGACTCACACCGAAGGCAAAGAATATGCGTAGAGTCGGCCGTCGGCGCTGTAGCACTGCGTCTTCGCTGGAACATCTGGCCCATCGAATCCAGTCACTGGAGCATAGTCTGGTGTCCCATTGACGAGGCCGAGAGACTTTTGGGCACGGTCTAATGGAATCAGAGATTAGATGGATTCTTCGACAACAGGACTGCGATCGGAGTGTTCGAAAAGCACATAATGTCCGTTCTCCACCCTCAAAGGTAGATTGACCACCCGGGCTTGTTCAAGACCGCACGTGTTTTGAGAAAGGTACTAACATGCGTACTGCTGGGAAAGCTGAGACGCCATTTCTGAGATTCGGAAGGACAGAACTCTCGCGTGCTGGAAGAAGGAAAAGATAAAGCAAGTTAATGCTTCAAGGAAGGTAAAAGGGACGGTGCAGAAGGTGGAAGGACAAGGTTGGAGAGTGATCATCCGTAACAATTTTTCGAAATTTAGGGCCGGCACGTGCAATCTAGCCTTCATTACCACTGTCGTGTTTGACAATTGCAACCATGTTCATGATTGTTTCAGCTGGATGCGACGCGCGCCCTACTACCTTTAGGACTTCTGGATCTTTTACCTCCTCGAAGATGCCTTCGTGATGCTGAAGATGTTGTTGCTATCTTTTTTCTCCGTTTCCCGAGCACTCTAGAACTCTAAATGCGATCAACGTCAACTCTTTCAAGACCAAGCTGTGGGACAGCCGCTTGTATCTTGTATTGGACTTTACTTTGGGCAGCTTTTACTCATTACCTAGACTTCATCTTCTAGATTTCGCAAAGGGTCTCATATACCCGATTACTGATAGCACGCCACTCTCTTCTTGATGACAATTGTGGCCTGTAAGATATACTCATTGTCATTCTTGTCGTACTAAACAACCGCCAGTATCCAAACCTTTACCTCTCTCGACCATCTCCGTAAGCTCTTCATTGGGCTGTTTATTACGACCCGTATTGTCAACTCTAGTCGCAATCCCTGCAGTCAAACGTCGAGTGCCAAACGCCTGCGTCAGTCGATAGACTCCCTATGCTATGAAAAACCCTCTTGCAGCAGCCACTACCTCTACTCGAATGAAATTCTTTTCTTTTTTTCACTGTCTTACCTGCCGACACAGTTACCCAGACATCGACGCAGTGTTGTGTGCCACTCAGCAACTTGCCTGGAGACATTGTTCTGGTTTTGGAATGTCGTCTCCAGATTGCCTTGGCTTGTTCTTCCTTTCCTTTTGTGGTGAATTCGCTGAGAGGCGACGAGAGTGCCTCTGTGCCACTGATCTTTAAACACTCAGAACTAGCCACCCGTATTGGAGGCCAGGGTATATAAGGCCATCGTCATGAAAGCTGGGACGCCTATCCTTCTTCTCCATCATGATACCCGAAGCACCCACTCGTTCAGCTGCCAACCAGCAGCGCAGATTGATTCCAGGTGAAGACTTCCAATTCCCGACTCGAATCACCTCCAAAAAAACTCCGTCACATGTCGAGGAAGATACGATTCGTGAAGTGGCACGAAAAGTGGGGGCCACGCCTGAACTCGTTAGGCGCCTTTTCAAGACTCCAACTTACAAAGCATTCCCTGGTACTTTGACCTTGAATTACCTCCTGGGAGCAGGCGCGATCATTATGGAACCCCACTATCAGCAGTCTACCTCAACCGTCAAGAAAGTTCTAGTGCGTTTTCCAAGAACCCGATGTTACTACCCGGAGGGAACCTTTGGCAAGGCTTTTCCATTTATAACTTTCTCAATAAATGGGGTGCCCGGTATTTCGCTTCGTCAGGCGGTAGGGGTTTCTTCGTCTAGGATCGACGATGCCGATGATGTTGTTTATGAGGGCAAGGTTCGCCAACATATAGGGCTACAGCTAGATGTGAGTATTTAGACTCGCAGATCAATGTAAAATAGCTGAAGTAAATATTCTTCAGTGGTCTGGACTTCTACTCCCTCCCTTCCAGTTGAGAACTACCAATGCGATTTCACGGGGGAAACTGGCAATAGAGGTCGGACAGCTTTTACTGTGGCTGAATACGGAGTGGTATACGAAGATATTCCCCGTTGATCATACATACAACGTTCACGCATTCAGCCCAAAAAATATTGATCTCGACACCATCCGGATATTTGGTGTGGAATTCGTGGGGAATCTTTGGATTCCAGTGTTTGGCGTCGGTGTCAAGCTCGAAACCTAGACTATTTTCAACGCCACTAGCATAGATATGTACAGTACAAATGTTGCTCCAATATCATGTCCAATAAGCCTAGCGAAACATGGCCCAAGCTGGTAGACAAGTCTACTTGCTATGTTGGCGGCTTGCATCCAGATTAAGATTGTCATCAGCACTGGCCAAATCTAATGTCGTGAACCCTGAAAATCGACGCGTATCGAGGTTTTAGCTACACACAAGTTTAAAGCATACCGTCCGCTTGCAGATAGGAGGGATCTGGACGGAAGCAACAAATATTAAGCGCCGAAGCCATTCTGCTGATGCCAACTGATGGCAAATCACAGCCACCCCGTTGATCACTTGCCAGTGAGCGCAATCCGTGCTGTAACAGCTCCACGAGTTTCTGCGGGCAGAGTTTTTCTTATGCTGTACTCTGCCTCCGTCTCAGAGGGCAATATTTTAGGAATTGTACACCGCTTGAAGCTTAACATTTCATACTATACAATTCCGTCATCGTCCTACCCGGGCCCCCGTAAACCTAATACATATTCGACGATTTCCAAAGCACTCTCGCAATCCTTGCCATACCGAAACATATCCTTCCCCCACGCCGACCGGAGGTTTTCTTCTGTTTCGATTAGTGAAGAAGGTATAGTCTCTGGCCACATCGTCGTCACCAACACGTCTCGAACTCCGGCGTCAAACCTGTCTTCGCATAACTTCCTCAGTACATCGAGTCCCCCTTTTGGTTGATGATTCTTTACTTCCGAGAGTCTTTTTTGCGTTATTTGCTGCATGAAGACTACGCCTTTTATTTTTGCCCCATCTTTTGTCAAGCTGTACGGAAATAACATGAGAATGTGGAAACTGGAGGGAATATAAAAAAGCCTTACTGTGTGGCAATCCAACTCTGAATTTTGGAGCGCGATTCAGAATCATCTTCAGGATACCCTGGTGTGTCGACAAGGACCGCTCGCTGTTGGTTTCCTTGGACATTTAGATCGCAGAGCACCATTTCTACTTCCTTTGTTTCTGACTTGAGAGTGCTTCCTTCTTTCAACATGCCCAAATTATGAGCAACATTATTGATAAACTTGATTATCACAGTCAGACGTCAAAAGGCAGGTGATAGTTTATATTGCTTACAGTGCTTTTGCCTGCGCCGGTAGGTCCAATTACGCTGATTATCTCAAAGTAAGTACTAGTAGCGGTAGAAAGGCACGACCAAGAGGAAGGGAGCTGACAGAACGATCATATCATCCTTACGAATCTCTTCTGGAGGTGTGATTCTTGACCGAATCCACTGGAAATTGACTAATTTCTTGAGTCTGCCGAGCATGAGGATAATTTCTTCTGCAAGGCAAAGAAATAGAGGGGTGAGATCTGATCTTCTGGTTAAGTACTCCGGGAAATCGATAGCACCAATTTCACGTTGACCAATCAACACGCGAAAACCTCATTGCCCTGACAGCCACAGGTGATCGATATCCTTCACGAGATAAGAATAGCATTGGCCAAAGAGGAACTGTACGATCGGAGTCTGGATTCAACTTCAACTTTATACGAAGAGGATGAAGAAAAAGCAAGAAAGGGCAATATCTAAGTACTACATAGATTAGAATATTGTTAAGACGCTGTAATGAGTAATGAGTAGACATATCGTAACTTGACTCATACATGTCATCAATAATTGATTAAATCCCTCGACTAGCTGTAGGGAGTCCTTGTAGTTCCACACCAGGTTGACCTAACGCGTACTTTACGATGTTCCATGAAGAAGTAATGGACTTGTCATACCTGACCATTTTCATCCCAGGCATGAATTTCATCCAACTCTCGCGAAGACGCATCTCTCTCACGTTGTGAATAGAGTTCTCTTGCCCGGTCCACATTGTTGTCACTAGTATTGAGCGTACGTTGTCCGACATTACTTTCTTGCACATAGTCTTCAGGGTCATAACACTGAGCTCGGGCTTTGTCGGCACTCTGTTGTCCGTTATCTTGTGAAGATAAATTATAGCGCTGATTTTTGCTTTTTTCTTTCCAACACTGGAATACATCTGAGTTATGGGCCAGAGTGTCATGTGAAAACCTCTCACTTTTTCTCAATCCACCTCTGTATCTCGTCTGCGGGGTCCCTGCCGTCTTCGTTGGGGTATGGCGGTGTGTCGATGAGGACTACCCGGCGTTGATCTATTTCGGAGGTACATAGGACCACAGTGGGTGTGGTGGTCCCTACTTCGAGGTCATGGTTTGCGCGAAGGTTCTGATTCGCAGCGATATTGACGAACTTCAGCCAACATATGTAAGTCAATAAGAGACGTAAATGTTGCATTGATTTGCTTACTGTTGTCTTTCCTGCACCCGGAGGGCCAATGACACTGTTTTTCTAGGATTCAGTCTGGTCGCCAATGGGAAAGGAAATATGAATACGAACAGAACGACTGAATCCTTCCTATCTATTTCTCTTGAAGAGACCACCTTTGAAGAAAAAATCCCCATGATCAAGTTGGCTAAAGGGATGGGGGAAACACCGGGAGAAGTAGAGAGGACTGTCGTACACAAGACCGCTTTTTCACCCACCAAAACGCAGTTCGCATCGTGTGTACAACGTTTTATGCCTTCAAAGGCGCCTATTTGTCCGTCTGGTTAATTTGCCAGCACAGGGAGTTGCCAATCTAGATCCGTCGAACCAACTGATTTAAGGGATAATTATTTCATACACGCGAAAGACGCGTTGCATTGCTTGCGCATGCCTCAAAGAGGTGATTACAACCCTTGAATAAGGATACTTGGACAGATAAGGTCCCTCAGGGTATGCCGCCCCCGAAGGCCGACCCAAAGATGCATCCAATAAGTACTTTGAGTTCTGAAATCACCTCCGAGAAGGAAGTAAGACATGCGTATCTGGAGAAGTCGGAGAATAGTTTCAGCTCGACCCTCCACAGGCTTAATGGGCGCTTACCTCCATGGTGCCTGGTTCGATCGGTCATAAGTCGTAAAGATTTGGATTTTCCCCCCGATGGTGCTTCAGCACAGTGGCCATAATCCACGAGAACCCTCCTTTGAAGCCTAAAATACTGCTCAGCTGAGATAGAACATGATGAAACGGTGAAATAAGTACCCACAGAATCACGAAGATTAAACTCAAGATGTGATGTGATGTCGGGGTTTCGATACGTCACCGTCTTGAACCCCAACTGTCCTACCGTTCAAGTGTCGAGGCACTTTTACGAGTGGGTCTAGTTCCAGGAGGCTAATGAAAGGGCAGTGACTGTGTCAATAATCAAGAGGCGGCTTCGCGACCGTGTCGGAACGTAGCCAAATATCGTATTAGCCGTCTCTCGAGTCCCGCCCGTGCTATCGAGGACTCAGAACACCACATTCTACTGTAGAAGCGTATTCCACCCGGACTGGCCTGTTTATTTAAGAAGTCCCTCGACGTAGACATCCTCGGCGGTGTAGAGTAATGTTCCTCGACGTTCCTCTCAAGGCGGATGTACAGGGGTCTTGAAGAGCATACGCCGAGGGTTTGTTCGGTAGGATGGAAAAGGTTCCCGAACCATTCGGTTTGATTATATCCCTGCAGTACGATTTCCGATCAATGGCACTTATGACTTCAACCAATCCGGGACGACAAAACAAAAGATAGATTGGCAAGCTCATTAAATCTGTTGGCAACTGCGTCAGCCGCTCCATCCTCCGTCACAGCTAGAAGTACTAGTCGCTTACCTGGATGTTCTTCGATCAGTGTCCAAATGGCAATAGGTACAGTCGGAGACTCCAACACGTAGAAGTTCTATTCTGTAGCAAGGCTGAAATAGAGAGCAAGGGCACAAGCAACCTCCCTCCACTGGTTCAGTGTCACGAAGGGGGCACCTCGGGATATCTTGCAAGAAACGATTGCCGTCTCGCCTCGACCATGAGGTTACCTTGAGGCAGGAAATTAAACCAGGGTTCTGCAGCAGATTTTCACAAGAGATAGACGATAGAGGGTTCAAAGCCTTGCCATTCTTTGCCAATCGACAATGATCAGATGGTTCAGCTCGATTGCTAACGGAAAGTTTGGTGGTCGACAGCGCACAGTGCGGAACACTCGAATACAATATGCATGCTGGGAGCGTGGAAGGCAAGTCATGGTGGGTGCATGGCACGAACCTGTCAATGTCGTGTGAAATCATCTGGGGCATTTCGAATTAACGGCCATAAAAAGAGGTGCGATAGATATTAGATAGGAGTAAAATCAGCTGGTAAGTGATTTACTTTACAACGCATCCAACTCTGTCCTCCACTAGAGGTGCACGTAATCCCAGAATACTTATGTACGCCTTCTCCAGGACTATGTTCTCCTGGATCCACTTGCTATTGAACATCGTCCAACCCAGCGTGACGACTGCTTCGACAACCATGAACACGTTCCGCGAGCAGCGTCATTTTTGCACGAAATGCTGCCCCAGATATTTCCTCGTCAGGCCGACCTTATCTACCTCATCCTCTGCTCTCAGGCTCTTTACAGCCGTAGCCCGCTGAATTAAACACCTCGTTTCTTTGGGTCTCGATAACGAAAAAGATCTCGATTTCACGTGATTGTGTAGCTTGGGCCATTCTCTCAGTGAATTCTCCAACCCTGCCCTTTCCAAGGTATCGACCCCTTCCACAGAATCCCTTAAATGAAGCCTCTTCCTACAATGCGTACCAGTGGCAGAGCGACCGAGAAACGCCTTGTGAATGCACGTCTTCAGAGTTATCTAATGAAAGAATTGTGCCGGTGCTGAGCGCTGAGGCTCAGGTTGCGGACTCATATCCGTGAAATCCTCGAGTCTCAAGGAGACCATGCCCATCCTCAGATGTATGTACATAATATTTCCTTGAGGCTCTAGAGCGCGACAATTATTGCTGTATGGTTACTCGTCTTATCGACGGCAAATATAGTATGACGGATTCCGACAAACAAGCACGTCTAACATGTATAACATACTGTAGGCTGCTCATCAGAATTATTAGCATCCCGAATTCAAAGATTACTTCGCATAGTTTGAAGCCTACGTTCTTGTTGATTTACGAGTTTTCTGTCAGAGCAGCAGCTTTCGGCCCTCAAAGCTTAAAGTTTCGACTTCATTGATCGCTCCCTCTGATTTATCAAAATTCATAATGAAATGGCCATTTGCGACGGAGAAACGGCGCCAGCCTGACTCTTGCTCACCAGTTGTACCCAATTGTTCCGTTAAATTTTCTCAGTGATTCGATTGCTATGGTGTCCTTCAACTCAATTCTCAAATTTGGTCCCATAGATATGGTGAGCGAATGGTACCTGGGCCTGGGCGTTAAGGGAGGAGATGGATTGGGATATTGGAACATACGAAAGTTGGTGTCAAGTCCCTGACATCTTTGGGCTTGAAGCCCCGAGTGGGCTACACAGTGTACTGCGCTTCAATTATTGATGTTAGACGGTTCCGAGTCCTACCTTAAGAGTGATGGGGATTGGAGACTTCTCGAAGGACTAGGCAAGTTGGCGTTCGTCATGTTCGACAGGTGCTGAGGTACTTATGAGAATATTGACGGCAGGTCACGGCAATCATCTTGAGAAATGGTGACGAGACTAGACAGATTTGTTGTAGGTTCGGCCAGTGTTCGGCCCCTTGAACGAATACAACTCTGTTCCAGCTGCACAAATCTCGACTATCCCTGACCCACACACATCGAGCAGGACCCACCTTTCGACCAGTCACACATTTTGGCAGGCAAGCGTGACAGCGTGATCCGCGACCTGTGCAAATGGAGCGATCTGATTGGTCCATGACGTGCCTGGTCGAAAGGTGGGTCCGGTCGATGTATGGGTCAACGATAGTATTGGCTCCATTCGCAAAATTACGGTCAATCCAGGGCTCATGACTTCTTGAATGACGCAGATTGGTGATTTCGGCGCGAATTGTTCGAGAAGCAAATACAATTGTGCAGGGGCATGCTTGTCCATTCTGATTAGTCGCCAAGGCAGCAGAACTGGGAGCGTAAAGCGGAGACATGAACGTTTGAACCCTGACGTGAGGCTAAACCTTGGATATCAGGGAGTGTCCACAAGAGCCCTTTCAAGTTGTGAAAGTCCCCAGAGATGATGTATTTGTGAAGACGAAGACCAAGTCGTCCATTTGGGAGTATCTGTAGCAATCCAAGTATAGCCTAAGATGATTCGATGCCACATTAGTAGTGAAGGCCAAATGAAATATGCTGGATTTGACTTGAGGCTCTCCTTCTGAAGGCTTCATTGGCCCTTCAGCTCTTCAGGGAAGATCTACCGACCGTGAGAATCTGTTCTACTAGTTAAGAAGCTCAACACTTCAGAGTCTTCCCTTTGTACGGCGTACCAATGGAAAAAAAAAACATGTCGCAAGGTCCATTCTATACTTCTTTGGGCTTGGGTCGAGAGTAAAGTGCGACTTATACTGTTACCTTCGGTATAAGTACCAGAAATTATCCAAGCACGGACAATCCTCACTAGCAGCACGATTTCCAATTGGCTGGATTAATTTCCGTCCTTATGCAAAGTCCCCCCTCTAATATCCAATCCTTTACCAGGGGTGCTTCTAAGAAGACTGCAATCGAAAGTTGAAACACGGACTGTTTATGCTATTCTCGGTAAAGATCAAGATGACAGCATGAGACAGAGTCTGTTGCCTGATGAATTACGAACGACTGCGTGGCGAACTGGTCTACTTAAACAGTGGGACTCTCTGGGCATGGTGAAGAAGAGCCATATAATAGCGGCCAGAGTTCTCTTTCATTGATGGCGACCGTCTTCGTCCCTCCTGCAGAAATTAATAGAGTGTGAGCGTCCACATCGTCTCCACTTATTCTTATTTATCTAGTTGACTGATTTCCATTCACCGAAGTTCTGGGCCACAGGTGCTCCCATCACTATGAGTTCTATATATTTCCTATCTAACTCAGGTCCAAGCTACTATCGCTACTCTTCAATGGCGGTCTGCTCGGTGTATTGACTGTTCAAGTTTGTAAGTTCTGCAAGCTAAAGAACACTGTCGGTTGTTGATATTCTCTTCCTTCAGTGCTATATCATTTGGCGTTTCCGGAGGACCCAAGATATACCAGATGTCTAGTCTACGGGATCTTTGTGCTGGAGATAGCGCAGACAATTGTCATCATGAACGCGGCCTTCAAGACGTTTGTAACAAACTTTTTGGACCCCTACATTTTTGACACGATCGGATTACTTTGGACCATCCCTCCATTGACAGCAATTGGTACGAATGATTGTAATATGCCGAAGTCGAGGCATGATACTGACTCTCTGTAGCAACGCTTCTTGTCCAGTGTTATTATGCGTTTCGAATTCGTACTCTGACAGAATCGGTCAAAGTCTCTGTTATCATTGTCGCAGTACGTGGTTAATTTCACTGTTGGAAACCCTCTGACCTTATATCGTCAGTTATCGATAGCTCAGCTTGGAGGTGGAATCGCTGTCGGAGTCTACGCTCGGGAACAAAAATATTATTCCTTGCTGAACTCATCAGAGATGTTGCTGCTTGTGGGACTCAGTACTGGGGTAAGTCGTCAACCGAGATAATGACATACCTAACCACGCGAACCCACAGTTTTTCAACATAGGGAGTGTCATTTGCGACTTGATTATAGCCGTGTATATGACATACTATGTGAGTGACCTATTCGTCTTGAAATCCGATTCTAGACATGTTATTCTGATTCCTCTCAGCTCTCAAGATTTGACGTCAAAATGAAGCATACAAAGATTCTCCTGACGAAAGTTATTCGACTTACCATAGAAACGGGCACGGTTACAAGTACGTGGATGCCTTACTTATGACTATTTTATCAAATAGCTCATGTCTTCTCTAGCGTTGATTGGAATCATATGTTTCTCTCTGGCGATCCTTCCAGGTAGCCCATACTATTATCAAACCGCCATGGGCATCATTGGCAAAGTTTACGCCAATTCAATGCTCGTGTTGCTCAACAGTCGAATGGAAATTGGGTCAGAAGAGGGCGAAAAGGAAGTGGCTCGCGCCGATGAGAAGCGTAGAGCGGAACTGCGACCTCTGGAATTCAGGCATGATGAGAGCACAGATGAGCAGCTACCTATGAGCCTGTTCAGATCTTCCACGGATAACTCAGAACGAGCAGGAGCGTCTCTTGATGTGAATAGTATCACGATCGCGAGAAAGGAGCAGGGCACAACGCGGACATTGGCTTCCTAGGGAGTGCCACTCTGTAATGTGCATTTCGATCATTCAATGACCCCAATGAATAGCTTATGTCCTTGGCAGGAACCATCTGATCGTACTGCACCCATCCGGCGTTCGCGCTCAAGGGCGCGTTTGAGCTTCAGCGCTCGGTCACAAATAATTGCACTCAAGGTTCTTCGAATTCCCAAGTCACATTGCTCGTCTTTCGATACCAGTGCTGAGCGTCATCTGTAGTCATTATTCCTCCTCAGATAGTCTCAACAATAGCACTTACTATCTACACCTTGTACCTGCAATTACCAACCAATATAAATGACCCAACGCAACGGAGGGGCCCAGAATCAGGACCTGGCTGCTTGAGAAATTGGAGTATCATTCAGCCTGTCCTTCTGATCTGACGGGGTGCTCAGCGGTGTTCTCCGACTGCCTCTCATTTTTGATTTGGACCGCAATATCGATTCATATATGTCCCGCTAATCTTCCCCCTAGTACACATAGCAGCACTTAGCAGCCTCAAGCATGTATCTCCGGAAAACAACGCCGTTACAGCGACCTCATGTTACCCACGTGTTCCTCACCAAGAATTATCTCCCTATGGCTTTCGATCAATTACCCTTCCTTGACCAGACCCTGAAACTCACGACCAGACGCCATTGACTCCGACATATAAAACGACATCCAGTTGGAAATCGCTCTGCTGATGGCAACCGGTTTTGTACCCCCAACACCGATCGCGAAAGTGTACGTTCTGCTCTCGTAATTTCTCTTGTCTTTCAGCGTCTAAATACTTTATTTATATCATTTTTCAATCAGTTCAGGACCAGTCGTGAGTTTCTCCCCTTGTACCGTCAATGATCCGAAAGCCTTAGTACAATTGCCAGCTGATAACTTTTCTCTTGAATGGCGGGCTGCTGGGGGTATTGACGGTCCAAGTCTGTGAGCTCTGCGAATCCTTTGATTTCGGCTAGATATGAGTACTGATGAGCAAGTCAGTCCTCTATCACCTAGCATTTCCGAGGGAGATGATATATACGAAGTCGCTGGTCTATGGCATCTACGCTTTGGAGTTCTTCCAGACCGTGGTGGTCGTGGACGCGGGGTTCAAGACTCTCGTCATGAATTTCATGGACCCATACGTCTTCGATAAAATTGGCTTGCTCTGGCTTATTCCGCCGTTGACTGCAATCGGTGGGCCTCCCTGCTGCTCTGCTCCATTCGAGATCGCTCAAGATTTATTTCAGCCACCTGTTTTGTCCAATGCTACTATGCTTTTCGCATCCAAGTTCTTTCTTCATCATCCAAAGCCCCGATCGTGATTTTTACTGTGAGTGCCAGCTGACTCGTGAGCGTTTGAGCTGCCCCTCATTTGACGATCAGTTGTCCATTGCCCAACTCGGAGGAGGCATTGGTGTTGGGGCACACGCCCGACAATATAAATACTATACCCTCCTTAACACCCCGGAGATGTTGCTCTTGGAGGGACTTGCTACTGGTGTAAGTAATTCTATATCTTCTCGACGGTTTGATTCATATTCACAGCCATTTAGTTTTGGAACATTGGAAGTGTACTTTGTGATCTCATCATTGCTATCTACATGACATACCATGTGATTCGCCTTTCATAATGGCTTCTTCAAACGATACTAACCAAATCTTTTAGCTTTCACGATTCGACACGAGATTGAACCATACCAAGCTCATTTTGACTAAAATTATTCGTCTGACGATAGAAACGGGAACAGTGACCAGTATGTTTTCCCTGTAGGGCGAATTGGCTATTCTTAATCTTCCGCTTTTACTTTTTCAGCTTTGATCGGAATTATCTGCTTTGGGCTGGCCATGATTCCAGGCAATCCAATGTATTATCAAGTACCAATGGGTATCATTGGCAAAGTCTACGCCAATTCCTTGATGGTCCTGCTCAATAGTAGAATGTCATTGACTTCGTCCGAAAACACAGGAGAATTAGGGCCCATGGAATTCAAGCGAAATACCGAGGTTACCGATTCGAACATACTATACCTGGATTCAACCTTTGAAGATCCGCCTAGTCACGGAGAGGAAAACAGCATAGTCCTTTCCAAACTGAGCAAACCTCGAACTACGTCTACTGGATCCATTAGTTAAGTGTAAGTAGTCGTTCGACATAATTGTATTTCTAATAAAACTTATTACACTCATACGCATGGTTCGCCACTCAGGGGATTACGTTCTGAAATGGTTGACGGTTTGGCATATCTCCAGAATCTCAATGAATGCGGCTATTTTCTATTGCCCCAGCTCCTCTAACTGAATTTCCGATCAAGGATTCCCGATTTGCTCAAGTCTATCGTTGGTCGATCGTCCTTCCCGGGAATATGGACGGTCCTCCCTATATCTGAGACCACTCTTGACTCTAACCTCCATTTCTATCCTCTTGACGCCCGTGGTGCATTAGATGGACATCGCAATGGCCTCTAGATCCTACGTGAAGACGGGGCTCTTCACTCCCCCTGCGACAATCAATCAAGTGTAGGTCTCAGCT
>Ga0247741_1001184_pt1 | contig 14430 bp, 12 predicted proteins | sample UWRJL213509R2_FD_180945 | JGI IMG/M metagenome (GOLD analysis project Ga0247741, IMG submission 180945) | Plant litter microbial communities from Arlington Agricultural Research Station in Wisconsin, United States - UWRJ-L213-509R-2 | ecosystem: Environmental > Terrestrial > Plant litter >... | reverse complement strand
ACCCCAAGGCAGACGCCAGAACGGGATTTCGAACCTCTGCACTTCGTGACGGCGGATATTTCCTGTCTGGACTCTGAAGCAAGCTAAACTTCCCGCAAAATTTCACCTTGGACCTTGGCAATGGCAGCTCCGGGCCGCCTCCTATCATGAGTGCATGTCAGAAGGCACCCCGATCAGGGTGCCTGGGCCTTAATATGGGCCAAAAATGCCTGGGAAGGGCGTTCATCAGGCAAAAAAAGAACTCATCAAGCGAAAAAAAGAGGAAAAAAAGGGGCCTCCCTGATATGGTATTTCGCAAGTTCGCAAATGTCTGACACACGTTCTCTGAGTACTGTAAAATCTCGACTATGTAATTCTCTGTTGTCCTCGATTCGAAATGAAGATGCCCGTAATGCCGCTACTTTTTAAGTCCATCAGGCGAGTTATATCGTCAGGAGGCGTACTCAATGGGTCGCAGTCGTAAACTGAGACTCTCCTCAGCCGGCCCTTGCTCCATCGGTGTTCTACCATGTCGGCGAAGGGAGTTGATTTGGGTCCCCGTCTAGCGTGGCTGAGTGAACCTGCATTCATCGCAAACTCCTCTAAGTTGGGACAGAGGGCGAATGCCTGGCTATCCTCGTCCCAGACATCGAGGCGCTTGATGACTTCACTCATCGCCCCCGCCGCGGAGTAACACCAAGCTTGCGTCGATAACGGTTCGAGTTCGAGGATTTCGAGATGCATTCCGTGGTCTTCTAGAAGAGTCAGGATGTCTTCTGGAAACAGATATTCGATCGCCAACTTCAGCACCTTCAGTCGGCGCGCGGATGTGTAGATGGACGCGTCTTGAAATCCAAATTCGCCAGTATGTATCCTCGTGAGATGGAGATGTGAGAGAGATGGGGCTTCTCTGAAATACAGAAGGTTGTAGGGCGATTTTGAACTGGAACCCATAGAGTGGTTTTCTGCTTGCAGGTATAGACGCTCGAGATTCGGGACAACGACTGGTTCCCGAAAGGATTTTTCCAACGTCACCAAATGGCTGAACTTGTGTACTTCAAATGAGCGAAGATCCTGGGAAGCTCTTAATATGGCTAAACATTGGGCTTCGGATATCGGCGAGTCGATATGGATATGTGTGAGTTGGTGGAAAGGAATCATCAGGTCAATCTTCAACCATTCGAAGTCGTAGTCGAGTTTTTGAGATATGGAGAGACGGCGTAAGCAATGTGAATTCGCCCAGATGCGTGAGCAGAGTGGGTTTGGTCGATGCGAGTAACCGCAGGAAGGTTCAGTGAGTGAGAGCTCCTCGAGCTGAGATGCACCTGACTCCGGCAATTTCGCGAGGTCTTCGCGAGTGAAGAAGTCGGTGGGATTGAGGTCAAGTTTACGAACTCGAGAAAGCATTGGGAAAATGAGGGACGAGATGTTGGCTTGGTCGTAAATCAGTGGTGGAAGTGCTTCAATGCCACCACTGAGGTGTAGATCGAGGAGATATCCCCTCGCCCGGTGAAATGCCAAGTCCAGCCATTCCCTGCGTGGTACGAGTCCCGTTGTACTTTGCCCAAAGGTGATGGTCTGCCTCGCCCATAGCTCCGGTGCGGAAATGGCGAGCGTACGCCAACTCGAACACACCTGGCATATGATAAGCAACGCTGGAGATATTCCAACGTGTGTTGACTCCGAATCGACGCATTGCAGAAAGATTTCTCGCCATAAATCCTCATGTAAATGTACCAAGTGGCGGGGTCTAACTTCTGGGACCTCTTCTCCTAGGGACATGGCATAGGGAGATCAGGGTGGCAGTTAGGAAGCAACGATCCTCGACCAGAGATTGGGAATATATATGATGACGTCATCATCATGAACAGCCCGCATGGATTATTGTGGAGCCTGCACCGTTCATTCTTCGACCATATTCACGGTATTGGAAACGCATTGATTGAAGAAACAATGTCACAATGAGGCAATAAGAGTTTTTGACGTTTAGTCCCCCCCCTCTATCACGTGATTTACCGCCCCAGCTGGCTCGTAAAATCATAATGTTGCCTTTGTGGCACTCTGAAAAGTGGCCCCCAAAATTTTTTATTCTGTAGTTTGAAGAGCGAAATATTTTCGTTTCTGAATCTACAACTATCCCGAGCGTCGTCGCCCGCCGCCTTCATCCAAATGGTCCACCTCACCCACAACTGCCAATATAGGCGCCCGTGATTCGAACACCGAACATGCGCCGCTGGGATCCTACCAACGTGAACTGGCATTAGAGAAGTATCCTTTACGATGGAAGAGCTGGACTGCGGTTGAATTTATCACGAAGGAGACTAAATACCCCACCACCCAAATGGAAAAGCTCCAGCTCAAGAAACATATCTTCGTCTGTCCTGGAACCTCAGTCGGGGTGTGAGCAGCCATCAACCAAAATCAGCAAAGCATCGCGAGAGAGTGTCAACGAGCTACATATGCACGCTACGGTTTCTGAAAGAATGTGTCGATAGTACATTGTTTGGTATTCTTAAACCCTTCCTGCTTCAACTGTCTGAACTTGCGCAACTCCTGGGGGTATTGGTCTTCTTGCCACCAAATTTGATTGAAAGGTGCTCAGGTTTTGCAGCGAATTCAAGAGTCTCACAGATGGTGGCATCTGCATCAAGGTGGCTTTTCTCTACAGCCTTTTATAGCTTATATGTGTGTGTTTGTATGTAGAGGGTAGAGCGGAGACTGGAAGACAAGATAATATAAATAGGAATGAATATTTGCGATGCTCGTTAGGCAAGCATCGCGCCTGCGCCCTACTGAACAGGACGTTAGGCGAACAAGAGACGGCACCGACACACTAAGAATGATAGCCGATGCGAAGGCGTTCGCGTCGCACTATCGCACGATGATTCCCAAAAATACTGAGCTTCAGATGTGGCTTTTATGGTAAAAAAAGATGCCGATACACAGTACGATATGGCATATTCCCCTGGTGAGGGCTATGCATTACGCAATATGCACTATGCCCTGATGTTCTCGGGAACATCGGTGGCTCCCGCCTCAAAGCTATGCATTATGAGAAATATGCATTATTAGAAATATGCCTTATGAGATATTCGACTGATGTCCAGAAAGTAGAGGAAAAAACTGAGGCACCAAGAATGAAGTTGCGCCAGTGGTGCACATGCTTGGTTTGCATCAACGTATCCAACGAAAGTACACATGTAATTTACTGCTGCGGATACAAGGCATAACGCCGAGGTATGTATTATCTAGGTTAAACGTGAAGTTCAGCAGTAGAGGTAGTCCCAAGAATTTCATAGCCGACTTCATAGCACATACAACATATTCTCATTTTCCGATTCACCTACTCCGTCCTGGTTAAGTTGGATGATGACCCTTGGGTTTGAATGTATGAAGTCTCGTGGAAATCCGCACTTGGTGGAGAGGGAATAGGAATGCCATGGTTCCTTGAATCATGGATCATAACTTTCCGTTTCATGGGTGTGCAGGATCTGTCCCGATCTAATCAAGTGTGGGATGTGCAATATGGTCATGGAGAAACTGAAAAAAGGCGTACATTCTCTCTTTTCGTCTTGTCTCGTTAGTTGGGCCACTATCCTTCGGTATAGAATGACGAGAAGCAAGGAAAAGCTCTAGGCAGAACATTTAATAATCAGGGGAGATCGTTTCGATTGTGGACGATGACTGACGCAGCTTGACATGATGATAAGAACGGGTACAATTGTGAACATGTCTAGGGAACATGTCAGTACTTGTGATCTATATCACTTCATTCAGAGAACAAACCTATGGTTGCTCCTACCAATGTCGTCTAATTCAGTACGTTTCAAGACATATAGGGGACATACCGAAGCCAACCGGGGCACCAGGAAAATTGGCTCTGATGGAAGAGAACGCGAATAAGGCGCCCAGGGGAACAACGAACATCTCGGAATAAATTTCTGGGCTTTGGTACACGATATTTGCGGCACAGATTGTGAGAAATGCAATTGCAGTAAGCCCTAGTGATTGAGTCAATGATATGCACTCAAATGCCGAGCATATGGTACGCACAATTGGTGATACCAACCGCAAGTATAAATATCTTCGTTGCAGTCGACCTCTCAATCCGCAAAGATATTTCAAGAGATGGTAGGTCCAGCATGTCGAGATGCGAGTCCAGATATGAAATCTGAAAATTTCTGTTCCAAAGGATGAATATATGCCAGTGTTATCCAAGGACAAATACATACACTGCAATGCCGAAGGCTCCTGACACCTTGGGTGCCGTGACTTCTCCTGTTTCATTGTTCTGGGCATAAAGCCGGAAGGTAGCAAGATATCTGATAGCTCTTTGTTGGTCGCTGGTACTATTTTACGCAGAAACAAAGCTTACACGTCAAAAGGATAGTCCTGGAAAGATGATTGGCGTCCCATCTGTTCAGCGATGGCTCGTCGTTCAGAAGGGTCGAGTTTCGTGACAGTCCTGAATGACCCAAGTGGCCGGTACCCCTGACAAAATTTTGGAATATTGAGCCGGACGGCTGGTTGGTCGACGGCTTGGGCACTCCATGATGGACTACTCATATCCAGGAAGGCACTGTATGTGATGAGTTCATATATGAAGCCGGCTTTGCTGCACTCACTTATGCATATAGATATCAAGAAACCTTGCTTTGATTGAAGAGCAATTGAGCACTGTTAGTGTCGGATGCCAGTTCATGGCGATGGTCCTCGATATTGGATCAACGGAGATTGCTTCTGCAATAAGCTTGACCTAGAGTTCATCTGCGTTAGAGCAGATACAATTAGCAGATTGAGCATCACAAACATTTGGCGAAAATACATCGTCAACGCTGCTTATGGGAGCTTGGAAATACAGAGGTTTGACCGACATATGTGTTGCAGCAAGCATAAATACAATGAGACAAGAGCCCACCAGGAATATCCAATAAAGGGAGAACCTGAGAAAATCTCGGTGGATGTGTCCTAGGATCATGGATGGCGGCGCTTCGTTTGATTGTGCTCTGTGTTATCACTGAAGGGTGTTGGTAAAATACCACCAGGTACTTTGTCCATGTTTAATACTTTATCATAAGATTTTCACTTGAGATCTAGTCTTGAACATGACGCATTTCACACCCTCAGAAGAAAGACGATCGTCGTAAAATTTCTTGGATCATGGCAGTGTGGAACTGCCAGATAGAACCCTAAGTATGACTATCGAATTGAACGCAGACTGAAATGTACATATTGGATCCATTGTACCCCGCTAGTAGGTTTTTAAAATATCCACCCGTTTATGTGCTACGCACGGGTACTTGCCTAGTGACAGATACAAGGATCTGGCGTGAAAGCACAGAAAATCCACGCACACGACTTCAAAAGCTGTGTATTTCTTTTTGCGTGTGCTAACTCCAGCACAGTTCCCACTCTTCATGGTCGCTCCACTGGGGTTAGAAACAATTATTCGAACTACATCTTAGGCATTAATACTCAGATAGAATCATTAGTAACTGACGTCAGCACTATCCTGTTAGACTCCTTTGACCTTCAATCGCGTTTTACAAGCTCGCTGAGCAGCAGTGCTTTTATTAGTCTTGGAGGCATACAAATTTATGTGTCTTTCGTCTATACCACTATACCATGTATTCGGAATATGAATTATGCAGCAGGGGTGACAGCACGCTTCGTACTACCAACTGTGTTTGATGAGCTGATTTTTAGTTTCACTGCTGGAATGTCCTTTTTATCCCAGAGCCACAGATGTGTGTCTAAATTTGTCTAACTCACTAAATGTCTTCATAATCTTCCCCACATCTCCCACCAGATCTATGGTTTACCATCGCATCAATTTCACCTCAACAAGTTCTTGCATCTCTCCCACGCATATTAGGCTACACCTGGATCGTGAGTCGTCCGACTACTTCTATCCTAGGAAAACGTAGCTCTCGTCAATCTTTCATACAAACATCACTTCAGTTCATCATTTCGGGAACGTATTCAGAGGCGTTTCAAGTTCGAGGCTTATTCCTCTGTAATCAAGGGGAATATTTTAAACCAACAGATTACTGTTCTCGACTATTGCGACTGACTGCGTGACTCTTGGGCCCCATTTCATTTCTCAATTGTTAGCCATGTTTCCGTTGATCGCTATGCACACTCTACTTATACATAACGCATCGCCTTGACGAGTGAAGACACACTCAGTCTACACCTCCTTCGTTTCATCTTCATCCTCGAAGTGAACAACGGCAGCCACAAGTGCCTTCCCAGAGATTTCATTTATTAGCGTGGTTTATATGTAGTCTCGGCCATCTGTGGTTAAAAGGGAAATTAACGTGAAAGTTTGGTCTGTGGTTCTGAGCACAGCTTTTTTTCCTGAAAAAAGGAGACGGGAAGAGAGTAGCATTTTATTCAGACTTTAAATTTCTTGGGGTGTATCATAAAGATATATCGTGTGATTATAGGCGTTGTCTTCCGGTAATGGATGGGTTTAGCCTCGACAAAATTCTTGTCCAGTAGTTATATTGACTCACCAAGAAGCATAAGCGTAGTTTTTTATATGGGCAACTCTATCAGTCTGTCGAAAATCTTAAGCGCTAAATGGTCGACTGTAGAGTAATCGATCGACGATATTTCGGCAACTGGAGTCCGTGCGTCCCACGCCTCATAAATTGAATGTGAATGCGAACTAGTCGTACACATTGTTGACGGCCAACACCTACAATGCTGGATCCGCGAGAGCTCCAAATTATAGGAAGGAGATAGATCCACAGATAAAAGAAAAAATTTCGCTAATCGAACTAAACTTCTGAATGGCCTTTATACAGTCGTCAAGACTCTCCAGATATTCAGACATCTGCCTCTCTGTGCAAATCCAGCTCGCTAGGTGCTGTCCTGTCCTCAATTCCATGCGTGAAACTGGAGCTGGCATCGACGCATCGGCGAGCTCCATATACCAATGGCTAACTGAATGATTAAGGACCTCGAGTGGGTTTTTAGCCACCAATTGGCTTGGAGACATTGTTAGCGCATGTGCGGAGGGTGCACAGAACAGTTGTGAGAAACGTACTGCATACGCGTGAAGCAAAGATTCATTGCACCAAACACCCCATATTTCAGCCACCTGGAAGAAAGTCAAGTGATCACGGGTGGTTCCTACCTTAGCGGTGGAAAAGAGTATTGGTGAAAAAGGAAGAGGGGAAGATGAGTTTGGGGGGCTCTCTGCATCAGCCGAATCGAAGGAGAGTCCAGCTGTTGTGGCTTCGAGGTATATATTTATGATGTAGTCTGAAGGTGCGTTTGTCAAATGATATTCCACGTAAGTACCTGCTGGTCTTCGAGACGGTTGTTTTGCTCTTGCCGTCTATTTTCGGCGCTCCTTCATGAGAAAGAAAAGCGAGGTACGATCTGAGAAAATACCCTTGGGATTGTCTACTTCGAAGCGAAGTCCAGGCTTCAGACATCTTGTGACAATGCTTTCCCCAGACAAAATTGACGCTCGCTAGCTCCAATATTCGTCTCGTCCCGTTCACCTCGATGGACGGCTTATTGCGCACGTCCGAGTCTTTCTGTACGACAAGAGCATCAATTGTAACTGTAAGTGTTCCCTTGTTTCCACATGTCGAACAGTCAAAGTCTCAGAGTCATAGAGGATAGATCTCATCTGAGTCATCATTTACGCTGTCAGTTGCGACACGATCACATGTACCGATTTCTCATTTAGGGCCGGTACATTCGCGTTCAGATCCCCAGTGCGCGTCGTCCCCGCAACCATTTTCACTACCTTTCACATTCTTACCAACATAATTGTGCTCTCTATGGGTCATTCATACGCGGTCTAACTTCAGTGTGAGTTGAGGTTTGAGTTGGGTTGATCCTCGTAATGTGCATACACTCACCTACTGTAGCTTGCTTCTGCTAATGATCAAAAGCGATCTACCCGTATGGTCATGCTGTCTGCCTACTTGAACTTTCTGGCACCGATAATGATCCTGTGAAGAAAGAAGAAGCAGCCAAGTTGATGGATAAAGTCCCTGGGCCGAGGCAGAAGATTGCGGGGAAGAGTATCCCGTTGGTGGTACGTTCGCCTTTCTCGCGTCCATTCTCTGTCGTATTATATATATCACCATGGTTAACGCCCTCTGCACACAGAAGTTTATAGCCCACAAAGCCCGTAAATTCGCCCTCCAAGGGCACAGGCTCGCGCTCCCCGCACTCGAAATGGCGTACCTCTTCTTAGGCATCACACATGCCCCGCTGTCTGTCATCGTCAACAAAATGCTGCCCGAGGTTTACGGGCTTTGGCCAAGTTGACGGGTATTGGGATGATTATTGCCTTGCGATGTTCTTGAGGGGGGTTTGTTTGAGGTATTTAGCGTATCCGGTGAATTTTTTTTTGCTCTCCTTCTTTCATGAATCATCCTCTACCTTACTTTTTGACTTGGGTTTCGATACTGAAGTAACGCAGATTACGAACTTGGTCGCCTCTATGCGTCGCAGTCTAACAATGCTGCCGCTAAAACGGAGTTTGACCTTGTGTTATCAGGCAAACCACTCGAAGTTGGGCCGAGTGGGAGGAAGGGCGGAGGAAGGTAGCATGGAGGTGAGTTCAAGTTTGTTCAACCTTGCGCGTTTTGAGCTCATACTTCTCCCCCGTTGCAGAATGCGCTCCATATGAAGACTCATTCGGCGCTGGAGGCGTTGGGGAGGAAGAGGCTATAATCCTCCCGACAGCTACTGTATACATGGACTATTATAACTACCCATCTATCTATTCGACTATCTATCTCAGCGACACTTTTCGCAGCCAATGTATATCTTTCACCTATCCAAAGCCACGACGACGTGTCATGCCGAATCGCATGTATCGAGCAAGTCCCAGTTCCGCTGTTTCAATGTCTGCGACTGCAACGTTGTCCACACGTTCAAAAACATATTTCACATCTGGCTAACGGACTGAGGATGCTAACTCACATATACACATCCACAAAGCCGATATTGATAACATGTCCGGTGGAGACACCATAATTCTGTGAGTTATGTCTTAATGACAACTATCTCTAGATGCTCACCTGCATTTCTAGGCTAATGGGAATGGCCGGGGCTGGAAGAAGCCAGGTACATCTCGCTTCTTTCATGTCCAGTCATCTCAACCTCTGAGGTCTTCCTTCAGTTCATCAATAAGGCCACCGATTCCACACTCGCTCGTCAGCGACAGCCTAACATCTCAGAATGTCGGGGTTCAGTGTTTCGAAGCTCAACACCCCACAACTCAAAAGAAAGTCATTTTTGTTGAACCCCCCGGCTTCGACCATCACGATAAAGGATGGACAATGCAAAAATTCTGAGCATCATCAGCGAATGGATGGACCACTCAGTTAGTCCCCCATCATGTTTCGTGTCAGGTCTTTGCTGATCATTCAACATAGATGCCCTACGACTGCACGATTTGGAGGCGTCATACATCTGCACGATATGGGTGAAGATAGGGCAGGTTCTTGCCGTTACCCTACAGAATATTTGAGCGCCCCCGAGCCTCTCCGTCACGTCCTCCTGGTGACAACGAAGTGGGGCAAAAAGGGAGCAAGCCATGCATGTGAAGATGAATTGAAAAAAACCCATCTGGGCACGTTTCTTCCGAACAATACTACCCCATGTCGCTTCATGGACACGCAAGAATCTGCTTGGGGGATCGTAAATACCCTTTTGGGAATTGGGCTGTTGGATTGTAACTCATTTCGAGAAGATCTGGACAGGATTCGGGACATCTATGAAATCCAGAGGATCGCCTCGCAAAAACTCCCAAACCAACGGTACAGGTTCCGCTGATTTTTCGACCTCTTCGGATCCAATGTTCGTATCTTGTTCTTTCTGAGTCACACTTTATCTCACATCTGTCTTCATAATGCAGAGATCCTGACCAGTTATTACGTCCTGACGGATCGACCGTCCATAGGATACCCTGGGGTATCACAGTGCCTCTCGCGTGAATCAGACTGATATTAGACTTGTTGCAATTATCTAGTCGCATAGGGCTAAGGATTTCTCCCAGTATCTCGACTTTCAACCATTCTATGTACAAACTCGGGCTCGAAGCTGTGCTATTGCCAGATTCTCAGTCTATCAACTCTGAATCGTGTTCCCTCCCACCGCATCCAGCTCAAATCGCTGACGACTATCGACAATTCTCTGAAAAGTCAGTGACTATTCAAAATATCGATGACGATCTGTAACCAGCGAACCTAATTCGCACATCTGACCAACTCTCCTTACCTTTGCTGAAGGCAGCTCAAGCAATCGTTGAAGGATGCAAAACCGCCTTCAAATCGAACTCACTGCCTTGAAACCCCTCTCAACTTGCTCTGGAAGCCTTGTTCAAACCATATGATGAACTTCCAGGGTAGGCCCACGCTTATTTCATATCTTTCACATGGCACCTATCGAGTGCTGCGATGCTCTGCCATGTTGACCGTGCATGTATCGAACACTTCTCATCCAGGATCCTGTTGCGACGTTGCCCACACGTTCCAGAACATATAACACGTCCTATTCACGAGCCAGGGTAAGTAACAACCTGCCTAGTCGGCCCTAACCCTACTCACCTCGCTCACAGACAATATGTCCGTTGCACAAGGTATTTATTCTTCTACGGCTGTCGTGATTTTGTAAGCTATGGCTTTTGAACTATGATGAATTTCTGGACGATCATGTATATTTAGAGGCTAATGGGCCGTAGCGGGTCGGGGAGAAGCCATGTATGCCTCTGCTTTCCTCATTTACAACCGATTCAAGCTCTCAGACCTGCCTTCAGTTCATCAACGTCGCCAGTGCCGACAAAGGAGGCGCCACCGTCTCCGACTCTCTGACGTCTACTAATCTTGAAGTTCGGCACTTCGGAATTCGACACCCCATAACCGAACAGCCCGTAATTTTCGTTGAGCCTCCCGGCTTTGATCATCTCAACGTACCCAATGGAGATACTGGGGATCACCAACAAATGGATCAAAGCTTCGTCTGTCCTTCCTCTCGCTTCATGTAAAGTCTGCTGACCTATCGTCCGACGCATAGATGCACCGAAAACACAATATTTGGGGGCATCATCTATCTACACGACATCTCTCAGGACAGAGCAGTATTTGGACCATTCTGGCCCTTAAAATATCTGCTTAGTCCTAAGCCTGTGGACCACGTTCTCCTGACGACGACGAAGTGGGACAGACTGGAAACACCAGCAGTCGGTTTCCAACGCTCAAGTGAATTGGAGAGAGAACAATGGCAGATACTACTTAGCGGCGGGGCCAAGCTCTGCCGCTTCGATAACACGCAAGATTCTGCCTGGAATGTCGTGGACACCCTTCTGGCCATCAAGCCGTTGGATTTGGAAATACTTCGAAGTGATCTCGACAGAATACAGAAGACGATGGCAATCCTAAAGGCTCGCTTAGCAAGACCAAAGCGAGCATTTTTTGCTTTCATTTTTGACTTCATTAAATCCAAGGTTCGTATTCTGATGTTTCTAAGTTGAAGCTAGTCTCACTTTTATTTCGAATAAGTAGAAATGATTGGTTCGGGTATCTTTTCGTAGTGGTTCGTGGACCGTCGATACAATGCCTGCGGAACTGCATTACCTGCTCCGATATTTGATACTTATTAAATGAACTGCAAGATCAATCTACTAGCTAAATCCCAGTCATGTACACGCGCACTTAGTACTCCACTTCAGCCTCTGCCGATTAGAGTGGACTGTGTGTTTGCTGTTATGATTTAATAGTTTGCTTTTGTGCTTTTCGACATTCGAGCTTGCACAGACCATGCGAGAAAGTCGCGGTCTTCCTTTTCATCGTAAAATCTGCAGGTGATCTTGATGTTGTGGCCGTTCCTAATGAGATCTTGTAAACGATGAGCTGAATGCTCATCAACCCATGACCGTTCGTCCCTTGGATCGCAGCCGGAGTTTACACGAACTGAGAGTGTCTTCAGGGCACGCAACAAATAGAAGTCGATGAGATGATTCCAAGAGGGATACCTGTTGCTTATCGACAGCTCGCGCAAGTTTGGGAGGAAGTCGTAAAGGTTTCGAAAGGGATCCACGTGGAAACTTCCAGAATACTCCAACCGCTTCAATGCTCGTAGGTGAGGCGCCAAAGCTAGAATTTTACCAACTTCGTCACTCCAAAAAGATAGGGCTTCCAAATTACAGGCAGAGCGCTCCAGGAACTTGGAAATGTCGGCAACCGAATTGGGTACGGAATCGCATGATAGGGAAACCAGTGAGGGGAGAGTAAGGAGACACAGGAATTGTTCGGCGGCTTCCTCGTCTTCCCAGCTGATGTTCAGATCTCGTATTCCGTAATGATGTATCGGCCTTGCAGGAGGCAAACCTTTCTCTTCACCAGGGTAAAGGTCGCATACTTCGCATGTGGTCAGGCGGGGCGACCAGTGGAGAAGGGCCATCCATTCGTTTACACGGAGGGAGGCGATTTTGACGGTGGTGAGATTAGACCAGTCTATGTCAATCAATCTAAGAGGCATGGCTCTTGATACCAGCTGACTTGGCGCGGGTTTTGCATTCGTGAGCGAGAAGGGATGAACAGAGCGCCAACCCTCAGGGATGCTGAGCACCTCTAAGGATTGAGGAACGCAGTTACCTTTGCCATCTCCGATGATGTACTCGAGCACTCGTTGAGGTGCATTGATCTTGATTGTCCGCCAGCGACTCGAACATCCATTGACCATATCGATCAACGGTCTCCACAGATCTACATTTTCTTCCGTGAGTTTTGGCGGTATGCAGAAATTCATTCCGTATGCAATAGCGACGTCTAACGGGGTGTTGCCAGATCGTCGAAACCATTCCAACACCAAATCCTTGTAAGCTTGGCTATCGAATCGGTGCAAACGAATTGGCAATATGGACCACAGTCCGGGTGTCGACCATGCGATCCGACGCCAGGCCCGACTGATGGCTCCCAACACAATGTTGAATGGTTGAATGTACCGACAGTCCAAGGGATCCCAAAGAAGGGAGATACGGCACGCATCTTGATCTAACGCCCGGTCTGGTAAACAGGATATGAAGATTTGAGAAACGAGCTCGATAGGTAGGTGCTGGATGAATGGGTCGTGACGTTCGTTGATGTTTTCCAAAATGGATCTGCGTTTCTCAGTGAGACGCTCGAGGATGGCTTGAGCTTCCTTATCGAAGATCTCCAAGTCATGGCAGGGTCCGCATGGTCGTCCATTGGCCAACTTGCATGGCGCGGGTTTGGGCGGAAGGTGGCCACAAGATGTACAACTGTTGAACATGTGGTGAGGTGTTCCTGCGAGAGATAGGAAGTAATAAGAATAAAATATGTTTGAAGAGCACTTTAAAATGACGGACGAACAGGGGACTTTCAAAGTGGTGGTTCAAGTTGAAGCTGACAGTTCGCGAATGAATGTCGGAAGGGTGTCTGATTATCGAATATACCTGATATGGGCCAAAAATGCCTGGGAAAAGCGTTCATCTAGACTCGATCCCAGCACTCCGTCGGTATCAAGGATACTAGGTACGGAATAACCGTGAAGCAACAGATGGGAATTTGAAACTCCGCACATCGAACAAGAAAGGAAATAACTCTGCACGTGATTTGCCTCCACGTTCTATATCGAGCGCGTCGAGACCGCGTACACGGACTGTGTAAAGCAATTGGAGCTGGAAAAGGGAAATAAAATATATCTAAAATCCTGCAGTACAGTATAATTGAGCGTTCACAACCCGGATCTCCGCTCAGACCGTGTAGGTTGTAATCTTTGTTCTTTGTACGACCAATTTCACCAGTGAAGGTCAGGCGCAGACAAGTTATCGAAATACTGATGCGTGAAGTGGATGGTTTTGCTGTAGATCCAGATGATATAATTCATTTGTATGCATAAAAACTACTAGTATGTATCCACTAGACCTCTCCGAAGCACACCACAAAAATCGCCGAGTGTGAGTCAATGAAATTGGATCAGAGGCACATGCCTCAAACCTATTCTCAAACCTCATAGCACTCTGGGTATTTCTACTGATCTTTCCTCTATATTTTATTGATATTTATTTCAATGCTTGTCAACTCAAAGGCCATTCAATATAAACTTGACGAAGTCAACACATCTAACGTTGTGTAAACGACGCTCGAGAGTGTACAGTCATGCGCAATCTCGGGCGGTTGTTTGGCGCGTATCCTTTCGCAACTTTTTTACCGTAGCTTACTAGAAAATTGCGCTTATTTGCAATTCAGAGTGAGGCCATCGACGGATTGAAATGGCGAATGAAGCAATTGGCGCCTGAGATCTCAGAGATGGTGATGGGATGCAAGGAAGCCAGGAGTTTTGAATAACCGTCATTTAACTCCGTATACAGTGTGTACTTAATATCAGAACTGGACTCTTGAACGCATGAATTCGATTAAAAACGTTGAGGAATCTCATTGCGCCTTGTTG
>Ga0247741_1001183_pt1 | contig 14432 bp, 11 predicted proteins | sample UWRJL213509R2_FD_180945 | JGI IMG/M metagenome (GOLD analysis project Ga0247741, IMG submission 180945) | Plant litter microbial communities from Arlington Agricultural Research Station in Wisconsin, United States - UWRJ-L213-509R-2 | ecosystem: Environmental > Terrestrial > Plant litter >... | reverse complement strand
GATGCACGGTGAACTGCGTGAGCGCGCGCGAGGTTCCGAAGAACCGCGTCAGCCGCCCGCCACCGCCGCCGCTCACGATGTAGTTCGTGCCGTTGATCTTGAAGCGCTCGTACTGGTGCTCGTGCCCCGTGAGCACGATATCGACCTTGTGCTTCGTGACGATCTTGCTGAACGCACGGCGGATCCAGAGCTGCGCGCCGCGCAGCGAGTTCGTGTACATCGGGTGGTGGCCGAAGACGATCGTCCACGGGAGCTTGTTCTTCCCCAGATCGTCGTCGAGCCAGACGAGTTGCGCGGAGTCGCGCTGCGTGGTGTCGATGCACACGAAGTGGATCGGGCCCCAGTCGAACGAGTAGTAGCGCTCGGGCTCGGGCAGCACGAACGCCTCCAGGTACGGGCGCCCCTGGCGCGTGCGCCGCTCGTGATTGCCGAGCGCGGGATAGACCGGCACGAACCGCAGGAAGTTGCGGTACACGGCGAAGAAGTTCTCCTGGAGCTGCTTCGCGGTGCCGCTCTCGTACGCGATGTCGCCGAGGAACACCATGAAGTCGAACGGCTGCGCCGAGATCCACTGCGCGATCGCGCGCTGCGCGGGTCCGCCGGTGCCGGTATCGCCGAGCGCGACGAACTTGACGTGCTCCTTGTCGTCGGCCGCGGCGGCCGTGGTCATCGGCGCCTTCTCGGTCAGCGCGATCTCGTCGTTGAAGATCTGATAGCAGTAGAGGTGCGTCGGCTTGAGGCCCGCGACCTTCGCGCTGACGACGTAGATGTCCTCGGCGCGAAGATCTTCGGTCTTGTCCTTCCACGCCGCCTTGCGCCCCTCGAGCCGGTCCGGATCTCCGGCGTAGCCGGCATCCGCGGTGACGACCTCCGCGCCGCCATCGGGCTCGCTGATCACCACGCGACCGTGGGGATTGCGCGAGCCCCACGCGACGATGGTCGAGGTGGTGGTGGTGCTCTGGAGGTACGGAAAGCGCGTGATGGCGGCGGCGCCGGCTTCGGTGGTCGCTCCGTTGCCACACTTCGCGATCGACTCGCGGGTGAGGGCCTCGACCTTGACCTCGCCGCTCCAGAGCGGGAGGTGATAACAGCTGCCGAGCAGCACCACGAGAACGAGAACGGACTGCCGGCGCACGGGCGCGCATAGTTGCAGGTCGCGTACCCGTCGGCGGCCCGTTGCGGGCGGTTTCTGCGGGATCTACCGAGCGGCAGCGCGGCAGTGTGCTGCCTGATCGCGCCTCGCACGCTGCCGGGACGTGAAGTCCCGCGGGGTTGCGGGGGGCACGGAACGTGGAGAGGCCCACCGGGTGCCACCAGTTTCGTTGATGAGCGCGGTCTTCCTGATCGCGGTCGCGGGTACGGCGCTCGCCGCGCCCGACGAAGAAGAACCTGCCCCTCCCTCGTCTCCCGCGTCTGGCGATCTCGCGGCCGCTCCACCCGCCGACAAAGCGTCGGGGATCGCCGTGCAATCGCCGGAGACCACTCACCCGGTGATGAACGGCGTGCTCCTCGTCCCGCGCACACTCGCGTTGATCCTCCTCGCGGGGCCGCGGTTCGCAGCAGGCCAGCTCGACGAGTATCTCGAGAAGAAGAGCCCCGATGCGTTCGGGCGCACCGTGAAGCACCAGCCGGGCTGGCGCACGGGCGTGGTCGCGGATTGGGAGACGAGCCTCGGCCCGAGCGTGGGTCTCCGGCTCGGGCGCGGGTTCGGGCACGGCATCGCGGTCGACGCCCGCGGCGGCTTCTTCGGTGCGCGCGGTCAGAGCGGTGGCCTGCGCGCGCAGTTCGGCGAGCTCACGGATCTGAACCTCGAGCCCTCGGTGACCTTCGATGCGGGCCGGAAGCTCGCGCGCGTGTATGCCGGCATCGATGGACAGGGACCGCGCACGCACTACCTCGAGCGGCGCCTCGAGGCGCAAGGCACGCTCGGATCTCGGATCGGCCCCATGCGCATCATGGCGACCGCCGGTGTCTCGCGGGTCGCGACCTCTGACGAAGACGCCGACGACGATCCGGTCGCGGGCAGCTACGACGCGACGATGATCACCGGCTTCGAGGAGACACAGCGCGCCGCGACCGGCGAGCTCGCCGTGGCCTACGATGACCGGCGCCGCAGCCATCGGTTCGTCCACGCGGGGGCATGGTCCACGGGTTGGCTCCTCCGCGCGGCCGGCGCGTGGACGCGCGGTGATGGCTCGCGGACCGGCATGTTCTCCACGGGCCGTGGCTCCCTCGAAGCGCGGCGCCTGTTCGATCTGTTCCACGGTGATCGCGTGCTCTCGATCGGTGCGCGCGCGGAGATGATCACCGCGGATGCCGAGGAGGTGCCGTTCGAACAGCTGCCCGCGCTCGGCGGCTCGGAACGCATGCGCGCGTTCGCCCGCGACGAGCTTCGCGGCCGCAGCACCACGTACGCCGATGCGCAGTACGAGTGGGCACTCGGCGCCGATACGCGCGCGTTCGTGTTCGTCGAGGGCGGCGGAGTGGCTTCGAAGCCCACGGCGCTCGAGACCGACGATCTTCACTTCGGATACGGCGGTGGTCTTCGCCTGCTCAACGGAATGGCCACGTCGGTCCGCGCTCACGTCGCGGCTTCCGACGATGGTGACGTGGGCTTCTTCGTCCAGCTGGGAGCGTTGTGATGCGTCGTCTCGCGATCCTCGCCTGTGTCGCCGCGTGCGGCGGCTCGCCTTCTCGCGCGGTGGGCACGCTGCGGTTCCAGAACCAGGAGCCGGTCAAGCTCGTGAACGATCGGGTGCCGCTCGAGAAGCCGCCCCAGACCTTCGATCAGGGTCTCGTCGAGTACTACGTGCACCAGGATCTCATCGAGCCAACGCGGCGCGCCCTCACCGTCGAGGAATCGCGGCGAGCGCGCAACGTGAACAGCCTCGGCGAGGTTCCCGACTCGGCGTGGTTCGAGAATCGCGCGCTCACCCCCGAGGAGATCCGCAAGGGACCCGGCCTCGGCGGACCCGATCGCAGCCAGCCGTGGCGCGTCGTCGGCGTGAAGGTCGGCGGCGCGGCGATCGGCATCACCTTCGAGGACGCGCGCAACGATCGCTACGTGCTCAAGTTCGACGAGCGCAACTTCCCCGAGACCGAGAGCTCCGCCGACGTGATCGTGCAGCGGCTCGCGTGGGCGTTCGGCTACAACGTGCCCGACAACCAGGTCGTTACGTTCAAGCGCGAGCAGCTGACGCTCGATCCGAAGGCCGAGATCAAGAATCGCCAGGGCGGCACGACGAAGATGACCCAGGCGGATCTCGATCGGTATCTCGGGATGGCGGAGAGTCAGAACGGCACGTACCGCGCGCTCGCGAGCAAGATGATCGGCGGCAAGATCGTCGGCGGCGTGGACCCCGAGGGCACGCGCAAGGGCGACGCCAACGATCGCGTGCCGCACGAGCTGCGCCGCGACCTGCGCGGACAGCGCGTGCTCTGGGCCTGGGTCAACCACCCGGATATCAAGTCGCAGAACTCGCTCGCGACCCTCGAGCCGGAGGGGTTCGTGAAGTGGTACACGCTCGATTTCGGCGAGTCGCTCGGCGTGGGCGCGCGGACCACCGCCACGCCGCGCCTCGGCTATCGCTCGACCTACGCGATTCGCGATTCGATGGTCTCGCTCGTGACGTTCGGGGCGTACGTGCATCCGTGGGAGCGCGCCGGCGCGATTCCGAAGCTTCGCGGCCTCGGCGATTTCGAGAGCGAGCAGTTCGATCCCGCCACCTGGTCGCCGAGCCACAACTGGCGGCCCACCGACATGGCCGATCGCTTCGACCAGTTCTGGGCCACCGAGCTCCTGCTGCGTCTGACGCCGGCTCACGTGCAGGCCGCCGTCGAGGCCGGGCAGTACAGCGATCCGCGAACCACCGTCTACGTGACGAAGACGCTGATCGAGCGGCAGAAGAAGATCGCGCGCTGGGCGCTCTCCCGCGTCGCACCGCTCGTCGATGTGACCGTTCGCACCGCGGGAACCGGCCTGGCGGTCTGTTTCGACGACCTCTGGCTGCGGCACGACATGGGAAAGGCGGCGGGCACCCGCTACGACGCCGCGAGCTTTGACTACGCCGGTGTACCGCTCGCCGAGGCCCGCGGCATCGCCGCTGGCGCCCGCGGCACCTGCGCCACGGGGCTGCGCGCGGGAACGTCGCACGACGGGTACACGATCGTGCGGCTCCGCATCCACGGCGAGGGCCGGGACGACGTTCCGGTGATGTTCGTCCACGTCGCGGCCGGACCAGCCGGCGTGCGCGTGATCGGTCTCGACCGTCGCTGAGAATGCCCGGGCGTGGTTAACTCCGCCCGTGCCTGTATTCCCCGGAGCTCATATCGGTCCTCTGCAAGAGGTCGCAGCGCGGATCCTCGAGACCCGCGCCATCGAAGGCGACCCCGATCAACTCGCGCGCGAGCTGTTCGCCGGCTTTCACGAGCTCTGCCTGCGCCTCGGCCTCGACGGCGTGCTCGAAGACCTCGGGCTCACCGATGATGCCGATGGTACCGAGCACCCCGACCTGCGATCGGCGCTCGCCACGCGGCTCGGCAACAAGGCGGAGTTCGATCCGCGCGGGCCGCGCAATGCGAAGCCCAAGCAGCTCGCCGATGCCGTCGTCGCCACGCTCGGTCTGACGGTGAACGAAGATCCCGCGCCGTCGATCTCGCTCGACAGCGACGTGCGCAAGACCATGATGCAGGCGCTCGCCACGGTCCTCGAGATCGAGCTCGCGATCCCGAAGATCCGCGAGGACATCATCCGCCGCGGTCGCACCCGCTGCGAAGAGCGGTTCCTCTCGTCGTACGAGAAGATCACGGCGCAGCTCGACGAGCGCGGCATGAAGATGGTGCGCCAACCGAAGGTCCCGCTCGATGCCGTGCAGGCCGTCCAGCAGCTTCTCGTCGACGCGCGGTTCGCGGCGATCGAGCAGGCGGCAAACCTGGCGATCGACCGAGCGAAGCCGGTGCTCGCCGCGGCGAGCGCGGAGGCCGCGGAGCGCATCGATACGCCCGTCACGTTGAAGCTGACGCCGCGCCAGGTCGCGGTCCGCCGCGTCGCCGACGTGCGTGCTTCGAAGATCCCCGAGGCGGTCGCGCAGGGTCTCCTCGCTGCACTGAGCGAGCTCGTCCACCTCACGTGGCTCGTCCAGGAGCGACCCGCTCGTCCCTACTCCGCGAGTGCGACGTTCACGGTCGGCGAGCTCGTCGAGCATCCGAAGTTCGGGCGCGGCTCCGTGACCGCGGTGGCGACGCAGCGCATGGACGTCGAGTTCCCGGAGGGGAAGATGACGCTCGTGCACGCACGTAAGTGAGACTACGACTGATCTGGTAAAGCTCGATCGTCAACACAGGCCAGTGCGGCGTACTTGACGTCGCATGCGAGAGGCGCGCTACTCGGTGCATGCGCAAGGGCTTGATGGCGACCGGGGCGGTGGTCGCGGTGGCAATCGGAGTGATCGGGGTCGCGCGTCACGCGGCGCGCGCGGAACGCGAAGAAGAGGAAGAGGAGGGCGAGAACGAGCGGTTCGAACGCCCCCACCCCGATTCACGCATGCGGCGATCCGGAACGCACCGCGCGGGACCCGCCGAGCTCGCGACGCGAAACCGGGTCGGTGCCGAGGAAGCGGCGAAGCTCCGCGCCCGAACCCAAGGGCAACTCGCGAAGCCCTCCGTGCCGGCGACGTCGTGGGTCAGCCTCGGCCCGACCGACGCTCCGCAGGAGTTCAACTACTACACCATCGATGGTGTCGATTCGGGGCGCCCCACGGCGATCGTCGTCGATCCGCGCGATGCGAACGTCGTCTATGTCGCCACCTCCGGTGGTGGTCTGTGGAAGACGTACAACTTCCTCGCTCCGGGTGGTCCCACCTGGGTGCCCACGACGGACCTGCTTCCGAACCTCGCCGTCGGTGCCGTGGCGATCGACGCGGCTCATCCCGACACGCTGTACCTCGGCAGCGGAGATTTCATCGACGGTTCGGGCAACACGATGTTCAAGTCCACCAACGGCGGTGGCACGTGGAGCGCGCCGATCGAGCTCGGTGGCATGTATCCGAATGCGGTGCCGGCGGTCGTGGGCTCGATCCGGCAGGTCGCCGTCGACGGTGATGTCGTCTGGGCCGCGACCGATGCGGGCCTGTTCCGTTCCTCCGACGCGGGGGCCACGTATGCACTCGTGGATCTCCCGGAGGGCAACAATGGCGTCGTCGCCGAGTCCGTGTGGAGCATCGCTTCCATCGGCGGTGGCGGGTGGATCGCCAGCGGCGTCACGGCGTGTGGCCCGGGCGCACCACCGCCGGGTGCCTTCGGTTCCAGCGATCCGAGTCAGCAGTGTCCGCTCGGAACGAACGCCACGATCTGGCGCACCGACGACGGCACCACGTGGACGCAGGTCACGCCATTGCCGCGCAGCGCGGGCACGAATCGCGCGACGCTGGCGGTGGGACCGACGACGAACCCGGCGGCAACGGTGGTCTACGCGTTCGTCGGCGACCTCTTCGGCAACCGCACCCTGGGCTACTGGCGCTCGAAGGACGGCGGCAAGACGTGGGTCGCGCTCGGTGGCGCGCTCGCGAATCCCACGCTCTCCGCGAACATGGATGACAGCTGTACGGATCTGAACGTCGGGCACGATCAGTCCTGGTACAACCAGGCGATCGTCGTCGATCCGACGAACGCGGATCACGTGCTCGTCGGCGGCAACCTGTGCAGCGTGCGCACGCTGAACGGCACCTCGGATACGCCGGTCTGGCAGAACGTCTCGCACTGGCTGCCCGGCACCGGATACGGCGAGACCGACGGCGGGCGGCTCGATTATGTCCACGCCGACTGGCACACGGCGACGAGCGTCGTGATCGGTGGTCAGGTGCGCACGTTCGCCGGGACCGACGGTGGATTGTTCACGAGCGCGAATCTGTTCACGGCGACGATTCCGGAACAGGTCGTCTGGAAGCACCAGAACAAGGGTCTCGCGACGCACCTGTTCTATTCGGTGATGTCGGGCGATCCGGCGACGGGAAATCCGTTCGTGCTCTTCGGCGGCTTGCAGGACAACGGCACGCGGTTTCGCGCGGGCCCGGCGACGCCATCGGGGTTCAACCAGGCGATCGGCGGCGATGGCATCGGCGGCACGGTGCACACCGGCATGGGCGGGACGACGTACTGGGCGAGCATCCAGTTCCAGTGGGCGTGGTGCAAACCCGCCCTCACCGACTGCTCCGTGGAGCAGCCCGAGGCGCAGACCGATGAGGAGTCCCACTGGCACGGCGCACCGTCGCCGGTCGGCCTCGAGCCGGAGCAGATCCAGGAGCGCGCGAACGAGCGCATGAGCCGATTCGGCGAGGACCAGGCGCCGTTCCTCGTTCACTACGCGAATGTCGAAACCGATCACATCGGCCAGAGCGTGCTCACGCACAGCGACGAGCAGGTCTTCGTCGCGCTCGAGGATGGGGCGGGTGGCTTCACCTGGAAATCCATCTCGCAGGACCTGACGGGGAGCGCGAACGGCGCTGGCATCTCGAACGTCGCGGCATCGCGCGCGACGCCCGGCCTCTACGGCGCGGTGGGCCTTGTCTCCGCGGAGCCGTTCTACGTGACCACGCAGGGCAACACGAAGGTCGACTGGACGCCTTCCCAGCCGGTGCGCGTGGGAAGTGCGCGCCTCACCGGGGCGTCGTCGATCGACTTTCCGCCCACGCTCGCCGCCGGTCAGGTCGCCGGTCAGGTGTTCATCGGTGCTTTCACCGGCACCTTGAACAATGCCAACCGCACGCCTCCGCCCGACGAGCTCGGCCGGCTCTGGCGCACCACCGACGGCGGAGCGACGTGGACCTCGATCGTGGGCGCCGATCCGGCGCATCGGCTTCCGAACGTGCCCGTGTACGTCGTCAAGTACGACCCGATCACCGCGAGCACGATCTACGCGGGCACCGATATCGGCGTGTACGTCACGCTCGATAGCGGTGCGACGTGGAACCGGATGGGCGATGGCCTGCCCATGGCCTCGGTGCGCGACATGTACGTCGCGCAGAACCAGGACTTCATCCGCGTCGCGACCTACGGCCGCGGGCTCTGGGAGATCTATCCGAGCGCCGGCGCGGGCCAGGGAGCACCGGGCAACGGCGACTACGACCGCAATCTGCAGATCGACTGGATCGATCTCGGTGCGATGACCGCGCGCCTGGGCGTGACGCCCGTGCAGACCACACCACCGCTCTATTCCTGGATCATGGATATCAAACCCAGCGGCGATCCACCGGTGCAGGCGATCGACGTGGACGATCTGACGGCGATGCTCGCGAAGTTTGGAGGTCACCCGTGATGCGCTCGCTCCTTCCCGTGATCGTGCTCCTCGGCGCCGCGTGCGGTGACAACGAGCGTCCGATGTTCGATTACTCCAATCCGCCGAAGGGCGGCGCGTTGCGCCTGGTCAAGAGCAAGACGAAGCCGAAGGCCGAGACCGAGGTCGTGCTCGACCTCGTCGTCGGAGATCAGCCTCTCACGGGGTACTCCGTGGGGTTCAATCTTCCCCTGACGCCGGGGGCGTTGCGTCTGACCGAGCTCGTTCCCGGCACGGCGCTCGACCCGGGCTCGGCCCCCATCGCGGCGCGCGGCGTGGTTCCGAGCACGGGCCCGCTCGCGAACCATCTCGTCACGGGGCTCGCGCAGAAGGCCGCCGCCGACGCGACGCTGCCCGCGGGCGCGGTGCTCTACACGGTGCACCTCGAGTTGCTCGGCAGCGCTCCCGACGGCGTGATCGTCGACGGCACGGCGACGGACTTCTTGCTGCCCTCCGGTGGCATGCGTGATCGCGCCGGCACGACGGTGGTGGAAGCGAAGGATGTCGCGATCGGCAAGCTGGAGGTCAACCGATGAACAAGTGGATGGTGGCGGCCGCGCTCGTGGGCGTGACCAGCAGTGCGGTGTACGCGGACGGAGCGAGAGACCTCGCGACGAGCGACGCGTTCACACCCGGGATCCTCCGCGCGAACGATGCCGGTACCGGCTTCCTCGCCGTGACATCGGACTTCGACGGCGCGCGCTCCGACGTGCGCGTGTCGGCGCTCGGGGAGGTGCACCTCTACTGGCGTCTGCGCGCCATCGTGCGCGTGCTCGACGTGTTCTCGGATTCGCCGCGCCCGGGCATCGGCGCCGGGATTCGCTGGCTCGATGGTGACATCACCTCGACCGCGTACTTGATGTTCAAGACCGAAGGCTTCTCGGAGCCCGAGGGGGAGCTCGAAGCGCTGGTCTCGTTCGAGCGCGCGTTCGGCGCGGTGCACGCCTCGGCGAACCTCGCGTACGGTCAGGATCCCGAAGGAAACGAGCGCGATGGTGAAGTCGCACTCGTCGCGCACGTCGAGCCGCGCACGGGGTGGTTCGCGGGAGGCATCGCTCGCTATCGCGACGCGCTCGGCAGCACGAAGGAGTCCGTGATCCGCGATGCCTTCGTCGGGCCCACGAGCACGCTCACGCTCGGCGCGTTCGCCGTGAGCCTGAACGCTGGTCTCGCGATGGCCGAGACGCAGATGACCGGCCGCAAGTGGGGACCGTCGGCGACGCTCTCCGTCGGCGCGGCGTTCTAGTCCTGACCCTCGAAGACACGGCGTCGATCGCGCGGTTGCAGGAAAACGTACCGCGCGATTCGCTTACGATTTCCTGACGAGAACCGCAGACCGGATCATCCAGGCTGGACGTTGGCTCCCCATGTCAACGAACAAGCTGAAGAGTTGGTTGCGTCGCAACAGCCTGACCCTCGTCGCGGCCCTGGGCGGCGCGGCCGGCGTCGCGTACGCGGCGGGATGGCACCGACCGCCGGCTGCGGCCGCGGAGATAACACCCGCGGCAGCGGTTGCCGTACCCGAGCGCGACACGGTGCAGGACACCGTGCAGATCGCGCTGCTCCTCGATACGTCGAGCAGCATGGACGGCCTCATCAACCAGGCGCGATCGCACCTGTGGAACATGGTCGATCAGATGGGGAAGATGACGCGAATCGTCGACGGCAAGGTCCGCGGCGTGAAGATCCAGCTCGCGCTCTTCGAGTACGGCAACGACACGATCTCCGCGCAGGACGGCTACATCCGTCAGGTGCTGCCGTTCACCGGCGATCTCGACTCCGTGTCGGAGAAGCTGCAGGGCTTGTTCACGAATGGTGGCTCGGAGTACGCGGGCCAGGCGATCCAGGTGGCGGCGAACAAGCTGCAGTGGTCGTCCGATCCGGCGGCGCTGAAGTTCATCTACGTCGCGGGCAACGAGGGCTTCGATCAGGGGCCGGTCAGCGCGGCGGCGGCGATGGCCACGGCGGCGAAGAAGGACATCAGCGTGCAGCTGGTGCTGTGTGACAACCAGGATCCGACGTGGACGGCGGCGGCGGCGCTCGCGAAGTCCGACCTCGCGACGATCGATCAGAACCAGGTGGCGGTGCACATCCCCGCGCCGCAGGACGCGGAGATCCTCAGCCTCGGGCAGGAGCTCAACAACACGTACATGGCGTACGGCTCGGAAGGGCAGGCGGCGCTGGCGCGGCAGAAGGGCGCGGACATGTCGTCGGCGAAGATGAGCAAGAAGGTCGCGATCGAGCGCGCGCAGCTGAAGAGCAAGAAGGCCTACAAGAACGACAACTGGGACCTCGTCGACGCGGTGGATACGAGGCCGGCGTTCCTCGAGAACGCGAGCGACGACAAGCTGCCGGTGGAGATGCGCGGCAAGTCGCTCGAGGAGAAGAAGGCGATGGTCGCGGCGAACGCGGCGAAGCGCGCCGAGCTCAAGGCGAAGATCGGCAAGCTCGAGGCCGAGCGCACGCAGTTCGTCGACGCCGAGCGCAAGAAGCAGGGCGGGCCCGCCGAGCAGCAGCTCGATACGGAGCTCCTGAAGTCGACCAAGAAGACCGCGGCCAAGAAGGGATACAAATGAGCTATCGCGATGACGAATCCGCGCGGGAGATGCGCGCCGGTCACCTGATCGACGAGATCGCCGAGCTCGAGCGCAAGAAGGTCGCGCAGGCCACGACCGACCAGCGGCTCGAAGAAGCGCGGCGCGAGCTCGCATCGCTGCAGGCGCATACGCCTCCGCCGAAGCCGCCGGGCATCCTGTTGCACGCGGCGGTGTTCGCGGCGACGGCCACGGTGGCGTTCCTCGGCTACACGCTGCTCGTTTAGGGACGCCAGCCGGCGAGGAAGCGCTCGAAGTCGCGCACCGCGATCGGAAACAGCGTGCGCCACTCGGGCTCCACGTCGGGCCGGCCGAGGTGATGAAAGTACGTGTCGAGGTGCGCGCGCGGGTCACCGTGACCGTGGAGGAGATACGCGACGTCGCGGATGCCGGCACCGCGGCCCGTGTACTGGAAGTCCACGGCGGCGACCGCGCTGCCATCGCGGGTGAAGCAGAAGTTCGCCTCCTTCGGATCGCCGTGGAGGATCGTCTGGAACCGTGCGGCGCGGAGCTGCGCGTCGAGGATCGGGGCCGCGGACCGCAGCGCGGGATCGGCGATCGCAGAGAGCTCGTCGAGTCGCGTGGCGAGGTGCCAGTAGGTGCCGAGCTCTTCGCAGGGCTCGCCGATGAACCGCGCGTGGAAGCGCGCGAGCCAGCGCAGGCACGCGGTCATCGCGGCGCCGTGGGCATCGTCCCTGCGGCCGGTGAAGCCCGCGGCATCGAGATCTTCGAGAACGAGCAACCAGCGATCGTCGGTGACGCGGCTCGCGTACAGCTTCGCGACGCGGCAGGTCTCGTCGCAGCGCGGCGCGCGGTCGCGATAGAACGCGGTCTCCACGTCGTACGAGTGACGCTTGCGCCGATCCGACGCGGTCGCGCGGGCGTGCGCCGGCGGTTGCACGCACTTGACGATCGCCGTGGGAGCCACGCCGCCGTCGAGCGCAACGCGGAAGACCTCGCCGTACCCGCCCCACAGCCGCTGCACGTGCTCGAGCCGGCGCGCGGCGCGGGCGCCGGTGGCCGTGGCGATCCAGTCCAGCACGCCGCCGCGCTATTGCTCGGGCGGCGGCTCGGCGGCCGGCTCGCCTTCGGGCGGCGGCCCCTCGGCGGGCGCACCCTCGAGGCGGCGGTAGAGCGAGCGACGATCGATGCCGAGCAGCTTCGCGGCGTGCGTCTTGTTGCCCTTGGTGAACGTCATCACCTGGCGCACGTAGCGGCGCGTCATCTCCTCGACGGTGATCAGCTCCAGCGGCGAATCGGTGCTGATGACGAGGTTGTCGGCGCTGTGCTGCAGCAGCTTCGGCGGCAGGTCGTCGACGGTGAGCTCGTCGAGCCGGCACAGGGCGACCGCGCGCTCGATGCAGTTCTCGAGCTCGCGCACGTTGCCGGGCCAGTCGTACTCGATCAGCTTCTTCGCCGCGTGCGGCGAGATGCGCTCGACGCGCTTGCCACTCTGCTTCGCGATTCGCGACAGGAAGAACTGGGCGAGGAAGAGCACGTCGCCTTCGCGCTCGCGCAGCGGCGGCACCGCGATGGGCACCACGGCGACGCGATAGTAGAGGTCTTCGCGGAACCGCTTCTCCTCGACCTCGGCTTCGAGGTTGCGGTTGGTGGCGGTGATCACGCGCGCGCGGACCGCAACCTCGGTGTCGCCACCGACGGGGCGCGCCTTGCGCTCCTGCAGCACGCGCAGCAGCTTGACCTGCATCTCCATCGGCATCTCGCCGATCTCGTCGAGGAAGATGGTGCCGGCGCCGGCCTGCACGAAGAGGCCGGGGCGCGACGTCTTCGCATCCGTGAATGCGCCGCGGACGTGGCCGAAGAGCTCGCTCTCGAGGAGAGGGGCCGGCATCGCCGCGCAGTTGATGGCGACGAATGGCTGGTCGCGCCGGTTGGAGCGACCATGGAGGGCGCGCGCGACGAGCTCCTTGCCGGTGCCGGATTCTCCGGTGATCAGCACGGTCGCATCGCTATCGGCGACCCGTTCGATCATGTCGAGCGTGGCCTTGATCGCGGGGCTCGAGCCGGCGATCGCATCCGGCGGCACCGCGCTCGCTTCGATGCGGAGGCGCGCGAGCTCGCGCTTCAGGGTGAGGTGCTGATCGGCGCGGCCCACGGCCACCGCGAGCACGTCGATGCGCACGGGCTTCGTGATGTAGTCGTAGGCGCCGGCGCGGATCGCAGCGATCGCGGTATCGACGCTCGACGCGCCGGTGACAACGATCGGGATGACATCGGGATAGTCGCGATGGAGGGCCGCACAGAGATCGATACCGGAGCTGGTGCCGAGATCCACGTCGGTGATGACGACGTCGGCGGGACGCTTCGCGAGCTGCGCGAAACAATCCGCGGCGGAGTGGACCGCCCGTGCTTCGAAACCACGTTTCTGCAGCGCGTCGCGCAGCAGCTCCGCAGTATCGACATCGTCTTCGACGATCATGATCGATCTCGGCATCTGTCCTCCCGGCGGCTACTGTGCGCGCACTGTGCCAGGGAGGGAAGGGCTCTGGGCGGGCGCCCAAGCACACGGTAGGGGCACCACCGCCCAGCGGGCGATTCCGCTCATGCGCCCGGAGGTTAGATGATCGCTCCCGAGCCTATGCGAGGTCGATCCAGATCTCGTTGCGCCGCAGCGCCGGCAGCGTCGTGGGCGGGTCGAAGCCGGCAAAGGCTGGCTTTCCGGTCGAGGTCAGCTTCGCCTCGGCGACCAGGTCGGCGAGCTCGTGCTCGTGCATCTCGACGGCCTCCGCGTTGTAGCGCCCGCGGTACACGAGCACCGCCACCCGCCGCGCCGGCATGGCGACGAGCTCGACGCGCGAATCATCCGGCCGCGGCAGCGTGTGCAGCGCGCGCCCCATCGGCATCACGAACGACACGGCGTAGCCACCGTTCAAGCGCGCGGTACACACGGGGCTCGTCATCGCCAGCTTCTCGCCCTCGATGTTGCCGCCGCGGATGTACTTGAACAGCCGGTCGAAGCCCGCCTCGAGCGCCGCGTTGATGTCATCGGCCTGGATCACCGTCTCGGCCACCACGTACGCCGTGTACTTGCGAATCTCGAGGTGCCCGATGCGCTCCTCCACTTCGTACGCGGGCTCGTCCGCGACCACGCGCTGCAGCTGCCAGCGCGCGATTCCCAGACCGAGCGCCGTGGCCCCACCGGCGATCGCGCCCGCACGCTTGGACCGGAACAGCGTCGCCACGCCCGCGCCGACCAGCGCCGGCACGGCTGCGAAAAGCCCGTAGAAGAGCGTCTTGCGCAAGGTGGACCGCGTCTGCGGCCGCGTGGTCACTTCGGTCGGCTCGCCGAGCGTTGCGTCCGCCAGGGACGTCTTGCGGATGTCGGTGTGCATCCCTGTCAGGGCAGCAAGGCACGTGCCTGCGAGCCGCGGTGGATCGAGGCTCGCGGCAACTCCGGCTTGCCGCCGCCCACCCAGGCGAGGGGGTTCGGCGCGAGGAGGCCCGCCACGAGGAGAGCGAACATCGCGAACCCGGCGATCGTGATCGCG
>Ga0247741_1001181_pt1 | contig 14441 bp, 10 predicted proteins | sample UWRJL213509R2_FD_180945 | JGI IMG/M metagenome (GOLD analysis project Ga0247741, IMG submission 180945) | Plant litter microbial communities from Arlington Agricultural Research Station in Wisconsin, United States - UWRJ-L213-509R-2 | ecosystem: Environmental > Terrestrial > Plant litter >... | reverse complement strand
GTCGCTTGTATTAAACCAACGACAAAAATCGAGTTCAACTGATCCTGCACAATTTATTAGTTGCAGCGCACCAGATTAGGAGGCTACAGTACTTTTTTTTTTTTGCGATTCGATCGCACCCCAGTCCGATGAACCCTGCCAAGGCATCGCACATAGCACAAAAGGTAGGGCCTCCTCGAGTCGGTCATTCGGAACGCATTTGGCAGCTCGACAGGGAAGTGAAAATTCATCCTTTGAATTTCACTCCCCAATGGTGTGCGTGTATCCTTTGGGCTTTTATCTTCTTTTAGTAGGTGTGGCGTACCAGTTGCTTGGTAGGACTTGCTATGTTCGAACCGCACCGATCCATGTATGGTCTCTCATTCTATAATTAAGATTCATCCCCTTCCGCTCTTGTCTCGTCCCACGATTTCAAGATTAGGGACATGTCAATACCGCTTTGACAAGGGCATCGAACGTGGGGCACTGGAACGACAGGTAATAGTTATAGCACTACCTAATGTGAAGAGTCTTCTGTGAAAATATAGCACTAATGTGTAAAATGTCACTCACTTCAAGCTTTCAAGCACTACTGGAAATCATGTTCTTATTGGGAGATCAGCGCTTCACATATACCTGGCCCTTCAAGCTTCCATCGAGCTCGATGTCAGTCTTTGAAGGTGCCTTGATCAAATACGCAGATGGGACGCCCTTGTAGTGAGTTGTTGTATCAACAAAGGAAAAAAAAAAAATAGGAGCAATTTCAAGGTCTGGATGGTGCACTGGACCAAACTGGACCTCCAGAGTCCAGGGCGCTTGTTGTGGCGTCAAATACAAAGCCGGCACCGGGTACATATGTTGCCGGAAGTACCCGACACAGCCACCAATGGCACAGAACTCCGGCTGTCGGAGCTTGTCGTGACGAAAGCTTTGCCCTCGACGTCCACCTCGACGTCCACCGATTCCAGAGCCCTGCAAAATCTCCACAAGGCCCCAGGGGAACATGTCTGCAAACCTGCTTCATAGACTTGCTCGAAATGCTATTCCTAGGGCTCGCGTGCTGTCGACATCAGCACCAACGGCGACCAAACGCCATTGGCGGCCAGCGACAGCGTACACGGCCATTGGTGTAGCTGCTGTGGTGGCAGGGACGCTGGGGGCAATATACCCACCTATACCACTTACTATTCTCTTCCCTCGGGCCGCGCCCGGACCACCGAATCCAGACTCCCCAGAATCCAAAGAATACTGCCGGGATCTAGAAAAAGAGATGCTCGATTTGCCCGTTCTCAAGGAGCTGAGAGAATCTGCGGACCACCAGGATTGGTACGAGACACGACCGTATCAGGGTATGCCAGATGAAAGGCGGGTAAACAGTCTTACGGCGGGAACTTTGAGAGGTCCAGGAAAGCTCGCTGTAACGCCTCTAATCCGGGTCAGACACGACGAATCCGAGAGTATGGTTTTCTTGCACCTTGGTAGAGGGCTGTGTGGACATGATGGTATTATTCATGGAGGGTTGCTCGCCACATTATTGGACGAGAGCCTAGGGAGAACGGTGAGGGATCCTCCTAAACGTCCAAGGCATTCGTACTCATCCCCTTGGACCAAAGGCTATCAGCAACCTGCCTGAGAAGGTCGGTGTAACTGCGCAACTTACAGTCAACTATAGAGCACCGACCATGGCAGATCAGGTGAGCTGATGTAACAGCGCGCTCATGTAGAGTGAGAGAAACTGACCACGACCGTGTCCTTTTTTCACTAGTTCGTTGTAATCAAAACCAAAATCGACGAAGTCAAGGGACGCAGGGCCGTCGTTTCCGGTCGCGTCGAAGATCTCAAAGGCAACCTCCTCGTTGAGGCTTCTGCCATCTTCGTTCAGCCTCGTTACGCAAAACTCTTGCACTCGGCCCAGCTGAGAAAGCTCATGGGAGAGCCGCCGTCATCTCAAGAACCTCTGCTGTTGGCTGATGGGAAGGATCTCCGCGCTGCTAGCAAGCAACTGTGAGATTTGTTGTTCCGCACGCTGTGGCCGTGTGGTAACGTAGATGGGACTTCATCGGCATGAGTATGCCTCATCGCCTGATTATTAGACCAACTAGATGGCTTCGGATATTTTTTGATAATCAACCAGGGCTTACTTATATCTTGATACATAGACACAGTAACTATAATCTATAATCTCGCTGTCTGACAATGCTCAGACTTCGACCCAAGTATAGTAGAATATAGTGAACGATTCGCATCATCCATCGGATCTGGGTATAAAAATGGCACACGACAACATACGACAGCACGGGAGAGTACGGGTTTCATCTATTATTCTATGAATAACTGACTCCGTTTTTTAAGTGTCCAATCAGGTTCTATCCTGTTCGTGAAAATAGCGACCAACATAAAATCACTTCTTTCACCTTCTATGATGATGGAACCTGCGGATCTTCACAACGTGGTATAATAACATCACTGGATCCACCCAACATAATGAAATCGATTCGTTGCTGATTTTTTTTTCCCTTATGGTTGTGATTATTCATCGGCCACTCTAAGATGGCCAAGTACGCCGAGCGCATCGTTTCACTTGCAACAGTTGTGGGTTACGCACACGCGCCGCACTCTGGGCAGCACGGGCCCTCATATAGGTACCTGATTGCTTCGTCTCAAATGCGTGATTAAAGCTACGGCAGCATCGCGCCACACCGACATTGCCATCTTTGGCCAATGAGGCGCATGCAAGGCCGATTTGACCAGCTGATGCAAGAAGTCGCCGCAGTTACATGATATATTTATCCGTGAAGATTTTCTCTTGGGGCATGTGTAGAGAGATGTAGAGCCACAGATGTAAAGATGATTGCTAAAGATAGACCTCAAAATCAGCTGGGCGGTCCGTGTAGCTCCAAACATGAGGTAGATTGCATGCAGTAAGCACCCAAGTTTCAGAATTTTAACAAGGATAGATTCTCGTTATTTATGACTATGAGCTCCTTATAGTGAAGACCTTTGAGAGAAGGCTTTGTCGTACTTTTTCCGAATTCAAGATTGTCAATGGATGAGAACAGCGCTGGCTGTCGAGATAATATGATTACAAAGAGGGGTTGACAGGTTTTGAGAAAACATATCCAATCCCATACAGTCTAAACAGCCTCATGCCAAACAGTGGGCGATAGGATGGTTCGCTTTCAAGAGTGCTTTCGTGCACCGCACCGGCCTGATAGCATAGGGATTTGACTTGGAACTGCACGCCCGGACAGACCTTAGAGTGGAAGCTGCACACGCTCAGGAACCGCCGTTCTAGGAATTATCTGAGACCGCGTAGTGGGTATAACTCCGTAAAAGAGTGATCATGGACGACTTCGTAAATTGAAAGCGATGCCTTGAAAATCAGGGGGTGGGGCGCACTACTCCTGGCCCAGGGGCCAGACAAACTCCAGTTGCTCCGCAATTTGGTGGCGATAAAGGTCGAGACATACGCTATTTGAATACCCAGCGGTCTTTCATGAAGCCATAGGAGACATGCACTGAAAAGATGGGACTGACATATCAATCAATATGAAGTAGATTCCGGAGGTAGATAACAAGGCTGATAAGACACCAGAGAAGTATGTTGGATGCCTTAGATGCAGATGAAAAGTCGATGTTTCCTAGTTGAACAGCATATACGGTGACCATAATAGATTTCCGGTACGAATAGTACATAGAAAACTATCGTCGTTATCTTTCGTCGTCGAAGGATCATAATCACGGACTCCTGAGGTGATCCCATCATCAGCTGCCAGTGTAAGACGCGGTCGTGTACATTGCATAAGACTCAAACAGGCAGGCAGAACCATTGTCGCCGAATGATAGCACAAATCTGCACGCTTTGCAATAAGTTTGTCTGATACAATCGGAAAGCGTGATACAAGCCGGGTATGATATGATAAGTGCATTGACTTCTACGCGAGTCGGGCTCAGCGGAAAAGGGCAGATAATTGAATGCGTCAACACCATTGGAGAAAGCTAGAAGATATGTTTTCTGACGCTAACATATCGGATGTGGTTGAGAACAAACTGCTGGGATGCGAGCGGGAGCCGTAGCCCTGGTCATTCCATTTTGACTTGTTTGGAAGATGCGGTCTTTCCGCTTGGGGTCTTCTACGTTCTTGATCATTGATGATCTTGGTTCAACTCCTTTTTCTCCCATCAAGGAACGACCCCGGCATATCATCTGAATCGACACCAGAAAGTCAGTATTTTGACTCTGCTTGGGTCTGAGCTTTCGCGACGAGCTATGTGAGACCCTTCATAATAAGAAAATGAATATCCCACAAGGCGGAACTTCTAGTGTCCAGAGTTGATCGTGCACCCGAGGATGATTTTGCCATTCAAAGACATATGGGTACCTCGCCAATCTCGATTCGCTTGCGGAAGTGTGTGATGTCCATGTTCTCGACCCTAGATCCATCACGTATCGAGTACCCAAGGGTCGGGCATCTCTTCATCAATATATTGCTCGAGAATAACTTGCACCTTCTGCCACTGCCCATCCGTGAACGACTCGTCGACGTCCCACCGTACCCTATTTGAAATCCAAACGATCCAAGCGACGGCTTCAACATCTCCCTTGGTAGCCTTTGATTCACTTGCGCGTGGTCTTTATTTCGAAAGGATGTCTACCGTGCACAACGGGTCCCAGGCTGCGGCATATGCACAGCAACCACTGCCATCCTCCTCACCAACCAGCTCCGGTTTCATGTCTCCGGAGTTAACTGATTCTGCGCGAAGTAGTTCCCCCACTCAATCCTTCAACACTTCCTCCACCAGCAGACCCAAGAAATCGAAAAGGGCCTCCCAGACTGTTGCTCCTAACGTGATTTCGTCCATAATTAACAACATGTACGCATATCCGTTGGTTCTATCACAGGAGCCAGCCTTCCAGACAAGGCCATGTGAGTCCTGAATTCCAGTATCGCTATGCGGTCACTCATTTAAACTCAATTGTGCAGTGCAGCGCTCGCCTGCTGTAGCCCCTTCAGGACCCTCGAATACAGGCAGCTCTCAGCGGAGTCCACCCAGCCTAACGCTGAACATAAATGCGACCCAGTCTCGACCGTCTATTACTTCACATGATCCTCCCATACCCATCGCTGAATTCCCAACCAATCACCTCCACGGTTCCGACACCAAATCTGTCTCCTCCAGCAGCTCTACTAGTAGCACTAGTGGAAACGCAATGCGGGTTGTTGGGAGAGGTGGAACTGGATCCCGACCACGTACGGTCAAACCCCCGGAGTCAGTAGAAATCAAGCCGACTTCACCCCCCGAAAAACCAGCATTCCACCGTCCTATGGGTCGAGGTGGCATGGGTTCCCGCAAGAAGTCTGGCGACCAGCAATCACCGCCCTCGCCTGCCCTGCTCACCCTTATCCGGAAAGCGGCAAAGAAGAAGGATGTAAAAGGGAAAAGTAGGACAGGAGGGGCGCTGGTTCATCCAATCCCCCCTAATCTTGCGTATGAGATCATGAATGGGTCAAGCTCGACCCTTGGCAGTCTTCATTTCACGGGAGAGCTGGGTGGCCCACCTCCCAACTTCTTCCCCTCAAGCAAGTCGGTCAGGAGCGACGGCAGCAGCCTTTCACCACCGCCATCTGCAACCTCCTCCAACTTCTCACCCCCTCCATCCGCAACTTCGCAGACCTTTTCCGATATTGGGGACGATGCCTCCTATTCAGACTCGCTGGGTCCAGAACAACGCCAACGGTCGCGCAACATGAGTAAGCTGAGTCGTACTCTCGGAGATATTCCCTCCATGTACGACCGTTCCACGCTCGATCCATCGGCCAGACGCGGCATTCCAGCATTCTTGGTGGAGGATCTTGATGGTGAACAGGCACAGACATCAAAAGTTTCTCGGCGTAGTAGCTTGATCTCCATGTCGAGCCTTGGCTCGATATTCGCCCGACCGACACCACGCTCCCGTGCGCGCGACTCGACCGCCTCTCATACCTCGATGTCAACATTGCCCAGTGATGACCTCCATCGACTCGACCTTGGCGACGCGCTCTCCGATTCATGGGGTGAACGCGATTCGGTATATCGCAGCGAATCACCTGAATCACCTATTATTTTCTCGCTCCCATCGCCTGTTCCTGCTGCAGACCCCGATTCGAACGCCAGCACTCCCTCGCTCGCCAATGACTCACCCTCTCCCACAACACCGATGACGCTAATCACGCTTGTGGAAGAGCCCGAGGATCTTGCTACCAGCCCGACCCTGGAACCCTCCCTCTCTCGGACGCGATCCCTATCCCACGATCGTAGCCATTCTCGTGGACACAGCTACTCGACATCTGGACTCACAGACGAGGATTTGAAGCGTTCGACCTCCCCATCAGAGGCATTTGTCGTGACTTCCGCAGCTATGGCCAATCGCCCCGACTGGTTGATCCCACCAGAGCAGGACGGCGTTCAGGAAGATCCAGCTTTTGCTTTCCGAGGTCAGCTTCCTGTGAAACAGTCACCGGCTTGGACCGGCGAGTGGAATACGGATATGCGAGATGTGATACGTGCCCTACGCGATTTGCGGTAATCATTGGATATGTCGCCCCTCGGAGGTCTCGGGCCTTCCAGGCGATGACATCCTGGTTCTGAGACCGTCCGTCAAGCATTTCCAATAGCAGATGCCCTGTTATGAGCCTTCTTTTCATCATTCCTCATGTCTATCCCTCAACGCGACTTTCATACGTCTGCCACCCTGCGCTCATACACACGTGATACTGTTGACACCTGGGAAGGGTCGGTCTCCACCGGCCTCGCCTGCGATTCCCTATTCAAATCCTACAGCCCTTACTGGCATCTAATTCTGCCAGCTACTCTCTCTCCATCAACACCTTCATTCAGCCTCATACGGCGTTGTTCAACCTATGCATTTAATCACCCACCATCACCAGTTAAAGCTGTTCTTGTGTTAGTACCTTCGTGCATACCTGTGTCTTCTAGACTTCCTAACGTCATAACTAAATCCCTCGTTCGTATTGTTCATCATTTGTTTTACATTTACGTGCAATATTTACATATGGCTCGATCATCAATGGAATTTATTAACTACCTTACGTCTCATTACATTGTTTGATATCGTCCCAATAATTTTACCCTGCCAAAGAGACAACAATCTTTGACAAAATACCGTAAGTGGCGACGAAGACCTTGGATTCGCATTGGTTAAGTACGCGTCTAGTTCGGGCCAGCAAGGAATCACGAATCACGGCGGCAAATTCGTGACTTCGCGATGCAATGATATGGCTCCACAATGCACATACATATATATATCGAACGCTTTAGCGCGAGCAAGGGTAACTTCGGACATTCACGGTACGGATGCTGTATGATTGATATCAAATTTCGAAAATTGGTTGGTCCTTGAAGTGGCCAAATCATGAAGTCGACTACAGTCCTCCGTTTCAACTACAGAGGGCAGGAAAAAGCACAAGATGTATTGTAACTCTTGTATGACTCTCGAAGACTAACCGTTAAATATTGACGGGTTATCCGTGGTGGATTACGAGTTTTGTGCGACATAGATCCCATCGTAGCCCTGCCTTCGTGAAATCCACATATTTTACTTACTGAAGGTAGTGACTTCATTGCTGGGCGCTTACACCCGATCTGCGCCACGCGGAAACGGTAGCCCCATTTCCAGAATAAGCGAAGGCGTGTTGATGCGGAGCTGCCATCTTGATGACGTCGAACGGGCGGTCTAGACCTCGATCCATGGAATCGAGGAGGTCATTATCTGTGACGTGACTAGATTAGTATTCAGTTGAGTCTGGAGAGCGTTAAAACGTTAAGACATAGGTTTGCAAGCTCTAGAGCGCACTGAGTGATTGAAGATGTCAAACTATTTTTGACTTTCAAGATGCTGCCTTTCAGATTCCCTATTGAAGTAATATTTCGGTATATGTAACTCGTTTGATTATATGCTAGTAAAGGAGACTACAATCGGGGAATAGGGAAGATTATACTGGATATCAATGATGACACAGAAACTCGCTTCTTCGGGACGCAGAAATCAATTCATTGGCGGGGCATACGATGGTCGCTCATACTCTGCCCGCTGGTCATTCGCCTGAATCTCGTGTAACTGCTTTGGAGGAATTCCAGCGACTGCGTCCTCGCGGTGGTGACTTGGGTGAATGGGCTCCGATCCAGAAGCCGCTGCTCCATGCTGCCCGTTCACACTACTGATGGGAGGTGTGTATGTTTGAGATTGGGGCGGAAAGTTATGTCCTGCTCCCATCGTATGCGCTGATTGTCCAGTGGAATTGAACATTCCTGACGATCCAATTGAGAAGCGCATCAGATGGAGAATCGAGTGGATGACATACCATCAGAAGGCGGTTGGTATCCAGCTCGCACAGCAGAACCCCCATGTGAAAGGGAGTTATCGGGGTAATCTTTGATACGGAACGTTGAGACAAATAAGTCCCATTCAAGTGGGTATGATAGGAACTTTTCACTCACCGGTGCCCGTATTAGATGCAGATCCGGATAAACCTGTGGTCGGCGGCACTCTTATTGTTGCGTTTGGAGCAAGAGAAGTCGTCTTTCCAGGCCCTCTCATGTTCGCCATCCCACGTTCCATCTCCAATCTTCCTTGTCGGGCGATTTCGTCGTTCTTGCTCATACCTTCGTGGCTCATGGTGTCCACAGCTCCCAATAGAGTTCCTCTAAGATTCTCACCCGCTCCTAAACGAGTCCATGTGCCATATGTTAACGAATAATTCGCCATTAGACGCTTAGGATGGCACATACCATGTATAAATTCCGCAGTGCCCCTTCACCATGAGAGTTTTCAGTTAGATATGTTTTCCGGGGCCCGTGATAGATAACATACCTGACACTGTTCCCAAAACCGGAGCCTGCATGACCGCCTGAGGCAGAAGTACTGGTGTTGGTGTTGGTGTTAGTGTTCATAGTAAATATATTGATCTATTGACTTCAATTCAGAGGACCTTTATATACCCTCGCCCAAAGGTATGCTCCAAGACACGCCAGTGGATGAGCTCATTGCTCATTTCAGACAGGGGCCAGCTCTGACGTCAGCAGAGCTGATAAGATTAGATATCCCGGCCCGAGCTCTCATTCGCCAGCTTGCTCTTGTCAAGTGAAAGCTCGTCGGATTGGCCAGAGATTGCAATATCACACCGAGCTGTCGTTTTGATACTGTTATGACCCTTATAACCGAAACTCAATAATTCGAAAAGCATTCGTCCAATCACTGACCTCGCTGAGTAATTCTCAGAAGTTCCCCATTCAGGAATCGGGATCAAGTGCCTGATTGGGTGACCAGTAGAAAGGTATATAAGGAGGGGAATGTTGCGCAATATTTTGGAAATATGACTCCACCTTCCTTCCTCTCATTCCATGCCTAGTGGGGGGCTTACAGAATGCACTCCTCAAATACGGGCGGTAGTCCTGCGTGTAATCACACACACCTGGCTCACAGTCGTCTCCATACTTTTGGAGGCTACTTGACCAAGCGTCGTGGCGGCCGCAAGGAATACCGCTCCTACAGACCGTGCTCTGTTCGTATGCCCACTTCCGTCTCGAATGTCCCCTCGCATACATGGAGGCCAAATTCTTTAGAAATAGATGTGACTTATTGTGTAGGCGAGATTCGAGGGAGATTGCCTACATGGCAGGCGTTCGTCGGGGAGTCCAGAACCTCTCATAGGGCTTAATGAAATCTTTGTCAATCAACTCTACACATGATAAATATACTACTTTCGTTTTGTTGTTAAGTGGTCACACGAAGACTAAATACATACTCTGCAAATGATATGTGCTCGTCCGACTCCTTGATGACAGGCAAGAAGGCCCAGGCCTGCCAACATTGTCAAACGACTCTGTTCCGTCCGTTGTTTAGCACATGCCGATCAAGTGGCTTAACATCTTTACCACGCCTTTCACCTCTTTATGGCCTCTTACTATCGGATAATACTGGAAGGTCATCGAAACTGAGCAATTGAAAAGTCATATGCGAACGGCACGACTATGAACTAACGGCACTACGATTAGGCGGTTAACTATTATGTCGCAGGATTCCACGCTTCTCATGAGAGGCGCACCTGGACCTGTCACTCTCATTCAATCAGCTGGGGTGAGCATATATCGGTCTATTTTCCTGTAAGAGACATAATCGACATGAGAAGCATCTATCATCGCCTTTGAAGTAGAGAGACCTGGATTGTTAGTTCTATTCCAATGCAACGGCCAGGCGTCTGCAAGTGGAGTTTCTGAAATGAAACGCAACCTATAATCGCCACGATTACGAACTCACAAGGCCACGGAAACGGCGGACTTCAAGTCGAGTAGACAGCGGCGGTCGCGCGTTGGCAAGCCTAAGTGTCGTAAATGATATGTATGCTCACACGGCACGACTCCGATGTAGGAGTTTTCGTCAATCGTAGAGCTTGAATAAGGTTATGGTAGGCCGAAGACGCAAATCCGATAGCGATATCTACGAACTTGTCCGTCAATATCCGACTGAATGCCACATACACATCGGACAGCAAGGAGACGAAAACGCCGTTTGTCACGTCCAATCCTTCATGGTTTGTAAAGAAATCGGCGGAACGAGAGTTCGAACGTCTTCCAGAGTCCAAAATCTACCAACTTCCTACGGACCGTCATGGCTCAAATTATGACCCATGACCTCCAAAGCCTCTTGACTCCGAGTTGTTTCATCCTTACAGTTTACAGCCACTCGAACTTGCCGGTTCGGCAAACAGATAAATATCTATCCTCGAAACCATGGCGTCGGTGGCGTCGGACTGTAGAGTGTGACTTGTTGGACCCTGTGTCGAGGACCAGACTCCAGATGTGTAATCACTGTAATCACTGTACTGAGCCACTAAGTGAACAGGAGAATATAACCGCAGGTTTTGCCAGATTTTTCTTTGTTGTACTCTGTGTCGAATCCCTGTATCAGACTCATTGAATTCAGAAGCCAACTGACAGTCGACGGCGTGTAACCTCATGTAAGTGTTTTTCACGTTGAGATTCTGATCCTGTGAACAAGTGCGGCTATTCGTCCAGGACTTTCAGGATATGCAAGCCACCAATAGCAGCCCCACAGTCTGGAAATAGCTATGGCAAGGAAGCCACGGAGAGGTCGGAAAATGAGAAGTAGTGAGCATCTCCCGGTGTCAAACTCGGGTCAGCCTTCAGGCAGATGACCTGCATGCTCCATGCCGTAGCTCTCACTATGGTTCTGGAAGTGATTTCTGAAGATGGGATTGGCTACAGCAGTTGAAGGTCCGTGACCGTCCGTCTTCATTCGCTGCCAGGCTGTGAAGACTTGACCGTATCAACGAAGAACTCAGGCCAATAGGGAGACAGTTTGATATATATCCTTTCGAGAAAATATAAGAAACTCTCCAGGGTCATCTTGCGACTTTCTGGATGATTTCGAGAGAGTTCCAAGCCGACGTCCGGCGGACTTGAAGCTTTCCATAAGCGTCATCAAAGCCAAGCTTGTGCAAACAACCCCTCTCAGTAGTGCCTGAAAATCGTTTCTTCAACCTCTTCTATGATCATTGATATTCTTGAGACTGAGTCACCATCTGAGGCAGAAGCCTGGTCATCTCATTTGTACGGTCTGGATAACGTGTCTCAAGCCTACCCGAATCGACATCTTGCAAGACTGCAGAGGTGCCCTTGTTCCTTCGCGTATACTCTCTGCTGTTTCGTTTATCGAACGACGGTCTAGACAAGTCTAGACTCTGGAGATATGAAATGATTATAAGCGCTCGTTCTAATGGCAGTTTTATTTCCTTTAAAAGACTATTCTGGCGTACTGCTGAACCTGGGACCTGGGTTCCTGGTGGAAACTCTGGATATGGCGCGGTATAGATGCACTGAGCAACATTCGGAGTCCGCGAAGAATGGATGCCACTTGAATATTTGAATGTCAAGTCTGGAGCCACTCTTTGTTCCGCAAGTTGACATCCACAGGGAATTGGCGTAATGCATGCTCACATTATCAGGGAACGCATGGCATTTCTCCCTGGCTCTCTTTTGTTGTCGCCCCTTATGTGAGTATTTTCAGGAGAGGGTAACGTACGAAGGGACGTGGTGGAGAAGAGTTCGAAGAGAGTGGATGGATGCGAGGACGTCGAAGTATGAATTCCTGCGTCGCGTCGACCACACAAGAGGCCCATCGCCCTGCATCGCTAACTTTGCTTTATGCCGTCAGTTCCCAACGACATCCCTCACCGGCCTTGGACTTCGTGCACAGAGACGAGAGACACCAGACGTGATATAGATGGACCTACCTATTAATACACCCCCATTCCGTCTCGTCTCTTGCAGATAGCATACAGCACTCCCTCATCGGCGTGGACGACGACGACGACTGTATGCGTTGGCTCTCATTTGAACTGGCATGAAATGGTCCGACGATAGTTTACGGTCGTATAGCCAAAGGCGAGTGGTGTAACATGCACGACCCCTCAGCACCCACCTTTCAATTTTTCCTCAGATTTAGACCATAACCTTCCACTGCGATACACCCATATCAATCACTCGCACTTGACCAGGAGGCAGTCAAGTTCCTCCGTCACAGGCTCAGATTGCCTTTGAGAGAGACTAGACAGCCTTTGCAAGTGGCGCTTCTTCCAACTTATGGATTCCCCTTCAAGGCGACCTCGAGCATATCTCGAAGAAGCTGCGTTGACCACCACCACCAGGTCCGAGAAAAATGAAGGACGGAAAACCAGGTGCAGACGGATGACTTGGACGCCAGTTGGCAGTCATGTTCGACTAAAACTCGGTCCCGACGAAGCTAGGAAAGGAAAAGGTGGAGGTGGTTCTGACGACAAATTTGCGATTAATCACCTCAGCCGTCCAGTGAAGAGGGATTTAGCGTGGTAGATGGATTCGTATGGGTGGAACAGTGCGTATCTCACCTCATCCTTGCTCTACTCATTTCATATCATCTAGCACTGCACCTCGTGGACACCGGCATCGATGGGTATTGGGACTTGGCTGCCATGTGACTTACCCTTTCAGAACTCAATAACCCCACATATATCTACCGTCATTTCTCTCCCTCTACGATATCCAATACCATGGCAGGTATTTCTCAAGACCACTACGAGGGCGGGTACGGCTGGGACGAAAATAAGCCGTTGAAGGTGATCTACAACGTCCCCCCAGAGATATCCCAACTTACACGAGTAGGTTAGAATCCATCAGCAGCAGCGGGATACAAAAAAGACATCGTAAATATGTTCTATATCCTCCTGTCTGCGAATTGCGATACGGACCGGCCCAAGAATTAGGCTGTCATAGGAGCGTCCTGGTAAGCAGAATCTGGGTTTCAATACCCATAAAAACGGCCCCCCACGGTGCACACACATAGGACAAGGAAAGGTGGTAGTGGGATTTCGCCCCGAGATGATTTTGAGAATGTGGGTTGTTTTTAATGTCCATGATCTAATCTAATCTCCTGACCCCTTGAGGCGCTAATCCATCGCATCCCTGAGAGTAAATGGTTGAGTTTGAGTACGCAGGTGAGGTAATGGACGTGGCCTGTCAGTCAGCTACCTCTTTTCTGTAAAGCCGCTCGCACTAGGCCTCCATCTTCGGATCGAGGAGAATATCGATGATGACCCTGGGGTTTGGGCCAAATTTCTCGTAGTGGGTCGCACCGGACTTGAGGTCAATGTTGAGGAGAGTTCCGGTAGTAAGTAATGTAGCAGTGGATAGCACAGTGGATAGCAGAGATAATGCCACTACGTACAATGGCGTCTGATGCTCCTCCAGCGACGATACATCCAAATCGCATCTTTTAGCACTATCTCGTGCTGCCCACTGAGGAGCCACGCCTGCGTGTATAAGAGGTCCACCTATATTCTAAAACTTGAAGGCAAAGCAAGTCCCCTGCTCTTCACGCCACGAATCGGAAAGTAGCCAGGCGCCGTCTGGAATGTGATAGGCGGATGCCAGGGACCAGCATCTGAAGAGTCTCATCCTTTTGTCTGTCTACTTTTTTCGTTCATCGAATAGCGCTCTATACGAGTCTAGTCTGAAACGGTTATCACTGCTGACGCGGGACTATTTTAGGCGATCTAAAATGTATTCCAAAATGTATTAAACATGCCAATATTTTTGGCAGCGTTTTTCTCGAGTGGGAACCTGACAACAGCAATAAATTTTGAGAGCGCACAAATGACCGTACAACTCTACCTTTTTTGAAACATTTCTGTACGGATCAATTGAGGGATTTTCATCATGTTGTAGCGACGAAAGAACTCCTGGTCTAATCTAACATGCTAATTGAAAATTTCGGACTATAGAAGTCTAAATTTGGGTTCGCTTTTTGTCTACAAGACAATAGTATCAAAAATGTTTCCATGCCAAACTGAATTGAAAAAGTTGTTAATATATTTTACGTCGCATAAAACTTCCACAAAATGTGA
>Ga0247741_1001179_pt1 | contig 14451 bp, 9 predicted proteins | sample UWRJL213509R2_FD_180945 | JGI IMG/M metagenome (GOLD analysis project Ga0247741, IMG submission 180945) | Plant litter microbial communities from Arlington Agricultural Research Station in Wisconsin, United States - UWRJ-L213-509R-2 | ecosystem: Environmental > Terrestrial > Plant litter >... | reverse complement strand
AGCGGTCAAAGGTATCTGCAATCGGGACTCCAGGAGTTACTGTTGTTGTCGCCGTGCGCGCTGACAAGACACCGGAGAGAGTGTACGCGGATGTGATGTGGCGCGCGTTGCTCCATGCGAAGGATGCAACAATAGAATTCGTGCCCGCAGATGAGATTGCGCCGGCCGCTGGGTACAAGTTTTACTCTGCGACCATACCTTTACCGCGATTCACGTTCGATCTGTGGAGTGTTGTGGATGGGGTAACGTATGGGGAAGATGGAAGAAACGTTTTATCCGTTCTATTTCCACAGCAGGCGACGCTCCAGGCGTTGCTTGGCGAGAGGAGTCTATCGGAGTTGGCGAAGAAGCAGGCTCAAGAGGGGCGCAAGAAGTCGAAGAGGGCCTATCATTCTAGAAGAACTCACAAGTTTTGATTAATTGAGTTTTAGCCAAAGTATTACCTAGTGATCTCGTTTCTACTTATCATAATGTCGAGTGAATTGCGTTTATCCCATCGTTACTGTTCGGTCGATTTCTCTCTGTCTGTTTTTTTACACGTCTTCATTTGTGTACCTGCTATTTGGGAACTTCACAGCTCACAGTTTACGAGTCTTAATGAAATGAGGAATCGTCCTTTTAAGTTGGTTCTCCTACCCACTTTCCTTCCTATCCTTCGTCGAATGTTCAATCTCTAGTGGTGTTACTGCCGCGGGAGCGCCTGGGACGTCCTCAGTGCTTGAAGGATGCAACCATAACAAAGGTCCGAGATGAGGCTGCCCGCAAAGGCAGCCTCATCATAGAATAAGATTACGGAGCGATACGGTTATCTCCCCATGAAAAAATGCATACAAAGCTCGGGCCCTTTTCGCCAACGCGGATTACGCGTCTCTCTTGTCGACGTTCGCGTCAAGACTCGCCTCTCGTTTTTTCGATCCCACCCACCTACACCCTTTAGTGTTTGGCACAGCTACTTGGCATCCGGCTCGGACAGCCCTCCTTGGCTCCCCAAGCGCTCAGGCCTCTGGCGGTTGGACTTCCCTGCAACGCGGTTTCTCGTAGCGCCCATTCTCAAGCGCCCGTACTGAACACCACGTTCGGAAGTCACGTGCTCCCTCTTTTTTAGGCATTTTTCCCCTGCGATTCGGAATCCACCGAACAGTTTGTCTCCTTTCTCACATCCTTTAGATTCCAAGTCAAGCGACTACTTTTTATCACCCACTCTTCGGAAGCGTTAACTGTTTTCCTACCCAGCACATGCGTATCCGGGATATACGCGTCAAGTGTCAAGCATCTGGATTCTGCATACCCAACTCGAAGCAAATATAGGACAAAAGCGGGGTTCGGAGTACATAGGAAACGCGGGTCGGATTTGTGGACACATATAGAGAGTACAGGGAGAGGCCGAGAACTATGGAGTCAGGCTTTGAACGGTGCATCTACTCTATTCTCCCCCACTTTCTCGTTCCCTCCTGTTTTTCTTCATTTCTCTTCTCGAATTGCCGCTGATCTTTGATACCGTAACTCGGAACTCAAACTCACACATCGCCCTCACAGGCACCTACTATGCACCTTCGACACAGAACGGACATCTGGAGTCCGCCTGCTGGCAACTTTTTCTGGAACAACTCCATAGCTTGCAACCGCAGTTTTTGACATTCAACGAGCCGGGGACGGCTTAGCACATTCACTAGACGACGACGCGCCTCCCAAGACTTCACACCGTCTGATTAGCAGCGCGGGTCGGTAATCCAGGACCTCCGCCCCAATCTGCTGGCCAAACTCGATTTGCACGCCGGGAAGAGCGCCACGATGGTCTCCCGTCTTCCCTCAATATCCAAGTCCTCGAGGAAGACTCACTCAGTATACAAACCACAAGCAGACGTCCCCGCCGATTTACACATGCGAGGTCCCTTATACGCTCATCAACATCTCCTTTTGGTGAGGTTAGGTGTTATCCCGGGATTGCATTCAACAATTCGTCGAATTAGAATTTGAGGATCGTCGAGTAAAGCCAGGGGAATTTTGGGGATATAATTTTGACTCTGCAGGCGAGAAGTGAGCTGGATTTGTCTGTTGCAGTTGTCTTCGTCCCATCCTTCTTTTTCTTTTCTTTCTTCCTTGTCCCTCCTGCGCTCTGCCTCACTCCTCTTCTAGAATTACACCCCCTTACGACTACTTGGGCGAAATTGCCCCCGGTATCACTGCCATGACTACAGGTCCTTCCGTTCCTTCAACAGCATCATGTATTTACTGTCATGTAATTTAGCTCAGTGCTTTACCCTTGGTAATCGTCATTATGTACCTCCTAGTAATTACGAGTACTTCCTGCTTTCTCTCTCACATGTTACCTATAATCTTGAATTCAAAATCAAACCCCTCTATGTATAACACATTTTAAATCCTAGGCAGAATGTGGAACATAGTTAGCTAATCAGCATCGGTGTTGGAACCTTGGGGAGTGTACGGCAAGAACGGTCCGCGGCGGATTTTCCTCTTCCTCTCTCTTCGACGTCGCACCACCTCCCATAAGGGTTGCACATCTGGGATCTGAGGGCGCTTGTGGATTGGGAAACCAAGGTAAAGGCATCTGTCTTTTAAAACGATTTGAAACAATCATCAACATAATCTAGGCGCGAAACCATGCTGCGCTGTAGTGTGTCCGATGACGGGGACCGTTGCTCAGCCTGCCTGAGGCTTCAGGAGGTCCAATCAAAGATACGCGAATGCAAGGAGCTTCTTGAAAAGTTATACATGCAGGAGGCACACACCAAATCTAGCGTCAATGCAGTACACGACCCAATCATTCGCAATCTTCCTCTGGAGTTAGTATCGAACATCTTGACGTTGTGCAACCCAAGTCCTGTCGAAGACGACGAGGAATTTGGTTCTTTGCCTCCCGACGCACCACTTGCCACTCGGAGATACCAGATCTCTCTTGGTACGGTGTGCAAAACATGGCGGAATATCGTTAGATCGACTCCTCAGCTCTGGACGAGCATCTACATCCGATTCCCGACAAAAAGGGATAAACTCCAACAAAAAGAGTTGTTGCTTCTATCTCTTCGACTCTCAGGCTCTCTGCCTCTCCATATTCAAGCCTGGATGCGACGGGATTATCGACCTTCCGAAGGAGAACACCTCGTGCTGTCGCCGCTGGTGGAGATGCTGAACGATCAATCAGAGCGGTGGAAGACCTTAGACTTGCATGTTACAATCCACTTGCTCTCGCAGTTCAAAGGAGGCGCATTTGGTGCGCAAACTCTCGAACGCCTCCGGGTATACCCATTCGGTCTTCCAAACGATATTAACGGGTTTCGCGTCTCCTTCGGTCTCCCTTCCCCCCAAATAGTCAATGCTCGTAGAACCTCATTCTCATCCATCGGAATCAGCTGGAAGGGCGTTACGAGGGTCAAAATTAATACATTAACCGCGACAGAGTGTCTGGGACTCTTCCAGGTGGCGACGCAGTTGGTGAACTTGAGCATCGGACTCCTAGGATGTGATGACTTTCATCCCCCCAATTCAGGGGAGGTTATCACGGCGTCAAATTTGGCGTCATGGAAAGTAGAATTATCTGCAGGTTCGGACGTCATGTTGAACAAACTTGTGCTCCCCTCACTGGTCGATCTTGATGTCAGGAAGATTATCTCTCTTGAGAGCAATAGTTTGGAACGCCTGGTCAGCCGGTCAAAATGCCCTCTACGGAAAATTTCCGTTACCCAGGCTCCTGGTGTAGAACTTGATGTAATGCCCTTATTGCGAGTGACCCCACTTCTGGAGAAACTTGTGTTCTCCTGCGGTGACTCGGGTGGAATCCATGAACTTTTGGACATCCTGGCTCGTACAAAGCTGGTCAACGACATATCAGAAGATCCCAACATGATGTTCCTGCCCCACCTCGAAAATCTTTCTTTCATCGGAGTGCAAGATGATTCTCCCCCGTGGCACGTGGTCCCATCGCTTTTCCCTCCCACTGGCACTTGGCCCCCTGCGAATTCTCAATACAGGCCACTCCGAAGGCTCGAATTCCGCATATACACTGACCTCGAAGTCGAACCACCTCGACAAGGACGTGTTGCTACAACTGCGGGAAATCCAGCAACGAGACTATGATTTAATCATCTTGAACGAGGATGGCAATGCCGATGTCACTGACCTCATTCAAGCCTCATATGATCTCCACTTTGGAAGTCTAATCAGCTCAGACGACAATTCGGGGGTTGAGGGCTGAGAGGAGGCTGACGAGGAGGGAGTCGCTGCTGCCGCAGGCTAACACAAAGATTTGTCGTGGTTTTAAACATATAGAATCTATCTTGCTGGATTTTGGGGCAATGTTGACAAAACGGATAAGTACTCCCAATATTTGATACTGATTCTTCGCGATTTCGTTTCTTACTATCTATTTGGTTACTTTAAAAACCTTCATGACTTTACCCTATTTCTTCGACTTGGAATTTTTCCCATCCAAATGTCGTCTACAGACTATGATGCCTTTTGAACTACTCCTTTCTCAAGCTAGCGAACCCATTTAGTTTATGATGTTTAGACAGGGAAAACCAGTATTCTTTCCTTACTAACCGGCTCAGCTCAGACGCTGTGAAAGCAGCCTGCCGTAGATGTCACTCACCGCTTCGTTTGAAGACAAGAAAGTCATCCAAGACCAATCCATTCAAATTTCTTCCACGGTGGTTGACTCCGGAAGTGATGCTCGTGTATACTTGAATGAGGCCAGCTTCCTGGTTGAAGATGATCCAATTACAGTTCTGTCGCTTCAATTCCAGCAATTGTAGCACCACATCTTTGTCGAGCTAGGTATTTTTTTCAAAGTCATTCGTTAGAGGTTCTTTGCATTCATATATTATTGAGGCGTTGTTGCGGATTGTGCAGGGGCGACGGAGGGAGAAGACAGAAACCAGGCAGCAGTGGAGAGAAACCGACTGATAATCATACGATACAAATGCTATCCCATCGAATAAATACTTTAAGAATTAGAATCGTCGGCTATTGACCACAGATTGAGCTTCGTGGGCTCTTGCGAGAACGACGAGAACGGTACCACTCTTAAAGCCTCGATGTACTACACATACAGTTACAGCTCCAAAGGTCCCATTCTAACAAAGCTTATCCACCAGTGCCTTCAGTTCCAGACGGTACACTTGAGCAGCCAAGTCAGGCTTGTCATCAGCTGTCATGACCTCCCTTGAGGTTATCTGAAATCTTGGGCTAGCTCAAATTGATTAATCAGTCATCGTTATAACCAATCATGGCCCTTTAAGCTTACTAGCAGCCGCCATCACTATCCTGGGTATGGGAACGCAAGGCCATATTACGGGGTTTACCAATAGAAGACAAAGGTAGAAAAAACCTCTACCCAGTTGGCGTTGAGATCCAGATTGTCCAGGTCGGCCATGATTTGTGTCCTTGAGGTTGTTGAACCGCAAAGACAGAACAAGCCCTGGTTCCGAGTGTACCATGATAACCTCTGCCAATCAATGTAAGCGAACATGTCAACCACATCTTGGGTCGAGAGGTCGGCCCCTACGAAGAAGTGCATGCAGTGGTAAAATCGAAACAATGCGTACCGCGAGGGCGTTAATGGTCCATCAGAGATACACGTAGCTGCCGAGCTCGCTACTAATAAATTCCAACAGAACCGTGAATCAAACGGAGGGAATTTCAGGTGTGGGCAGGTGAGGTACACTTTTAATACTAATAGACATTAATAATGGGCGAGACTCGGACGAGCAATGACGAGGTACCCGCTTTCTTCTATGAGCTGTTAGTCCTAGGTATGCACAACGGCTGTTAATATGGCACCATCGTCTATTAGCGAACAATTAAAATATAGCATCAAACATCGAACGAAAAGTAAGAAATTTGGGTCAAAGCTCGGAAAAAAATATGATCATAACGAGGTAGGAGAAGCCTGTAAGCGCAGGATGTAGTCATCGACTTGCAACTTTCAAGGGCTTTGCCAAGATACAGAATCCAAACCTTTCGCGAGCCGCTATTGGCCTCGTATGATGAACTCTAAGGAAGAGAATGAATAGCGAGTTTAGGGCGTAATGGTTAACCGACCAAGACACTCAACACGGTGCTGTCCCATTGCTGGACCTACGTCTGCCATCGGGGTTACTGGTGCCGGACGTTCAACAACGAATATCTTAACTATTGATTCATCCAGCTGCGCGATGACCGTCTAGGTTGGCCAGTCGAATATGGTCGAACCTTATGGGTGCTGCCAGAGATCGTCTTCAATTACGAAGACGCGATCCTTCCCAGTCCTTCCCCTCCGCGACCCCATATCGACCCCTGAACCTTCCCCATCTCTGGACCTCATGACGGTGTGGTATACCGTACGCCTCCCCTTGGACTTGGAGCTTGGAAGTAGAGTTCGCCAATACCATTCGATGGGTATTTGTAAGGAAACGTTGAGGGACTCGGAGAAAATTTGAAATCTCGATCTCAGTTGGAGGCTGATTTGGATAGATATGAAGCACTTTTGGAGGTACGTTTCATAATCACCGAGGTTTGGTGCATGCGCTGATTTGCCCGCTGTCCGACAGATTGTGGTGTAGAACTGGAGCAGGTGAATGGGTTGGCGTATTCTCAATACAAGAGCGACTGTCAGGGACAATCACGTACATATGTTGTTGACGTTCCTTGCGTTGTTCTACCTTCAACCATTACTCCTGCGCTATTCAGTCCTCAGTAACATGACCAGCCTGACTTCCAATTCCATCGTTCAAGCAATTTTCAATTAGAACCGTCCATTACACGCTCAGGTCTCATCTCTAACACTGTGAAGAGAGGTCTCGAATTGTTTCCCCAACGGCCCACCCAAAATGCGAAAACCCTAATGATGTGAATGAAGCTCACATTCTGTTACCCAATGGCACTTGGCACCGCTTGATTTGAAGCGATAGTCCATCGTACGTAAGACCTCGAGGCAGTTGAGGTCAGGCTGTGAAATGTACACAGCATTATGTAACCCAATCAAGCGCTGCCAGGCAACCTCGAGGCTTCAAGCTTCAAGCTTCAAGTCTCTTCGACACCTATCCCATCCTTCGATTGTCCGCATCATCTTCTACTCCTCACTTTCGGGCGTCGAGAATCGAACGGGTCGCTGAGAGCTTCTACAGTTGTGATCATGCCAGAAGACCCGTGCGCTGGTGGACCTAGTGGCAGCACCTCCTCAAGTTCTCGGCGCAATCAAGCAGCTGAATCTCACTTCGGTGGGCCATTAGGTATGCCGTTTTCCCATTCTCTTACCTTGATTGCATATGCTGTTCGCTGACGCATTGACTGGCCACAGTTTCGATGTTCAGCAATGCAAGTCATCCCAATATCCAAAATAGTCAGATTATCACCAATGTCCAAGTTCGTACAGGTATGTGAAGTCCTTCTTCCAACCGCATCCGATGATATTGACCCTTTATTGTATAAGGCTTCCACCTGCTTGGTAGGAGTTCCGCAATGGGCGCTGTCTACAACTCCCTCGAGCGACAAAAGCTCGACGCCCCCAAATGCCATCCCAACACCCGTGTTGCAGTAATCCAGAGGATAATCGACTGGATAATCGGCGACATAGCTTTCGCCGCTTTGATCCTCTGGCTTTATGGTGCCGCTGGAGCTGGAAAGTCCGCAATTGCGCACAGTCTTGCTGAAAGATGCAACGAGGAAGGATGGCTTCTGGCGACCTTCTTTTTCTGGAAGTCCATGACGGAGCGTAATAATATCGATCGCTTCGTGGCAACAATTGCATATCAAGCTGCTCGCTTTATTCCATCCCTACTTCCGCTCATTGAACACGCTGTCGAGTCTGATCCCATGATTTTCCACCATTCCGTCGACGTCCAGCTCGACAAACTCATCATCGAGCCCCTGCAGCGGCTTTATTCAACAGGTCACGACTTCAGGAATTGTCCATTCGTGATTATAATCGATGGCTTGGATGAATGTCAAGGCGATCTAGTTCAATCAGGGCTTGTCAAATCCCTGACCACCGCATTCCTTCAGTCTCCATTCCGTATCCGCATTCTCATCGCCAGTCGTCCGGAAATCCACCTACAGTCCACCTTCAATTCATCATCCATAAAACCACATCTCTCACGACTTGCTCTTTCGGACATGTACTCCCCATCCAAAGATATTTATCGATTCTTGGAAGACTCGTTCGAGGCGATGAGGCAAGACCACCCCCTGGCTTCTTACATTCCACCATCTTGGCCTGGCCCTGAGATTCTGCGTGAAATCACACAGAAATCATCTGGCCAATTTATCTTCGCCTCAACAACGGTCAAGTATGTTTGCGGGGACCCTTGCGAACTTCCGACACGCCGTCTCGATGTCATTCGGAAGCTTCGACCTCCACACGGCGAGGAGGATTTGCCGTATGCGGAGCTGAACGCCTTGTACAACTATGTCCTCTCTAAAGTTCGTGGCATTGAGCGGGTAATGCAGGTCTTGGGATTCTTGATCATTTTCAACTCCGAAGTGGGTCTTCAAGTACGCGCTGTAGACTCAACGAAAAGGATCGATGAATTTCTCTTTTGGAGCCGCGGCGAAACTGAAGCTTGCCTAAGTCGGCTTACATCTGTCATTGAATGTGATGCAGACGGTCAAATACACATTTTGCATGCATCTCTACAGGACTTTCTCTGTGATTCATCTCGTTCTCATAAGTTCTATCTATGTCGAGAGTCTGTCTTGTCCAATATTGCACTTCTGGGACTCCGCCATATGAGCTTTGATCAGTTCGACATCACGGAGAAAGGTATGCTGGCCCCAATCACTGAGAAAATTTCACAAATGCTAAACAGCAACTCTTTGTTTATAGGTTCAATTGATTCCTGGCAGTATGCTGATATAACCTCTCGGTGTCTTGGTAAAAGCCCAGCTTGCACCCCTGCATTTCTCCAGGAGTTGAGCCAGGTCTCTCTCCTGAAATTCTACAGCACCTTTAATGATGGTGTGACTGGGAATTTCTGGTATTTTATGTCAAGTATCATTGACAAGCTGCACTGTGATAACCAAGTAAGCCATGATGATCTACTAAGTATGGAATATTTGCCAACATATCTGCAGGATCCCGAGAAAATATGTCCTAATCTCATTTCCGACCTTACAGCAATCTGCCGTCAAAGTTTCCAATGGGCTGAGCCAGATCGACACTTGACTCAGCTGATCTACTACGAACATTACATTCCCATTCTCCAACTCAAGTTCACAAATTTGCACTTGTCTCACCCTCCAAGTCCATGGATAGGCCCAAAAATCCAAGCGCTTCTCAGGTCAATCTTCACCACGCAACTCCAATGGCTAGGACCCATGCTCACTGCGCAGCATTATGCCTCGCTTGCAAGAGGATTCCTGTTATGGCTGCACTGGGATAACCAGTAGGTCTTACAAAAAAAATTTAACTGGTTGTTGTATGCTGATCAATGCCTTTACAGTACACTTTGTTCTAGTGGAGATATCTTCAACTCATCTGATGATGGTGTTAAGAAAAAACATTTGGAAACACTCTCTTATATGGCCTATGTTGCCCATGTGCTTCCTTTGGCGTGTGACTCCAAAGAAGTTAGGGAATTCATCTTCAGACCACGTTCTAGCCAGAACTTTCATCAAACATGGCCTTTAAATGGATGGAACAATGATATCATTCAACCCTTGAGGGACACTGTTCTTGAATATTATAAGGTATGTGCCTAGACTACTTTATTAATTTGTGCATTGCTCATGCAAGTCCAATGGAACTCTAATCTCAGCGCTATGCAGATAGCTCAGATTTCAAACAATATTTGGTTGAGAATGACATTGAGTAATATTGTTTACTATTATTTAGACTCACTGACACCTATCACCATTTTTAGATCTACTATACAACATATTTAAGGAGAAATCAGTGTCTACTGAAGTTCATTTATCATCACTCTGAAATTTAGTATATATTCCTTATCACAATGCTGCACCATCAGGCCTCAGACCCAACTTCAACAATTATTCCCCTCAATGAGAGACTGTAGAGATGAGAATGTATTAGCAAGGAGGAAGGACGCAGGAAGAGCAGAGAGGAAAGAGAAAAAGAAAGAAGGATGGACAAGAACTCACAGCAGGTAAATGCCTATACGAATCCGGCTTGCTCCCTGCTCGCAGATCCAAAATTTGATCCCCTAAATCACCTAGCTTTACTCGATGATATCTGTCTCCTAATCGGCGAATAGTTGAAGGGAACGCCGGGGTAACCGCTGACGTCGCTCAAAGAGATGTTGGCGAGGATATAAGGACCTCCGAGTCGGGTTGGACATCAGCATCAGCAGGAGCTTGTACTTGGAGTTCATATGCTGGGTAGGTCCTTCTCGAGGATCTGGAGGTCGAGGGTGGATGTGAGTCCCTCACGGGACGAAAGTGGCCCAGCGCGACGGTGTAAAGTCGTCTTCTATGATCGCGCCAAGTCGTCCTGGATCGTCGAATGTCAACAGCTGCGGCTGTGAATGTGAAGTTGTTCCCGAAAAGGTTGCCCTCAGGCGGATCGCAGTTGTTTGTTCTGTGTCGAAGGTACCTAGTACCAGGTAGCTATGAGGGCGATATCAAAGATCAGAAACAATTTGAGAGGAGAGAAGGAGAGCAAAGGAGATGAATGAAGTAACGGTGGGGACGAAAGAGAAAAACAGCAGAAAGTTGGAGAGGATTAAACTTACTGGCCACCATTCGAAGCTCAAAGTCAAAAGTCAACAGTCCAAACCCCGCTCCCTAGTCCTTGGCTGGTCCTTCTACCCTCTACCTTTTATATGCGTCTACAAATCGACCCGCGTTTCCTACGTGCTCCGAGTCCCACTTTTCTCAGATTTGCTTCGAGTCAGGTGTGCAGAACCCAGATGCTTGATGCGTATATGCTGGATACGCTAGTGCTGCGGCCGCCTCGCAAGGAGAGGAACGATTGATGAGGGACGAGTCTGTGTAAGCGTTCGTTAGGTGCTGAGCAAGGAAGGACGAGAAAGTCGACGTACACGGCAATTCGATGCATACAGCATACAGATTCAGCTCGTCCGCCTGCACTAGCAACGACAACCGAATGTATCCAACAACGACCGCCCTATTCCAACAATCGATTGCCAGCAACAAACACTCTGAGCCGCCTTGAGGATGCCCAACGCCGAGTTGGAGGTACCAACTGACGACGGAGTTCGAGTATCCATAGGTACGGAGTTGCGAATGGTCTTGAGCGCTGGCTCGTACAGCAGCTTAGAGAGTTGGAGACAGAGAGGTCAACGCGCGGGTGGATCCTCGATCGCGAGCTCGAGAATGGGTTCGAGTGGCGTGGAGTGTTGGAGAGGAGACCGGCTTGAAGGTGGGGATGAGAGTGGATGGAATGAGGTGCCGGGCGTGCGCGTGATGGGTTGAGTGGCAGCCAGGCAAGGATGACAGGGATGTGGGTTGGGGCGGCGCAGTAGATATTGGCGTTGCTTGCTGGTTGTTGGACGGGCAGATAGGTTCTTCGTTGTACAGCAAATACAGCAAGTACGCCAGTTGGTGCAGCTCCGAGTGTGAATCTCAGCTTGGAGCTATCATCGCCAACATTCACCATGGTGGCACCGCCTGAGGCCTGGCAAATTCGGAATAAGAACCTGAGTTTTGCGAGCGCAGTTCAAGGTGAGCTCGAGCTTAAATTTGGGCCTGGGGTGTATGCGATGGGCGGGGGGTAGACGTCGGACTCTGCATCGATATTGATATTGAGGCCTTGAGGTCTGAATGGACGAAGGAATGTGCAGAGGAAAGGGAAGCCAATGGACAGGGAGGCTTGTTGATCGCAGCTCGAGAACGATACCAAGCTCAATCTGAGTCTGAGTGAGACGGGATGAGGTTTGGTGGCGAAAAAGGACGATGGCGAGGGTGAAGCTTCCGAAGGTTGCGGCCGCCTGATGAAGTTCCTTTTGGAGCACAAGTAGCTGGGGTTCCATTGGCGAAAGACCTATGCCTTTTGAGGGATGGAGGATGGAGCCAAATCAAGCGTGTGAGAGGTGATATAGTTCTAGAAGGAAGGCGGTCAGCACAGAGAACAAGAAAGAGGAATGGGGACATACATTGTAGCTGATACCCGTACCCGTACACAATACGGAAAATCGGCTCATTCAACCTCTACCGCCTCGTTATACGGCATACCAAACACAGAACGTCTGCGAGAGTGTCGAGGCATGACCGTAGCGCTTCGCGACCGTACACCATGAACCACTAACATCCACAAGAGCGAAGATGTAGATGTTCGTGAGCACATAAGCGAGTGGGTCGTATCTTCAATCGCAAATTGGAGAAGGACTCTGGGCAGAGTGTGCGTCTGGGTGGGATGGGGTGTTGGAGAGGACTGGCGGCTCGAAGGTGGATGGAAGGGAGGCCTTGAGTTATGAACGAGACCAGAATGACGCGGACGCGACAAAGTAAATGCCTAACGGTGGTTGTTGGTCGTAGATAGGCTGAACGGTCTTCACACCCAGCTTGGAGCAGTTATCGTTGAGGCCGAGGTCCAGGCTACGAACACTTGTACTGAATGGTACGTGCAGGCACGACTAGGATGGACATGGAACTCCGAGAGCTAGAAAAAGGGACGACACTTAAACGAAGGTGTTCCGTCGCGGATCATGAATGCATGACGGACCGGCGAACGTGAACTAAAACAAACACCTGTAAATAACGCGTCCCTCCCATTCGCCTTTCATCGACAAGTTACAACGCGTCGCCACCTCGATGACGACACGATAGCACATTATGATTTTGTGGAGAACTTGGAAAGCTTCCCAGCTCTTGAATATCCCATATCCTTAAACGACAGTGCACGCACCGTCCACGTTCTTGGAAAGCGTGAGTTATGCTAGGCTGCTCATTCCTTGATATTCCTATTTGGCTCGCGTGTTTCTCTAACAGGTGCCAGGACCTCGTGGAAATTGGCAGCTACGCGCTTGGATGTTGACTAACTGCCATCTCTTGCATGGGAGCTATGCGAGTCCCCGCTGCATGAAAGCAGCACAAACATTGATCACTCTGTCCAAGGCGAAACTGAAGGTTCAACGTTCAACTTTCCGTACAGCCATAACGATGTTCGACGACGTACTAGCACGTATCACTCGGCTGAATGGGCGTGTCTTGAAAGTTTAAACTTGATTCAACTCAACAGCAGGTACGCACATATCTACTTTTTTGGCGCAGACTAAATTTTTCTGCAGCCCGCCTCCAATCCCTGGAAACCGTTCCAACCAACTCCGGTCTCAGTCAAAGTGCTTGGCAGCACTCACGTTGACGGATTGTACCAATGTGAAAGACGAAGACGAGAATGAGAGCGCCAAAGCGATCTGCGTGAACGCACGAAGAATTGGCTATGTCAATTGGTCCATCAGGTATGATTTTTCTACTGTCGTATACGTTGGCTGATCCCTCTTTGTAGACGGCTCCTCGACAACTGTCAGCTCTTCGACCTACCCAGGGCCCGGCACCCTCTCAAATTCGCAACTGTAAGTGACACACAGTTTCTAGCCTATCTCAATAGGCATCAGCATACTCGTCTGTTTACGCATGTACAATTGCTTTATGGAGAACAGAGCCACACAAATAATCGGCAACGACAACCTGATGGTGGCTTTCTTTTCGGCTCGACAGGTTACCTAGCTGGCCCGACGAAAGCGTGCAGTGCAGTGCGGCAACCGCAATCCCAACCTGCAGATGTACATATGCCCTCCGTCACCGGCCACAGCTTGATCACCTGCTCAGCAAATTCGACGACAGTGAGAGCTCAGAGTTCAGCAACCCCAGCCGCCGCCGACCAAGAAAGGTACCCCATGTTGCCAACATTCATCCTTCAGGCGCAGGATGGTTCCGGTAAGTTCTAATACCCGTCTGAAGTCAGACCTTGGGGTGTCCCTTCCATGGTGTCTCTACCAAATCAATGCCTGAATGTGCGGTTGGGAATAGATAATGATAATAATCTTAATTCATGCGAGACAGACAACTATCGAAGTGTAACAGTTGAGTGGCTCGTAGACCACTATAAGCCTCAGTCAGAACAATATTCGGAAGGGCACCACTTGCACACAACCGCGAAGGGGGATCTGTTGATGCAGAAAAAGGCCACTTTATTTCAAGTGATGCCCCCACAAGGCGTCCATGTCGCTAAATGAGGTCGACGACCAGTAAGCTTGAGAGTTATCGTTCGAAGCAGTGGACACACGATGTTCTGGGTCGATCTTCCTCAGTCTTATTGACAACCCAGTCCGAAGGCTGGAGACAGGAACTGCCAGTGATATTCAAGATAACTCTGTTGGCTGCGACGATCATTCGTCGAGTTGAGTAAATCACTTAAGTGGACCCACAATATGACCTCTTAGGTAGGTTTAATACTGTATATTAAACCTACCTAAGAGGTCCTTCTGACATATGTCATTGGCCAACAACATATTCTACAAAACATATGTTAGTATA
>Ga0247741_1001178_pt1 | contig 14463 bp, 19 predicted proteins | sample UWRJL213509R2_FD_180945 | JGI IMG/M metagenome (GOLD analysis project Ga0247741, IMG submission 180945) | Plant litter microbial communities from Arlington Agricultural Research Station in Wisconsin, United States - UWRJ-L213-509R-2 | ecosystem: Environmental > Terrestrial > Plant litter >... | reverse complement strand
GCTGTAAGAGACGTCATAAAGTCAATGTTTTCTGACGCCAATAGACGGCTACATACCTTTCAGCCGGTTAATCTCGATTTGTTTGACGTGTTCTGGCGTTGCTTGCAGAGCACGCGTATCAAAACTCACTGAAGGAGGCGTGCAAGGTCGTGCTATAGCCTCAGACATGTTCTAAGGTCAAGACAGTTCGTTGTGGAGGTCGCGATTTAAGATGCGTCAATTAGCCTTTGTCAGGACTGACTCGCGTTACGGTCACGTGCAGGGTCCTTCTCTAGATAGGACAGTGAATTTCCCACTACCGTAGGTAGGGGTCTTGTCATCACAACTCTCGATTTTTGGCGGACGTTTGGAATTTCTGTCCAAGCTGTGCAAAATGACATCAAGCTATGCAGACCTTGGACAAGATTTTTCAAACCCAAAATTGAGGCTAGGCTTGACTATTCGTAGAAATGTCTCAGTTAGTCATGGGACTGCTGTTCTTGCCCCCTTTGTAAGAACTTTTTAATTTGTGTAATATTCTTTTTCTTGATGAAATGCGAGGGAATTATAGGAATAAAGAGTACGATCTAGAGGCTGGTAGTGGGCATTGCCGCTGGACGGCCCTACCACAATTATACAGCAAAGTCGGATTTTGCATATTGAAGAATGAATGGTTACAGGGCAGTACTTAATCAGCGACAAACGTATCCTTGGTACATAAAGGGCAATTACACAGCAACAGGACGTGATAAGATGATATCAGGCCTGAGAGAAAGTGAGCCTAGGAGGTGGTGCGAACTATGAAAAGAATGCCATACATTTTTCTCAGTCAACAGACATCTTGTCTTCTGTATTTGCTGGAGCAGCATCCGATTTCTCGTCCGTCTTGGATGTCGTTCTATCATTTGCTGGTGATGGGAGTGCTACGTCGGTTGTCGAGGAAGCAGCTTCATCGCTTGGAACAGTAGCTCTCTCACTCGATGGAGCGATCACAGCGCCTAACGCAGCAGGGTCACCGCTCGCAGACGCGGATGAGCTGTCAACATCCATATCCGTCGACGTGGTCGCCGACAACATCCTTGCAACAGTAGTGTGCCCACTTGGCCCAGCACCATGAGTACTCGCTGCACCTGAGGTGAGGATGCCCCCACCGATACCAAATTTATGGCTTCCACTGCCTTCGACACTGTCGCTTTCTCGGAATTTTGCATGGTCTCGACGTCCACCTTCCCCCTCGTCGTCCGAGTCAGATAATTCCCCATCTGCTTGTCTTCTTGAATCAAGAAGTCGCATTGGTCGCCGTTCATCGGGTGGTATTAGGTCTTCGTCGGCGTTGGGATCGTCCAAAGCAGCGTCGATTGGCATACTCGGGATGTCTAGATCCATATTTTAGATCCAATAGTTCGAGGATAGATACAGACAGGTACGGACCAGACATTTGCACGCTAGGCGGTCCTCCAGCGTGTCGCAGATTCTCCAGGACGATGCGCTTCACTCGATCCAAATATGCTGGGGTGTTCAGATCGTCGGTGTTCGAGGCTTTGACATCAAGTTCATAATCAGGGCCAAAGTATTCATAATACTCATTCACCGGAATTTCTGCCATGAGAGTTCAGAATAAGCTCCAGAGGATGTGATGGAACGTACCTGGTCCCAGCTCAACACCAGCAGCTAAACCAGTTTCATATGCCCATGCACGACTCACATTTCGCATGGTATAGCCGCCTCCACCGAGAAGTAGCAGAGGTTTATTGAATGATTTAACAAACTTAACACAGTTGGCATGGCCTTGATTATATGAGGTTACGGTATGTATTTCATATGACAAACATTCGACTCACCTCGCATAGACAGATTGAGGCAACCGAGTTTGTCGCCAGATAGGGAATCTGTGCCACATTGGAGTACAATAGCTGATGGATCGTAAGATTCCATCACTTGTTGAATCACCTACGAAAATGGAAACGCATGAGACCCCGGAACACATTAGGTAGGGGGTGCATACCGGCTCGAAGACTCGCTTGTAGTTCTCGTCGTTAATGCCATCTCGTAGAGGGAAGTTCAGTGAGTAATATTTGCCCTTCATGACGCCTACATCCTGCATTATACATTTTCAGTGTCACTGTCATAACAAGGGACGAGGACCTACTCTTAGTTCGCCTGTACCAGGGAAGTATTCTCCATACTTATGAAAACTGACTGTCATCACCCTGTCAGTTGTGTAGAAAGCTTCTTCGACACCATCTCCATGGTGGACGTCGATGTCGATGTATAGCACGCGATTGTGGTATCTAAATGTACCAAATCTATCACGAGGGCTTTCAAATGAATAGCTTATACCGTACCTCAGCAATTCTAAAATGCCCAGCACAATATCTGAAGAAGGGGGGGTACATATTAGGCATTGTTACTCCAGCAACAACAACAAAAAAAGTCAAGTTACCATTGACGTAGCAAAAGCCGCTGGCTTCGCTTTTCTTCGCGTGGTGAAGACCGCCCGCCCAGTTAACTGCAATGTCGCATTTATCTCGGCTGAGCCGAGCAGCGCCCTCTAAATTTGTAAGCTCGAGAACAGAGAGTATCGTGGTTATGAAGAATCATACCCATGGAGCCTCCGGCAGAGATCGAGCAATATTCGAACAGACCATCAAAAACAGGACAGTCATCCCCAACATTATCTGTTTGCAGCGCTCAGTCAAATGGATCTTTGACGGCAGAATAGTACTCAACAAACATTTATGCTGCTCTTTCACAAATGAGTTCATGTTGATGGGTGTTATCCGGTTGAGAAAGTCGACGTATTCGTCTGAATGAAACTGCGTCATTTCGCGTTTCGTAGCAGGTTTGGCTCGCTAATAAAACATATGCCTGAGCACCGCAAAGTAGCTCAACAGCATGTCGACCTACGAAGATCTCCATCTTCTTATATAGACCATAGTTCATGACCAGCGAGTGACACATCCTGATCCTGGTGGGTTTCATGCTGTAGGATATATAAAAATCATCAGATAGCTCAGAGGGTCTAAACGCGAGGTCTCGCACGGATGTCCGGGCCCATAGTGGAATCCACCAATATCCGAATCGAAAAAGTAGCACTAGCCGATGGAGAAGGGGTCAGTACACGAACATTGGATCTGGTAGAATAAACACAGAAATTTGACATACAACGCGTTTCTTCTGGCTTTCGCCATCGATGGGGGTCATCTTTTCTGACATCTGGAAGGCCTAATATTGAGACAGTTGCATTACTTGGGAAGAAGGAATTCGCGGTGGGCGTTTATGATCTCGAAATGGGAAAGGCGACAAGATCAAACTTCGCACGGGGTATTTGTTTGGCTACTGATGATAACGAAAGCGGAGGCAACGGACCGAGTCTGCGACCCCTGAATGAACTGGAACTTGAATTGCGGCCAAGTACATGGAAATGACAATTATGGTTGGGCTGCAGATGTATGTACAGTAGAGTATATGCATGAAGATCATAGTTTCCCTTTACCCAAGGGAGCATCACGATCTGCCCAACATCGTCAGCAACCCGGGTTTACTTTGAAGCGGATTTCTGTTCACCCTGGTACACAAGAGTGGATGGGGCAAAGCCAAAATCGTCGGAAAGTGTGATACCCTAAAGAAGTATTAGAAGGATCCAAGGCAAGATGCAAAAGACATACCATCTCTCCTGCAATGACTCGAACCTAAGAGAAATCAGCATCGAGCCTCGCTATTTTGACTGACACTCACCATTGACCAATGGTGGACGCAGTGCAGGCTTGAAAACCACACCTAAATATCACATGAGTCCAGAATATCACGAGGCAGACGTACTAACGCACCTCTCGTCCGATCGTCGTCTTGAAGGAGTGCAGGTGAGGCGTAATAGCCTGCAATGTTATTTCTTCTTCAAAATTCATGGTCGGTATAACCTTCTCTAATTGCACGATTGCGTCAAGCAAAGCGGCTTTGGCACCAGCACGGCTCGTTTCCATTGGTGTGTTGCGGATCCTCGTGTCGTATGAGAAGACACGAGGTGGGGGATGGTCCATGCAGTTGAGCAGTAAAATGAAGTGATCGCGTGCATGTCGCAGGTGCTTTCCTATGATGGAAAGCACATGAGATTAGAGACCATACAAAAGTAAGTGAACGCACCAATGGTTGAACCAGGTAGATACTTCGAATGAACAGTCAGTTGCTCATCAGATGTGAGGTGCTCGTCTACCAGGTCAACTGCTTGCAGAAGCACTGTCTTGGCCACCATAAGCTGCTGGAGGACGACCTCGCGACTCGAAGGTGATTCCTGGACACCATTTGATGGCGACATAGCTGCTGAGGATGGGGTCTCGACTGGATAGACCATTTGCTCAGTGAGGGAGAAGAGCAAGTTACGAATGATCCAATAAAAGCCAGGTTCAGAGCAAACATACGTCAGTTGCACCCACTGTTGCCGGTAATTACTCTTACACCGAAAGCCTCGAGCTCACCTCGATTTTTCACCCTGATGCATATAGGTTTGGTCAGAATCTGTAGTATTCGGAGAAAGATAGTGGGTACACAAAGATGAAGGAGAAAAAAATAGTGTATTCGGTGTTTCGGTTTATTCCTCTGCCTAATTTCGGACAACCCACGAAGAAAATAAGAGCCGCCCGAACTCAAGGCGAGGATGGTGGTCGTTCTGCCAAAGAGATACCGAAAACCCTTCCTCGAAAGAAAGAATCTGGGCGAGAGACAGGAAGATCCCGACAAGCTATCGACCGTCGTCGTCACTCTGGTATGAGTTGAAAAATGTGAAATCGACGACCCATTAGACGTTGGCGTCAAACATGGCCAAACGGAATGACGGGTAACCGGCTGAGGCTGCTCATTCCGGTTCAAATCTTATACTCAATACCTCTCGCTCTACAATGTTGGCGTCGTTGAAGAAAGCAGGCTCTTTGGCGCGCGTGAGTATTAAAGGGAATGCGAGAACATTAGCTGACACCCTCCTAGGCTGCGTCTGCAGGTCAGAGGCGCTTCCTCTCGATACATGAATATCAGTCTATGAAACTGCTCAATGACGTTTGTAGTCCTCTTTTAACATCTCAAGGCTACATGCTTATACCTTTGATCTAGTATGGCATTGCTACACCCAAGAGCATAGCCGCAAAGTCTCCTCAGGAAGCTTATGACGTCGCAAAGAATTTTGGTAGCTTGATTTACCACCGTTTTCCTCCGGTCTTGACGTGTTTCCAAAAGGTCGCGATAAACTGGTCATCAAAGCGCAAGTTCTCGCCGGTGGACGAGGAAAGGGCAAATTTGACAATGGATTCCAAGGAGGCGTTCACATGGTGGACAGGTGTGCACCTTCAATCTATATTACAGTCAAGGACATGCTGCTCACAGTGTACTAGCCCTGAACAGGCGAAAGAGCTCGCAGATAAGATGATTGGAAAACATCTTATCACAAAGCAGACCGGAGCTCAAGGTCGCATTTGCAATGCTGTAAGCTGCACATTTTTCGATTTGCATATGGTCCTTTGACAGGTCCGGTAGGTCATGCTGGCGGAGCGAAGACAACCCGAGCACGAATACTACGTTGCCGTTTTGAACGACCGCGTTTCACAAGGACCTGTTCTCGTTGCCTCAGCTCAAGGTGGTATGAACATTGAGGAGGTCGCTGCGAAGGATCCCAACGCCATTATTACCACCCCAATCAACTTCGAGAACGGATTGTCCAGGGAGGAAGCTCTCGGCATCGCCAAAAAGCTCGGCCTAAAGACTGAGCAGGCGCAGTCTGAGGCTGCTGATACCTTCATTAACCTCTACCGCATCTTCAAGGACAAGGATGCCACTCAAATCGAAATCAACCCAATGGCTCTGACCACCGATGGCCATGTTCTATGGTACATATCCTCGATACAGACAATCAACAAAACCTGACGTCTGTTTTATAGTATGGATGCCAAGTTTGGCTTTGACGATAATGCCGAATTCCGTCAGAAGAGCGTCTTCGACCTTCGGGACGTCTCGCAAGAGGAGCCCTCCGAGGTTGAAGCGCAAAAAGCCAACCTCAACTTCATCAAACTCGACGGAAGCATCGGGTGCTTGGTCAACGGTGCCGGTCTCGCTATGGCCACCATGGATGTCCTTTCTCTCCATGGTGGTAATCCCGCCAACTTCCTTGATGTCGGAGGGTGGGTGGAACGTCTGAATTTCGCATTGTTGATTTAGCTGACATCATCTTCAGAGGAGCAACTCCAGAGACTGTCAAGAAGGCATTCGAGATCATCGTTTCGGATCCCAAAGTGAAGAGTATTTTCATCAATATCTTCGGCGGTGGGTATCCTCTCTGATCATCCTTGGTTCACTACTAAAATTTACTTCTCAGGCATCATGAGATGCGATTACATTGCTGAAGGCGTCATCAAGGCGGCCAAAGAACTTGACTTGACTATTCCTCTCGTTGTCAGGCTCAAGGGCACTAAAGAGGCTGAAGCCAAGGCGTACGTATCTTCATACCACGCTCTCTTCAGTATCACTAACCTTGTTGCATAGGATGATCAAGGAGTCCGGTCTTAAAATTATTCCCTTTGACAGCCTTGATGATGCTGCTGAGCAGGCTGTGAAGTTGGCTGCATAGAATAGACGTACTTCCGCTTTTTTATACGAATTCTTAATAGAGCTCTTCGAGCGGATGCGGAAATTGTGTGTGATATAACATATATGGACACAGCATACACCAGATGGAAAACTATAACAATGTGAGTAGCAAACAGAATGTAGAAAACCGTACAAGGTGCATAGAAATAGTAGGACGAAATGTTTACCATGGCCGAGCAAATGGTGAAGCTGGACTTGGGGCGAATGATGGGTGGGCTGGGGGATGGTTGTGCGAAGGGTGTTGATGCGCAGGAGGCATGTGGCCATTCTCAGCTCGCGGTTGGCCACGACCAGCGGGTATAGGCATATAACCATGGCCTTGAGCAGAAGGGTGCATCATAACGGGACTACCAGAATACGGATGTGCGTGGGCGTGGCTCAACACAGGGCTCATCATAGCCATACCACGACCACGAACCCCGTTTTGGGCTGGAGGTGCTTGAGGCGGCATCATGTTTGACGGATGAGGATGTTGAGGAACATACCCAGGCGTAGGGTAACTGACCATCTGAGCAGGATAAGGAGATGCGACGGGTCGCATAACGTTTCCATGAGGCTGAGGTGGAGGACCTGGCATCGGCATCCACATTGATTGACCGTAGATCGGCTGGGCATGTCCGCTGAGAGGCATTCGACTAGGAACAGGGCTGGGGTGGCCATACATCATAGGAGCTGGAGAGTGGGTCATCATGGGAGAGGGGTAAGGACCATACGCAGGCCGCATATTATTTTGGGGTGCTGGCGAGTAACTGTATGTGGCAGGGGCAGTGGGGGCTGCAGGCGTTGGTCGGGCAACGGGCGCATGAGTAGAAGGAGGTGAGATTGTAGCACGGTCGCGAGAGGGCGTTTGTGCCGTGGTTGAAGATGTCGGTACTTGTTGGAATGCTCTTCTCACATCGTGTAGAGACATTCGCGACGGTCCGTTAGGCAATGAAGGAGGTGGCGTCTCTCCATCTTCGGACTTGACGTCTTGAAGTGTAAACGGTAGAGCTGTAAGATCGTCTGCAATTCCCTCCAACGAGTTGACAGAGTGAATGCCAATTTTGCTCGAGGGTTGGGACCAAACTGCCTTGAGATGTTCTGGATCTGGCGCACGAGCAGGCGAGTCCTTGGCAGGAGCCCTCGCCCATGACCCAGGGGTGTGATGACCAGGAGGCGTGATCAAAACATTCTCGATCTAGAACGCGGCAAGCAGGTTAGAGGGCTGCATGAAAAAGATGGCCCAGAGCTTACCGAGTCATCTGAGTCTTTGCTGTCTGCCTTGGCCTGTCCAAATTCAGGTAAAGGCAGTTCGATTCCATTAACGCCAGACTTGACTGGTTCAACATTTTCCGACTTCGGTATAGTGGGAATGGGAACAACTCGTGAGGTTTCAGCCATCACAGCTACGGATTGCTTCGGCTCTTCCAGCTCACTGCCAACGATAAAATTGACTCGAGGTTTAGAGTCAGATTCAAAGACATCGATCCGAGAGTCGCGCCGAAACGCCACTGCAGAGCCTTCTGGCATCTTGGGCTGAGAGCGAGAACGGGTTGCACTGGCATCCGACTTTGTTGGCGAATTTTCTGAAATCTTGGGGATCGAGGCGACAGTGGCTTGTGGTGCTGGTGGTACGTCAGGCGGCGGCGAACGACTCGTTGGGTTGAAACCATTCTCCAAGAGCGGCTCCTCGACAGCGTCTGACGAGATTGGCGTCGAAGACACCGGTTTTCGCCAGGAAGAAGCACCATCGGCGAGCGTCGGACGGCCAAAGGCACCAAGGTGATTGGACTTGGGTACAGTTCCGGATGGCATCTGAACTCTTGATCCCCGGCTTCGCGGAAGAACGACAGGATACTTGAACCTCCCCCCTTTGAAAGACGCTGGCGAATTACGGAAAAGAACTTCGTTCACTGACCAAGTCTTGCGATCCATGCCTGGTACAGGTGGGTCGAAAGAAAGGATACCCCAATGCGGCAGAGAGGGCGGTTTCCTAAACGCATACATCTGTCTATTGGGAATGAAGTCCACCGGGTGAGATATGGGTGGAAATCGAACTGGTATTGCAGCGCCAGTTGGAGGCGGAGATGTTGGAGGTTCCAATACGGTGACGAGGAATACTTCTCGAGGCTCTTCATGGTCGTCAAAAGTTGGAGCTCGGAGGGAATGCGGCATCCGACGATCTTTGAAGGGTCGCAATGGTGCTTGAGGAGGGTGTGGTAGGTGAACCGTCCGTGTCGATTGGGTAGTGTGGTTCAAAGGGGTAGCCTGATGAACGTCCTTTCCATCTTGCATTCCATTGAGAACACCCTTGATTCTCGACATAGCGTCGTCCAATGAAGAAATGGTGGCTTCCTTACTGAAAGTCTGCGTACGAGGAGTCCGTTGAGAGCCATTATGTGAGGGCACATGCACCGTCTGTCCTTGGATGTGATCTAAATGACCAAGCACTTCCTTTGTTGTTGAGCTCTCTGACGAGAAGGAAGCATCTGCTTCGAGTTCCTGAGAGACGTCCGCCTTCTTCGGTTCGTCGATGGTAGATTGCTGCTTTGGCGTGAGTGTAGGAACATCTTGAGATACCTTTCTGCGCCATGCACCAAAATCCGCTTTCTTTGACTCTGACATCGAGCTCTCAGCCATCAGAACAGGATCATCAAAGAAATCACTGGCAGAAGGTCGTGATGACTTGGATAGAATGCTGGCAGCTGACATTTCCTCTTGTGCTGTTTCAGGAGCCTTCTCAACGGACTCCGCAACACCGACAAACTTGCCCATATCAGAGAAGTCGACGACCTCGAGCTCCTCTTGAGCACCATCCGCAATAGTTTCCACTTGTTCCGCTGCGGAAGGACCAGATGCTACGAAGGTGGCTGAGGTCGGAGGGCGAGCTTGGATATGTTTGGGTGTCGCTGGAGGAGGGATTGATTGAACCACCGGCGTTTGGAAAGGGTTTGCCCGAGCTCTCCACGATTCTGTCTGCGTTGCAGGAGAAACAATGGGAGGTGGTGGTCGAGGTAGTGTGCTTGTCCGACGAGGTGCTCCCGGTCTAACGGAGTCGGTAGGTGAAGTTGGTGTGTCCAAGACAGGTGGCCGCTTGACAAATGGTTTACTGGGTTGCCGTTGCATTGGCTGAGGTGCTGGTGATATTTCGAGGCTCTTGATGGCATCTTCGATGACGGCGATAGCTTCTTTCTCCTGAAAAGAAATGTGAGCAAAACATTACGTCCATAGATAACAAGCTGACCTTTGCTGTCTTAGCGGCCTCGTCCGCGTCCTTCTGTTTTTGCTTCTCAGCCTCAGCTGCCTTCATCTTTTCCTCCAATTCTGCAGCTTTGCGACGGGCTCTTTCTTTCTGCGCTTCACGTTCTTCCTCCTCTTGTTGTCGCCGCGCCTTGGCTCGAGCTGCAGCCGTCTGCATAACGTCCTTCCTAGCCTCATCAAGCTCTGGGGCAGAGAGAGGTAGCGTGGCATTAGGTCCAGCTATTGGTGAAAGCATTGACAGCGATGCATGAGATAAGGCTGGCGAATGAGGTGGCATTCGAGTAGAGTTTCCGGATGTAAGGCCAGCAGATAATGGAGGTTCTGATAAAGGCATTCGAGACTCTCCTGAAGGAAGTCGCCGAGGACCATTGCGAGGTGAGACCTGCGATAGATGGGGTGGAAGCTGACGACTTCCGCCATCCTTCTGTAGAGCATGAGATGGAACTGGAGGAGGACCCATGCTGGTCCGTCGACCTTTATCGTGGAAGTTCCCTTCTACGGCGTGAGGAGGTAAATCTCTCATCCGAGGGCTGGGTGGTGGGCCATCCCGTCGATTGTCTCGGTGTCCGCCTACATATCCATTGGAAGCAGGAGGTGCGAAACCCCCATTGCCACCACTGAACCGCCGGTTCCTCGAAAAGTCTGCTGGAGGTTTCTGTAGTACCTGAATATTATGTGGACCATCGCGTGGGCCCCGAGGAGGTTCTCCGTTAGCTTCATGGTAGTTTGAGCGCTTACCACCAAACTGTGCCGGTCCCGGTCTGTGCGTCTGACTATAGGGTTCCAGCCTATTCGAACGCTCATTGAATAGGACACGAGAGGAATCGAGAGGGGACTGCGCAGCATGGGAAATCACAGGCGATACACTGGGACTGGCTGAATGAGCTGAAGCTGGAGGAACGTCTCGGGAAGCAGACACTGGTGAGTCTTTCGACTTTGGCCAACTCCTGTCGAAATCGTCCACGAAACGATCTTCCTTAGCCACCGGAACTGTAGGTAGCCCTTTCAAATCGCTTCCATCTCCATATGCCGCTGAAGTAGAAATATCCTGAGGCTCGGCATTGTCAATCTTGTACTGCCGCCCGTCACCAAATTCGATCACACCATCCAGGAAGTTGTCGTCTTCCTCTTCCATCTTGAAACGCAAAGAATTTATCAGAATTTAAGTAAAGAGAAGGGCTAATAAACGCACCTCATCCCAGTGATGAGCATTGGGATCCAGATGAACGCCACGGAAGGTATCCGCCTCATCCGATCTCAGCTGTTTCGATGCACTTTCAGAAACAACTTTCGTCTCCTCTGATTTCGTTGGCTTTCGGGGTGCGGTATTGACTGTGCAAATTATTTTCAGTATATGTATGACACTGTTCAAACAAAGGCCTACCATTTGCGACCTCTGCTGCGGTAGGGAAATCGTTCGTCTGGATATCAGGTCGAATAGGAAGGACCGTTGGTGGCTTGGCATTTCCCCAGACTGCTTTAGAACCTCCTGCTTCCTTCTGCAACGATACCAATTGTGCTCCTGGAGCTCTCGGTTGCGGTTGAATAACCTTCCCAACATGAGGTAATTGCGGAGCAGCGGTGCTCGATGTTTGTGTGGATGAACCAGTTGGAAGAGGAGATGTGCTACTCGGCGTATTTCCATTTGCGGGTGAAGGAGCAACTGAGGAAGGTCTTGACCAGCCCGCTGTTGATGCAGATATGACAGTGCTTGCCGTTAGCTTTGCTGTCACCAGACGAGAATGTGACGAAGTCGGTTGTACGGATGGTCTCGCTTTGAATATGGTCAGACCTCTCATATCTATCGTGGTGGTCGGATACATCACTTACTAGCTGGACTACCTGCCTTCGAATTAGAAGACGATGACAGGGTTGCTGCAGAGCCGGATGCAGTATTCTTCTCGAGAAATTTCTTGTTGATGTTTACGGCGCTAAACCGCTTCGGATGGGGCGCAACTGGGGTCGATGAAGAAGTTTGAGTATGGCTTGACCCCAAAGGGACGAGAGAGGGGCGAGGTGGAGGTGCAGTCTGCTGAGCATCCGTCTGAGAGGAAGTCTTCTCCACATGTGGATCGGTGCTTGCCACGGATGGAGTTGGCGATGAACGGTCCCCAGCAGACTTCTCCCCAGCAGCCTCCACCACACCCCCTTCACTCTCCACCACCTTTTCTTTCACCTCCTGGCCAGTTGAGTCCGATAGCACCGTAATATCTGGAGTGGGGTGAGCCATAGACGCGTCGCAACACGCCTGCCTCTGCTTTTTCGTCTTCCCGTGGATGTGCTAGATACGCCGAAGATGGGTGAAATATATACATAGTTTAGAGACAGATTTTACGCTGAAGAAAAAGAGAAATATACTGACCTGGGATTAGACCTCCAGTGAAGGAAGAGAATATGAATTCGCCAACCAATGAGGCCTGCCACGGCATGGGACCGGCCTTCGGTATACAACACCCGCAAACAGGCCTCCGCTACCGGATCATCAGTATAAGTCAGTATACTCCTCCTCGATTTCTGAGCGTCTCATTTGGCGCTCGAGCGCAAATCATGTACAGTGAAAGAGTATTCATTAACAGAAACTTATATATACACATCTTCAACAGCAAAATTAAAGTTCAGCAAGCTCAGCCTCTCTCTTGTTGAGTTTATCGATTTCGGCATCCAAGGCAACATTTGCCATCTCGATTTGGAGGACACTGGAGATGAGCTCTGTCCATCGGGTCTCGAGGGAGGTCAATTGCTTTCCATATCGATCCTTGAGCCATGTGAGTGTCAATTGAGCCATGACGACAGGTAGCCGATAGCAACACACCTGCATGTTTTTACGCTCACGGTTAACTTCCACAGTCAACTCTTTTAATTCCTCTAAGGACTTTTCCGTCTGCTTTGCGGTTGCTTCGAGTAGGTAATTTTGTATTCGCCAAGCATTTGAGCCATAGGTCTGTAGCAACGCCAGGTTCTGCTGCCTGTGGACATATGAGATGTGAAACGCCAGATAAATATTGGCATACCGAATTCGTTGGTGTTGCAGTTGGGCATGGGCATTATCTAAAGCCGTTCTCCACTCTTCATCCGTTCCAGGTGTCGATGAAGGGGCAGGGAGTGTGTAGCGTAACGAATCCAAAGAAGGAAATGGTTGATTAGCCGCAACGCGTTCCAATTCCGCCTTTATAAGAGGGCTATCCTGTTTGAAATCCCACTTAGTACTCGGTCTGACCAGTTCGTAACAAAATGCGCTCACGAACAGCAAAAGGTTCGACAAGTGCTGGTACGCGAGGGTGCAGAGTTTGTGGTGCTTTCGGTTCCCGCGCCAGCTCCTTTTCCACTAGTGCTTGAAGATGAGGGTATTTTTGTAGGTCATCGTCGTAGTATGGTAGAGAATCAAAGATTTCTGGGGCTTCTGTGGCCATCGTGAATGAGAGCAAGCCATGACCAGACGAGAAATCACCAAACGAACGGTCCGGCAAAACCCGAGGTGGATTGGTCGTGCAGACCCGTTGCGCCAACTTTGTCTCTTCAGTCCAAAATGTCGTTCCGCGCTGGCCTGCGAGTAGTGAGTGCCTTCAGAGCCGTCTCTGCACGGCCAGCAATCTCCTCTGCGCCTCATATTGCTCGCTGCATCCATTCTTCAACTGCTTCGAAGGGTAAGAATTCCGTTGCAGTCCACAAACACCCGCACCGAACACTAAACTCGCATATCAAGCCTCTGCATCCCCCTTCACCGAACCAACGTCGCCCAATCCGACCGTAACGCAATATGCAGAGACAACAGAAAAGCTGCATACCTATGGCTCCTACCTGACTCAATGCCTTCCCAAATTCATTCAACAATTCTCCGTTCTCAAGGATGAGTTGACGCTATACATCGGACCTTCCGCAGTGGTTCCCGTCCTCACCTTTTTACGCGACCACCAGCAATGCCAGTTCAAGGCACTGATGGACATTAGTGGTGTCGACTTCCCAGAGCGCGAGAAGAGGTTCGAGATTGTGTACCATCTGCTTAGCATCAAGCATGCTGGCAGGATTCGGGTGAAGACATACGCTGGCGAGGCGGACGCCGTGGCCAGTGCAGTTGAGGTATTCCGTGGTGCTGATTGGTATGGCCTCTTACTTCAACTCTCTCAGGTGGGCTAACGAGTTTTACAGGTACGAGCGTGAAGCTTGGGATCTTTTCGGCATCTATTTCGAGAACCACCCAGATCTGTGTGTTGCTTTTACTTTTGTGCCCCTTTCTTTTACTAAACGCACCATTTTTTAGCCGACGAATATTGACCGATTATGGTTTGTCTAGATAATCATTATTCAGTGACTTGCCATTGATTTTTTATTGCTAGGTTTCGAGGGACATCCTCTGCGCAAGGACTTCCCACTAACTGTATGCCTTCCATTCCAAACAAATTTAACACATTTTAACATTTCTGCAGGGCTACACCGAAGTCCGCTACGACGAAGAACGCAAGCGTGTTGTTTATGAACCTCTCCAACTCACCCAAGCCTTCCGGTACGCGACTTGGAAGTTCACTACCTTGTCGTTGCTCATGACCCTTTTACTAGCAACTTCGAGTCGTTGTCGCCTTGGGAGCAAGTTGGTGATGGTACTAAAGGCAAACGTCC
>Ga0247741_1001176_pt1 | contig 14475 bp, 13 predicted proteins | sample UWRJL213509R2_FD_180945 | JGI IMG/M metagenome (GOLD analysis project Ga0247741, IMG submission 180945) | Plant litter microbial communities from Arlington Agricultural Research Station in Wisconsin, United States - UWRJ-L213-509R-2 | ecosystem: Environmental > Terrestrial > Plant litter >... | reverse complement strand
TAATCACGACCTCAGTTGACGGCCATGTGAAACTCTGGAAAAAGCAGGACCAAGGCATTGAATTTGTCAAACACTACCGTGCCCACTTAACCCCTGTAACTGCCGTATCCGCAAGCGCAGATGGGCAGCTGTTTGCAACGGTTTCGGAGGATATGACTGCGAAGGTTTTTGACGTGGTCAATTTCGGTGAGCATTGAAGAGTTTGAGATGCATACGTTGGACATGCAAGTATTCATTGTGTTACTATTCCCATAGACATGATCAACATTATCAAGCTTGGTTTCAAACCCCATGCTTGCTGCTGGGTACATAAACGTGGACAGGCTCAAGGTCTCCTTGCTGTGTATGTTGGGTTCTTTCCAGATCATGTCAGGATGTATTGACCTATTTCTAGTTCAGATGCCTCTTCTGGAGTGATCAGGCTATATGATGGTCGAGGAGGTGATCAACCTCTGGAAACACTTGGGAGTGTGCATCGTTTCCCTGTGCATATCATGGCTGTACGTTGCCCAACTATGAAGACACGAATGTTTAACTTACGAATCCATCCCTCCAGTACAGCGATAAATACGACTGCGTCATCTCCGCAGATGAAGGAGGGTTTATTGAATACTGGCAACCAACGGAACCATTCTCGTTGCCCAAAAATGTCCCGAAGCTTTGGAAGTACAAGAGCGAAACTGATCTATACGAGTTCAAAAAGGTGCGCCACCCACCTCATACACGGTTTCAATGATTCTGACTGGTTATCAGGCAAAATCGACACCCACTTGCATAACCCTCTCACCTGATTCCTCCTCCTTTGTGACCTTTTCCTTCCCCGATCGTCAAATTAGAGTTTTCTCGTTCCTAAGTGGAAAACTGTCGCGGAAATACGACGAATCTCTCGAAGCTATTCAAGAGATGCAGCAAGCTGGGACGGCAGTTTATCGTGTTGAAGACATGGAGTTCGGTCGTCGACTGGCTGTTGAGAGGGAGCTGGAGTTGCCTGGTCCCGACGGACTTGTACCCGGCAGATGGAGTAATGCGATCTGGGACGAAAGTGGGGCCTTTGTGATATACCCATCGTTATTGGGTGTCAAAGGTATGTATTGCCGCCTGGGTGTTTGCATTCTCGTCTCATCTTTTTCCTCCTCTGAAGTGGTGAATATTGTCACAAACCGTGTCGTCAAACTGTTGGGTAAAGATGAGGTTGTGAGATTCCTGAACTTGACGGTTTATCAGGGGGCTCCCGCCAAAAAGTCTATTACAACCATGGTGATGACGGCTTTTCTTGGAGAATGGTCTAGGACTGATTTTGGTTTTTATGTCAGGCAATGGCGGCTTCTTCGAATCCCATCCTCGAAAACAAAGGTCAGCGCGACCCCACGCTTGTTTGTACCGGTTACAAAAAACCTAGATTCTACCTGTTCACTCGTTCCGAGCCTGAGTACGCATATGCATCTCTCCACGGTTTGCAGAATCTAACTTCTAAGTTCATTTCAGGCACAACAAATCCGGCGACCGCGATGTCTTCAACGAACGCCCAACACGCGAGGAACAAAGCGTTGCCGCCGCCACAACCAACCAACGCACCGGCCCTTCTCCACTTGCCAACTCTGCGACAATCCACACGACGGTGGGCGATATCCACATGCGTCTGTTCCCTCAGCAAGCGCCGAAAGCGGTTGAAAACTTTGTCGGCCACGCGCGAAGCGGTTACTTTGAGGGTATCATTTTCCATCGTGTGATTCCCAAGTTTATGATCCAAACTGGAGACCCATTGGGAGACGGTACAGGCGGGATGTCAATTTGGGGCAGAGAGTTCGAGGATGAGTTCTCAGATGATTTGAAACATGATCGGTGCGTGATATTCTCAAACCCTACTACCTCTTGTGCTGATAATAGTCTTTTGATAGCCCCTACACTGTGAGCATGGCCAATGCTGGCCCAGGCACCAATGGTTCCCAGTTCTTCATCACTACCAATGCAACGCCATGGCTTGACAAGAAGCATACAATATTCGGACGGGTTCTGTCAGGCCTTGAGGTTGTTCATAGCATCGAGAACGTAAAAACCAACAAGGGTGACAAGCCCTACGAAGACATTAAAATCATCAACGTTGATGTAGAGTAAGGATTGGTGTATGGTAATCTCCTGAATAGTGTCCTTAGTTTAGGTGATATGTAGGAGTGATGATGGCGAAATGTCCAAATTTCAAAATGCAACGCTCTCTATGTGTCGCGTTGAGTGTTGTACACTGATCCGGACTGTGGGATCTCCGTAGTCTTGGCTCCTCTGAGAGAACATGCCTTCAAGCCATTCGAGTATTTTGGAAGGTTGAACGGCCATATACTCTTCTGCCAAGGCCGAGGGACAGGAGAACTTCATAATGAGATGAATGGTGTCGAAGCTTTCGATAGCACCCCGGAAAGTGAGGTTGCACTCATAAAAGTCAAGCGTAATTCCCGAAAGGACGTTCTGGATCCTGGGGTCGGGCACATAAGCGACTGCGTAATCCAGGAGAGCTCCAGCAAGGGCGATCGCAATTTCAGTCGGGATGCCATGTGAAAGGGTTATTGAAGGTGGCGGATTATCTCCCGCGTCCGCTATCAGCAAACTCAAAATATGCATAAGTTCGATCGGTGGCGTTGCAGCCTAAGATGGCGAGAGGTTGGTCAAATTCTCCGTTTTTCTGCAAGCAATTTCAAGGAAATACTTGCAATGTGTATAGGCAAAGCAAGGTGCACAAAGTAGGGGTAGCCCTTGTTCTGCATTATGTGCGACATACGCTGCCGAAGCAGAGGGATATTGACAAAGAATGATTGCTCCGAAGTAGGCTCATAGACGTGAACCACGGAAGTGAAAACGTTGCTACACTGAAACAGAATAAATCGTTATTATGCTCATCGAGCAAGCACTGCGAGTCTGCACTTACAGATCGCAAAGTGGCCAGCAGCTGAGTGTACAGTGATACTGGATCCTTGGGCAACATGGTGTCAACCAGAAATCCAGTCCTAAAAGAAACATTCCAGCGCTAGAGTTATGATGGAAATAGAGGCTCACCGAATGGAAAACCCGACAACTGCAAGGTCTAGCCCAAAAGTACGTTGGCTACGAGCTGAGAGTTTTTTGAATCCTGGAAGTTTTATTATCTCGTCCTGAACAAGTCCAGATGCCTGTGCTAATGTGCACATTGTACCCGGCAGACCCTATCCCAGTCGTATTGCAATAGCGGCTCAGGTTGTAGAAGATTTTGGCGGTGTTCCCTAGTCTTTTTAATTTTTTTTAATTTTTTAATTTTTTAAGATGGGCACCAAGCTGAGAAATTTAGCCCAGTTCAAGCCAAATCGCTATTCCAAACTATCAAAATTCTCTAGGAGAATGCATGGGATCACGAATTTACCTGACAGGCTCAAACGAGTGAATGTTGCCAACAAGATGTGCAATGTGCATCGTCGGCAATGGAAGCCTGAAAGCGGCATGCATTTTGTTTTCCCCAATTAGTGTTTTGTATGATTCGTCGACTTGATGGGACAGCCTCATCGCCAAGCAGGCTTTCCTAGGCTTTCATGCCCCTACGTCCGCAAGGTCCTTGCGATCGGCTTCTATAGATTTGTTCTAAGGGAGCCCCGAGTATGATATATATCTAGAATTATTGTATCCTCCCTTCTCCCGTGTCTGTAATCCAGGCTCGAGGGTTTGTTGGATCCAGAATGCGCTCTTCGAGTTCTATATCTGGGGGTTGCCTGAGGACGGAGGTCTCCAATAATTGTTTGAATTTAGTACGAGGTCAAAGTGAGCGCTGGCCTTGTTTCTAAAGTTAGCTGCAGCCTGCAGGAGGCTGGGCAAACTTGAAGCACCATCAAGAAATGATTGACCTGCCTTCGGCGGTACAACGCACACGCGGATCTGCTAATCGTTAATTCGTTGCTAGAGCACAGCATCCATGGATTGTCGTAAAACTCCCGAGGCGTCAAGACTTCTGGTGATGTATAAAAGAAGGTGCCTACCGAGTATGTTTCCTCAGCTGGTCTCACTCCCACAAACACCCTCACCAAATCAACGCGTTGTACGCAAAGAATCATCCTCCCCTCCCCTCCGCAAACTAAACCCATCCTAAATTCACCATGGTTCAGCCTCAACTTACTGCAGCCCTCATCCTCGCTTCTACTATCCTTCCTGCGCTCACTGCGCCAATTGCGGGACAGAGCAAGTAAGTAGCTGGTATCTTGCGCTCAATCTTCGAATGCTGATCCAACTCTCAAATAGTGATATCCAAATACGGGATGTCAATACCCTTGACGCTCGTGACCCGAAATTCCACATTGGCTCTATCTTCAAGGGCATTGGAAAGGTTGCCAGCCTTGTCATCCGAGAGGACGACCTTGAGGTGCGTGAGTTTGACGACGCACCTCAAGAACTCGAAGCCCGGGACCCCAAATTCCACATCGGTTCCATCTTTAAGGGTATTGGCAAGGTTGCAAGCCTAGTCATCCGCGACGACGAGGAGCTTGAAGCGCGCGAGTTTGAAGACGAGATGGAGCTCGAAGCCCGTGACCCCAAGTTCCACATCGGTTCCATCTTCAAGGGTATCGGCAAGGTCGCAAGCCTAGTCATCCGCGACGACGAGGAGCTTGAAGCGCGCGACTTTGAAGATGAGATGGAGCTCGAGGCCCGTGATCCCAAGTTCCACATTGGTTCAATCTTCAAGGGCATTGGCAAGGTCGCCAGCCTGGTTATTCGCGACGATGGTGTACTGGAGGTCCGGGATCTGGACATGGAGGAACTCGACGCGCGCGACCCCAAGTTCCACATCGGTTCCATCTTCAAAGGCATTGGCAAGGTCGCCAGCCTAGTCATTCGGGACGATGGAGAGCTCGAAATCCGGGACGTCGACGATGTAGAACTCGATGCCCGGGACCCCAAATTCCATATTGGTTCAATCTTCAAGGGCATTGGCAAAGTTGCAAGCCTTGTCATTCGCGACGATGGCGTACTCGAGATCCGCAACCTTGACGAGCAGGAACTTGACGCCCGCGAACCCAAATTCCATATTGGTTCAATCTTCAAGGGCATTGGCAAGGTCGCCAGCCTGGTGATTCGTGATGATGGTACACTAGTAGTCCGCGACGTTGACGGAGAGGAACTCGATGCCCGTGAACCCAAATTCCATATTGGTTCGATCTTCAAGGGTATCGGCAAAGTCGCCAGCCTCGTTATCCGCGACACTCCGGAGTTTGATGAACTCGACTAGTACATTTTAACGTCTGGGAGGTCGTGTTTTGGGAGCCGTTCAGCGAATCAGCAATTTGTGTGTCAACTTGTAACTGTACAATACATGTACTCAGCTGTTCAATTAGTGTAAAAGCAATCCACAACATGGCTGTGACGCGGAAAAATCTTGACGGATCATAAGATCTGCAAAATGGGTGGTCCTAGGTAGTCTTCCAAATGTAACCGCCAGAACGGATCTCAACTTCAGCGGCACCTCTGGCAAATGTTTTCTGAGTCAAGCCGACCGTAGCTGTCTGTGCAGGTGTTGGTGGCATCCTCGGAGTTGCGCTCCATACAGGTTCAGGATTTAGTCTCGATGAGAATATCTTTGTTCGCGACGGTACATTCTAAATCGGCGACTAAGGTATGTTCAAATCTAGCCGCGGAAACGAAGAAGTGTCAGAATATAATTCGGAGAAGATCCTTGGGACATACTATTGCAGTCATAAATCATCTCTAAGTTCTATATTTTAACCAGAACCATAAGGCAACAGCAATTTCTTTAGTTTGTGTGTCTGGGCCGCAGTTGAATATGCGGTTGTGCTCAAACGGTTCTTCCGGCCAGGAGCTTTTGACACGTTCAGATGCTGGTGTCCTGCCTTTCCCTAGAATAATCCCCAGCTTTCAGAATGTTCTCGAAGAGAGTCAGCTGAACATACGCGCTTAAAGGCAGTTCCCGATGCTAACGACCGCCAGCGTTTCTTCGCACCTGAGTGTGACTTCATTTTGTAACCGGCTTCAGCAATGGATGTTGCAGAGAAAAGACGAGATGTTGATACTGTCGAGTGACATGTCCGTAGAGACTGTGCTGTCCAAAGTAGTTGGCGACCAAGGGCAAACATGGTAGAAGGATGAAGAACTTCAGTCCAGAATTTCCCGCTCACCGTTCACGAATCACGTGACGCTCTGCCTCGATTCGAATTCGAATGGTCAGTCGCCGCTCAAGCTCTGCCTTCAACCTCATTGTCCTGGTCACAAAGTTTATACAACTCTTTTCTTTTTTCACAAAAAACCAATCTTCCCGTTGTTTTTGTTGCACGACTGATAGATCATGAGCGAAAATGCACCGACACCGCAGGATGATGCTGATCGCGTATGTGCCTTTTATGAGCTCTCCGCAAAGACCGACTGAATATTTGTAAAGATTCGCTTGAAGCGTCTAGCTAAGCTGCAGAATACAGCCACCGCATCGTCCAGCGCGTCCACCGCATCTACATCAGCACCGAGCACACCCACACCTCCCGTAGTTGCTGCTAAACCAAAGCCTATTCCTCGGCCTTCTGCAAGAATATCCACCCCGCCACCTGCACCTCGTCCTGCGGCTGGACTAGCCAAGAAGAAACCTGCCGTGGTGAAATTTGATCTACCGCTCTGGGAACATGAGGCCGTTGGAAACATTCTGAAAGTTACACTCGAGGTATGTCCAGGGGTCATATCCAATACCTAGATACTGACTGATTAACTTGTACATCTAGCAACAAGTAGCTGAGAAGAGTGGCTATGAAATCGTTTGGTTGAAGCACCTGGCATCTGAGCTGGAATCCGAAGGTCATAGTGAGTCATACAGCTCTCTTGCGTAATAAGCTTATATTGAGCGCTTACATCTCAGCGGATGGCAGAGTTTCCATGGATCTATTGGACAGGCTGCTGATATCTCGGCTTGAATTGGACCCACAAAACATGACGTGAGTTGATTGAAAGATGCCTTTTTCAAGTCTGACAAACGTCCCAGGGATGAATTAGATTATCTCCCGGTTCTAGTTTCGCTTCCTCCCAAACAAACTGTTTTTGAATATCTGGTTGGTTGTTGGAAGAGGTTGAATACTGTCAGATCGGCTGTCATTAAGAAGGTATCATGATTTATAATTGAACGCTGAATGATGAGTAACTTGAATTATGCCAGGGTTACACTCCTCTGGACACCCAAACGGCGCTTGAGCATGTAGAGAAGATTCGCCACCTTGTGATTAGCTATGCCGGATATAGTATTCAAGAACCCGATATGTTTCCACAACCAGCCGGGTATGCTTGCATTCTTACTCCCTTTGAGCCCCATATTAACTTATTTGTGCAGCCGCGTTATTGGTCCTCCTGAGCTCGTGAACCCATTACTCTCTCTTTCAGCCCTATCGGCCCCGCTATTATCAAATTCTTCAGAAAACTCCAACACACTATCTTCATCTGACATCGAACAGTTCATGAAGGACCTCGCGAATCGCTTTGAGCCCGACAACGAGCTAGATGGGATTCTTGCCCCAGTCGTAACCGGGCTCCTCTTTCATGAATCCCTATTCAGACCAGAAGGCTTGGCTGGAGGGGATGCCGGTTGGCGTGGCGTTATTAGCGGGCTGGAAATGCTGGTCTCTGTAAAGGCAATCGCAACGATGATTACGCGGATGGAGCAATGGTCACCGATAAATGCAACTGGACCTACTTTTGAACGGCTCTCGCTCCTTGGACCGTTGATGCGTCTGGGTGTATTTCCTTTTGAATGGGTGAGTGATTCACATCCGTTTACGCTGATTACCTTGCTTCATAATTCTTCAGCCGGGCATTGCGCAGACCTACTTCTCTGAACCAGAAAAGCGGACGAGAGATGATGTTGAGTCGTCTTTCGCAAGTTTACGAGGCACACTGAAAAGCCTGCAGGTTCGGAATCTTATTACACCCCCTTTCCTTTTCGAGTCGTTGATCACCTTTTAGTCATCGCTATTCAAGGTCTTTGACGCTCTTGTTAGGCATTCTCCGGACACTCGTGAAGCAGTTTTAAACTACTTCGCTCGCGTCATCTCACTGAACGTGAAGCGAGCTGGTATGCAAGTAGACCCAACCACAGTTGCTTCCGACAGCTTCATGTTGAACATTCAGACTGTTCTCTACCGCTTTGCAGAGCCTTTCATGGATGCTAATTACACAAAGGTAACTCAAAATTTCTGCTCGTGCAATTGAAGTTGACGATATCTGCCCTAGATGGACCGGATAGACCCTTTGTTTTATGCACTTTCTTCTCGTATTGACCTCAAGGAAGAGACTCGAATTAAGGCGACAAGTGAAGAAGCTAGCGAATGGGAAGAGAATAATAAGTCTCCCACAGGTATGGAGCGTGATATCTTCGATGGAGACCTTGCTGATGATTTCTCGTCAACAGCACCTGCTCCCAATTTTATCTCAAATATATTTTACCTCACCATCGCCATGAGTCATTATGGATACCTGCGAACTATCCAAAGCTACAATGACCTCGGAAAACGCGTAGATGAGCTGCAGCGCCATCTTGACATGCTCAATGGTGATGGTTCTTGGATGGGTGTATGTGTTTCGAGTTCAATGCTCGACTTTTACTTACAAAGTTACAGAGCCCACTCCAAGCACGCACGCAAGCTGCTATCGACCACGTCAAGAAAGAGATGGCTAAGATCCAATCATCACAGTTCGCGTACCAGGCGGGTTTGATGGATCCTGAACTTGTGTTCCGATCCATTGGCTTCACGAACTTCCTATCAACCTGGCTCATCCGACAAGTTGATCCAAATAAGACGCATCCCAACCCTCCAGCACAGTATGTCGCAGCTGTAGCTTTTATATCGATGGAGGCTGATCCTTGTCTCAGACTACCTTTACCTCAGGAAGTTCCCATGGCATTCCGTGTTCTGCCTGAATATATCGTGGAGGATATCGTTGACTATCTATACTTCGCCGTGCAGTAGGTCGTCTTCTTCGTGGATCATTCAACTGCTAACCCTGATCCGCTGTAGTTCATCCCCGGAGAAATTCGAGTTGGCAGGAAAATTAGAGCTCATGACTTTTGTTCTGACTTTTTTGAATTCGACATGGTATATCAAGAATCCATTCCTGAAGTCCAAGATCAACGATGTACGTCTTTTTGGAACCCTACCCGTTTCCCAACCCAACGGTTGAATTCCCTGATCTAATAGGTACTTTTCATGAGTATTTGGGGATATGGCCACGAACGTAATGGTATTCTTGGCAACATGTTGAACACCCATCCGATGGCATTGAAACATGTCATCCCTGCTATGATGCATTTCTACATCGGTGAGTCTTGCTTTCTAGCAAAATTGCAACCAATGCTCACGCACACTTTTATAGAGGTTGAACAGACTGGGGCGAGCTCGCAGTTCTACGATAAATTCAGTGTGTCTCGATGCGACCGCAACCGTTTCCCTCTAATTCTAATGTTCTAATTTCCTTTAGACGCCAGACGAAGTATATCGTATATTCTCAAGACGGTTTGGAATAATCCAGCTCACCGTGAAGCACTCAAAGTTGAAGCAAAGTTAGTTGCTTACTCTTCGCAACCAACGACTCGCTGATACTGTCCAGGAACGTTGATAAATTCGTCAAATTCGTCAATCTCATGATAAACGACGTGACTTATCTCATGGATGAGTCCCTGAACGAGCTCACCCAAATCCACAACATCCAAGTTGAGATGGATGACAAAGCCGCCTGGACAGCAAAATCACCAGAATATCGACGAGAGCGGGAAGGTACACTTCGTTCATTGGAGCGTCACGCTTCTAGTTATACCACCCTCGGCCGTTCAACCGTGGAGCTACTGAAGGTTTTCACAGCGGAGACTAAAGCACCTTTCATGATGCCCGAGATTGTGGATCGTCTAGCTGCTATGCTGGACTACAACCTCCAAGCACTTGTCGGGCCTAAATGCCAAGACCTCAAAGTCCGCGAACCGGACAAGCTCAAGTTCAATCCACGAACTCTGCTTGCAGATATTTTGCAGGTGTTCATGAATCTGAGTGACCAAGAGACATTCGTCGTAGCAGTGGCAGGTGATGGACGGAGTTATTCGAAGGAATTATTTGATCGGGCGGCGGATATCGCAGTACGCAGATCGATCAAGACAGAAGCAGAGGTTGAAACGCTGAAGGTGTTTGTGAACAAAGTGGAGGAAGCTAAGGCCGCGCTGGAGGCGGAGGAAGATCTTGGGGAGGTTCCAGATGAGTTCTTGGGTACGTTCTGCCCGTTTGTGGTTGCTGGCTGGTTTGCTAACTATCTTCTGTCTGCTAGACCCCTTGATGTTCACGGTGATGAAGGACCCAGTTCTTCTCCCTACATCCAAGACCATCATTGATCGAGCTACTATCAAGTCTCACCTACTCTCAGATTCTAAGGATCCTTTCAATCGCGCACCATTGTCGATCGACCAAGTTGTTCCTGGTGAGTTGCATTTCCGCAGCAAGGTTGCGATGCTGACTTTTGTGGATATCATTAGTCCCAGAGCTCAAAACCCGAATTGAGGAATTCCTCTTAGAGAGACGCAATAAGGGCAAAATTCTGGGTACACCTCCAGACCAGATCGCCGCTTCTATCACAGTTGTGCCTGCGCCGGAGGGTGATGTAGATATGGGCGCTTCGCTTTGATAGGGATTCATCACTGATTCCGTAGACTCCTATTGCTTTTGATATCATATCTTGTAGAGAAATCACTACTGCGCGTACAGTAATTTATAGCCTGCACTTCACGCCAATTCGAGCTACCTTGCTCACAGTAAATCACTCACCCTTTCCCCTGAGCGTTGCACTTCGGTAAAATCTTAATTATATCATGTGTAGAATACACAGTTTCATACCTGTGGCCTCAACAAAGTCGGCCGGCCGATCTCAACCTGCCTTGTGTTTAATTCTCGGTTCCGCCCAACAGGTCTATTCGTACCCACTCCCATGGCCAATTCCATACCCATCCCCAGCCCTAAGCCCTGTCCCCACTGGTTCCAGCTCGGCTGCGCCATGTGTGGAAATGCTGGGTTTGCGTCAATATTTCTGTACTTCCAACCGCCCGACATTGGCTTGGGTTGTGCCAACGGTGGCAGATTCTTGAATGCCTTTGCAATCTTAGCGGATGGCGCAGACCCAAGAAGATCAACCTCGCTACAGACATGGGATACTGGCCTAGACCGGACCCAATGAGGGGTGGACCCGTCGTAGTTGTGAGACGGGTGTGGACAGGGGGGCATAACCGTGATCGATGTGGGTTCTTTAGGGAGAGGCAGGAAGAAGAACCAGACGCGTAGGACATCCTGTGTATGGTAGGTATCATGCTGCTCAGCTATTTTAATATCCTAAAAGTAAAATGTACTTACGGACTGCGTTCCAAACACAAGAAACACGGCTGTGCCAGCTATTGATTCGGACAGAATATGGGCGCTTGAGCTTTAGAACGGAGTGGCTGTGAAAGGTCCACCCACCAGTAGCAGCATACATGTCCGGGATGACGTTCTGCGGACTTATGATCGCAAGCAAGTTGACGATCATTCCTAAAGTAATGTAGATGCCGAATATCAAAATTCGAAGGATGATCTCGATGCTGACTCCTCCATGCCAGCCTGCGCGTCGAAGCCCGCGCCAGTTGCGGTACGACGTGATTATTAGATGGACTGTGGATTCCGAACGGAAGTTATAGATCGTCAGAGTAGATTGTGATTGCGATAATTAATGCGGACGGACCTTCAAGGATGACGATGAAGATGCAGACGACTAGCGTGAATAATGTCATAGCCCATCCTCTAGCACATGAATAAGTCAAGGCCGTAAAGGCAATAACCCCTACTTACAGCGGTGGATAGGCGACAGCACAATAAAAAACACGATGAGAACGGGAGACCAGGTCTAGATGACGCAGCGAGATCTGAACGAGCCATTAGGTTCATATCTGCGTCATTGATTAATAGCAGAGAGAACATACTGAGAGAGCTGCCACTGTGAAGCTAATCTGGACAATATGTGGAGAGGCAAGCATCTAACGAAATGAGTTACTCTCGTCGTTCCGCGATAGCTCGATTTATAAACTCACCAGAACGAGGACCCAGAACTTCAAGGTATCTTGTTTGCCTCTGATACAGAGAAGGACGTAGTAAAGGAGCATAAGGACGGCGACAGACCACCTGTAATCTCATTTATGAGTCGCTGCTCACTGCAATGAATGATCTTCTTAAAAAGAGGACGTACATCGGGGTAATTCCAACGAGAAATGAAGCTTGTGCGATACAGATCGCTTGGGAAGGTTCAGGACCGCTGGATTGGCCCGCGAAAAATCTGTGTTTGTTCAGCGATCAGTCTCCTTCCACCTCCAAGAATATCGGGACTGACAAAAGACACGCAAACACCCCCGAGAAAACCCATGTAATACACATATTCACTAGCGTCGGGTGCCTCTTCGCTCGAACCTTGGGCACGAAGAGGAATGTGAATACGAGGACAGGGAGGAGGATAACATTGGTGATGAGGTTGAAGTAGATGAAAACTGGGACAAGAGCGGTACGTGAAGGAATGTCAAGGACTGATACTACATGTTAGAATAGGACAAAGGTTATCTTGGTGACTAGATTGCAAGGCAGGAGTGTGCGCTTACCAGATGCGAGAGGCGCCATGCAGGCCTTAGACCTTCCCGTTACAAATAAATCCCTCAGAAATTAGGGTATACTACAGTCTGCGCTGCAGATGAATAGTAGAAAGTGAAACGAAAGTCGAATAAAGAGGTGATGTAAGAAAATGAAAGAGGATGTCCGCCTACAGTCTCAACAAACAAAATGGGAGGAAGAAACGAAGCAGTAGGCATCGTCGGGCATTATGATGTAGACTGTGACGCTGCCACTGATGCAGATACAACATAGATGTAGAGATCACCAACGAGAGCACAGCCGATTGCTCGGTAGTCTATAGTAACCACTACCCCCGCACCGTCCCGAAACGCAGCAACCCCATATGTGTATTAGCTGGCGTAGTAACAGACCACGTCTTTCGTTCGAGGGGTTGATCGCTAGCAAGCTGGATTGGGCTCTTGACAAGCTTTAGAGACTGCAACCAAAGTCCTAGTCAGGCCCGATGGAGTGAATTCGTGTCTCTGTATTGGGGACCTGAGCGCTGGGCAATAAATACTTTTTTTAACTTGACTTCCACATGAATACAAGATGCGCATAGTCAAGTATTTTCTGCGGGTTTTGTTTTGCCCAAACTGCCCCACTTAGCTGTTGGAATGATTAAGGATCTATAATCGTGAGTTATGAAGTTCGTTCACTTACACTCGTACCATTCAATCCCTTGATCGTTGAGTTCTGTTGCCCAATCAAAGTCTTCTACAGGGCTAGTCAACCATCTCTGTTTGTTGTCTTGAAAGAAATGACCTTGATTTGAACATGAGCCAAAAATAAAATCGAAGAGGCTCTGGATACACACCATTCCGAGCGTCCCTGCAGCTGGCCCCAAAATCCCAGAGATCATAACGTCCATATGCGCAATTTTCCCAATCCTGCGTTGCATGAGGGAGGTAATATTCTTCGATCAGAATGAGACGCGTGTCATCGATGTCAAGGTATGAACTAGCAATGCTTCTTTGATCTTCGTCCTCTATCGCAGCTGCTTTAAGGACAATCAAAAGGCACAGGCGAAAGCATTGGACCAACAACTCTATGAGAACCTCCACATCCACATCCTCGTTGATACTTAGATGGGTTAGCGACGAAAGTTGTTGGGCCATCTGCTTCCAGCAGTCAATCCAGCGGATTCCTGAACTTGCCACGACGTCAAGATGGGTGAGGTTGTGAAAGATAGGCTGTTGGTAAGTCATAGGCACAAGAACACTCAAGTTCGCAGAGAGTAGCCGAAGGCCTGGTGATATGAGCGGAAACCAGCGTGGACGAAAGGGTGAATGCCAAAGGGCAAAATCCTCGAGATTGGGGCAGAATTTAAAGACACGCTGAACTAGGTCCTCCTCAACGTCGCCGTTAAACAAAACGCGCCGGACATGGAAACCCACATCCTCTAGCTTGGTGGGTGAATCTGGGAAATCTTCGCCGCGTTTTACCCGTGTGCTCGGTCGCTTGAATACGCAGTAGAGTATTGGTTTAACCCTATGTATTGCAGGTTGTGGTCTTTCAAAAGCAGTTTACACTAGATGTAACCACTCACCAATGATAGACACGTCTTGCAACGAGCAAAATGCTGAGTATGTCCTCACTCCAACCACATCCCTCTTTGTTACTGACTGAGGCTAGCTCGAATATCAAAAATTCTAACTCTGGTGGCAGTAAGGGATTGCTCATTTGCTCCTGCAAGCCGCACCGAGTAGCTTCGTGCATAATTGTTGTGAGAGGTTGGCCGGCGGTGCGTGGAAGGTGGACGTGAGAACGCCATCGCCGTTTTATCAGATAGTCGTTTGTCTTGAGCTTATAAACAATCTGC
>Ga0247741_1001175_pt1 | contig 14477 bp, 11 predicted proteins | sample UWRJL213509R2_FD_180945 | JGI IMG/M metagenome (GOLD analysis project Ga0247741, IMG submission 180945) | Plant litter microbial communities from Arlington Agricultural Research Station in Wisconsin, United States - UWRJ-L213-509R-2 | ecosystem: Environmental > Terrestrial > Plant litter >... | reverse complement strand
TCACGCGGCGCGGTTTGGTTACATGACTGCTGGCGATGAGATTGATCGCAACGGGTTGATTTGGTTGAACAGGCTGGCGATTCATAAGCTGGCTCTCTGAGGATCAGCCCACACTATCGCCGTAAACTTGTGTTTATAACAGATTCAGTTAAGCAATAAAAAAGCATATCAGATTTACGGCCGCAGAAGCGAAGACTTCTCATTCGACCACAAAAAACCAGGTATTTCCCGCTAAAACCTACGCACACCAAATCTGCACTGGTTTTTTAAGCTGAATCTGCTGCTGTTTAAAACAGATGCATCTGGCCATAATTTTTCAATACAGCCGGTTTCCCACCCTGTCCTATCAACACACCCTATCGGAGTCGCCCATGTATCAGTACGACCATTATGACCATGCATTGGTACAGGAACGCGTTGCGCAATTTCGCGATCAAGTCGCGCGACGTCTTAGCGATGATCTTTCCGAAGAAGAATTTTTGCCGCTGCGATTGCAGAACGGTTTGTACATGCAGAAGCACGCTTACATGCTGCGTGTTGCAATTCCCTACGGAACTCTTTCAAGTTTTCAGCTGCGAACTCTGGCGGATATCGCGCGAATTTATGACCGCGATTACGGCCATTTCACCACGCGCCAAAATATCCAATTTAACTGGATTGAATTAACGCAAGTGCCAGATATTTTGCAGCGTCTTGCGGATGCGGAAATGCACGCAATTCAAACCTCAGGTAATTGTGTACGCAACATTACCACCGAGGCTTTTGCGGGTGTGGCTGCGGATGAATTTATGGACCCTCGCCCGCTCGCGGAAATTTTGCGGCAGTGGTCAACAGTGAATCCTGAATTTTTATTTTTGCCGCGCAAATTTAAAATTGCAATTTGCTCGGCGGAGCAAGACCGCGCAGCGATTCAAATGCACGATATTGGTTTGTATCTCTACCAAGATTCACAGGGTGATAAATTCTTACGCGTAATGGTTGGCGGTGGTTTGGGCCGCACCCCCATTCTCAGCCAACAACTCTGCGAAAACTTACCGTGGAAATATTTGCTGTCTTATGTGGAAGCTATTTTGCGCGTTTACAACCGCTATGGTCGACGCGATAACAAATACAAAGCGCGCATAAAAATTCTGGTTAAGGCTATCGGCATTGAAAAATTTGCGCAGGAGATAGAACAGGAGTGGTCGAAAATAAAATCCGGGCCGAGTGAATTAACGGATGAAGAATATGAGCGCGTTGCCAACCAATTTTTTGCGCCCGCTTATGAAAAATTATCGCAAGAAAGGATGGATTACCATACCCAACTTGCTACCAATAAAGACTTCGCACTTTGGGCATCCCGCAATTTACAAGCTCATAAAGTTAGCGGTTACACGAGTGTTATCCTATCGACGAAACCCGGCGTGAATATGCCACCGGGCGATGTCACTTCCGCGCAAATGAACGCCGTTGCGGACTGGGCAGATAAGTACGGCTTCGGTGAAATTAGAATTGCTCACGAACAAAATATTGTACTGCCCGATGTACGTAAATGTGATTTGTTTGATCTCTGGCAAGCCGCAAAAACTATTGGCCTGGCAACGCCAAATATAGGTTTGCTGACCGACATTATTGCGTGCCCCGGTGGCGATTATTGCTCACTCGCCAATGCCAAATCTATTTCGATTGCACATGCGATTCAAGCGCGATTTGATAATCTGGATTATCTCCATGACCTGGGCGAAATCAGTTTAAATATTTCCGGTTGCATGAATGCTTGCGGTCATCACCATATTGGCAATATCGGTATTTTAGGTGTGGATAAAAACGGCAACGAGTTTTACCAAATCACACTTGGCGGTGCGCAGGGCAATAATAGTCAACTAGGTAAAGTGATTGGACAATCGTTTAGCGCACATGAAGTGCCCGATGTTATTGAAAAAATAGTGTCGGTGTATTTTCTTTATCGCGAACTCGATGAAAGTTTTATTCATACATTTTATCGCATCGGTATAGAGCCTTTTCGTGAATTAGCATATGGAAAAAATAGTAATCCTGATTTTAATCAGGAGCTTCTCGTATGAAAAATATCATTAAGCTTAACAATAATAATCCGGAAATTATTATTCAAGACGATTGGCAATTGCTTCAAAGTGAAGATCCGATTTTAAATAAAAAAGTAATCTTGCCACTGCGAGATTGGCTTGAAAAAATACCAGAATCCGAAAAAGCTACACATCAATATGGCGTGTGGGTAGCGCCAGATGATGAAGTGGAAGAGCTTGAACCCTGGTTAAATTGCTTACCCATCATCGCGATTCAATTCCCCAGCTTTCGCGACGGTCGCGGTTACACGCAAGCTTATATGTTGCGGACGCGTTTAGGTTGGGAAGGCGAGCTACGCGCATTTGGCGATGTACTGCGCGATCAACTCAGTCATATGCGTCAATGCGGGTTTACGTCGTTTGCGGTACGTGAAGATAAATCAGTTACGGATGCGTTGAAAGGTTTGGCAGGAATGAGCGTGGTATACGGAAATTCAGCCATTGAACCAAGGCCGTTATTTCGTAGACGATAATTGAATAAACACGCAGCGGTAATCTGTAACCGCTGCGTGGATTTTGTTATTGCGTATATACAAAAGTTCGAACTACCTTTGATCGCGATCCTTATCCGATTTTTCTCTGTCTGACTTTTCCCTGTCCGACTTTTCTTTTTCATTACGACGATCATTTTCGCGCGCGCGATTTTTCTGGTCGTCGCTCTGGCGCTGATCCTGTGCTCGCGCCTGGTTTTGTTGCTGTTCTTGCTGGCGTTGTTGATCTTGCTGCTGGCGCTGTTGATTCTGTTGTTGACGTTGCTGGTCTTGCTGTTGGCGATCTTGTTGTTGCCTCACCTGTTGTTGACGCTGATCCTGCTGTTGCTGATTTCGCTGTTGCTGCTCGCGAGCTTGCTGTTCTTTTTGCTGCTTGTCGCGCTGTTGTTGATCGCGATTTTGTTGCTCTTTTCGTTGATCTTGCTCACGGCGATTTTGTTGCTGCTGCTGATCTTGCCGGCGACGTTCCTGCTGACGCTGATCTTCTTCGCGGCGCAATTGTTGTTGGTGCTGATCCTGTTGCTGCTGATCTCGTTGCCGCTGTTCCTGATTACGCTGCTCCTGCTGTTGATCGCGCTGGCGCTGCTCTTGTTGTTGCTGATCGCGACGCTGATCCTCCTGGCGTTTGTCCTGTTGATGCTGATCTTGATCGCGACGACGCTGTTGCTCATCCTGACGACGACGCTCTTGTTGACGTTGATCTTCTTCGCGACGTCTTTGTTGGTCTTCGCGTTCCTGCTGCTGACGTTGCTCGTAAGCATTGCGGCTTTCGTTTTCGCGTTGCTGACGTTGCGAGCGCCATTGATCATATTGCTGGCGCTCGTTTTGATAATGCGCAATCACTACCGGGTTACGTGGTTGGTAGCGATAATTACGTTGTTGCAAATCGCGCTGGCGATCTGCATCGGGGTAGCGGTCGCCTTTGTAGCTGCGCTGATAAAGTGGAAGTGGCAACGGTTTTGGCACATTTCGATGATCCCAATGATCCCAGTCTGGACGGCGGTCATGCCAATCGCGACCCCAATGATCATCCCAATGCGGTGGAGCTTCACGCGGCCAAGGGCGGAAATAAACGGGCGGCCTTGGGTAATAACGAACCGGCACTCGCAGTAGGTATTCCGGTACTGCGTAGGGATCAACATAACCCCAAGGGCCGTTGTACCAAGAACTCGCGTACCAGGAATCGTCCTGATAAACCCAGTAGAGGCCGTCATAAAAAAAGTAGTTCGAATCCACACCCGGTGCGTAATAAACCGGGTAGCCACGAATGGGTACTAGACGTGGATATTCATTAAGGCTCACACCGATACGCAAGCTTGGCGAACCTATACTAATGCTCACTTGGGTTGCTGCGTTTGCAGTCAAGGATGCAAACAGCAGTATTAATACCATCAACAGATTTGGCATGTGATTTCCTCATAAACCATCGTGTTTGTTAGGGTGATGACAGTCTAGGATTGAGCGCAAAATTTATCTGTGCGATGTCATACGTTTTACTATTAATCCCGGAACGAGCATCCGCCTTAGCAATGCAAGACAACAATGCGCGGTGGCGTACAGAGCCTGTAACTAATAACCCTTAGCCTCTCGTTTTGCGGTTTTAAGACACACCATTTCAAAGGTAAAAAGGGAAATATGGCGACGGAAAAGTAGTGCTTTTTTGTTTGCTTTTTAAACTATTTATCAGTCTCTTTACTAGCCATTACTAATTTCACTTAATTTCTTTTTACCAAGATAGCAGCTATACCTAGAGTTAATTATCTGTACCGAATTCGCCAACAGAATTACTATATCGCCCTAAAAAATTTATTAGCCATTGTTAATCCCTGATAGAGGAATATTCCAACGTGCTCAACACCGAGATCGATGCTACCGAGACAGCGCATAACCAGGTAGACGCTACCGAAATAGATCGCATTTCCAGGGAAGAGCGACTCGGGTTATTGGTTAACAGCCTTGTTGATCATGCGGTAATAGTTTTCGATATTTCGGGCAAGATCGTAGAGTGGCAAGGTGCTGCCACACGAATTACCGGTTTTGAATCAGCCGAAGCAGTTGGGCAAAAACTGGGTTTAATTTTTACTGAGGAAGACCAAGCAGCTGGCGTTCCCGAAAAAGAATTGGCAACGGCAATCAGGATTGGTAAAGCTGAGGATAAGCGCTGGCATAAGCGTAAAGATGGCTCGCGCTTCTACGCAAATGGCACCATGACTCCGCTCTATAACCAAGCCGGAAAACTGTGTGGTTTTAGCAAAGTATTTCAGGATGAAACCGAACGATTTAAAGAAGCCGAACGAAGAGGTCTATTACTGAATTTAGCGCGGCATATTCTTGAATCTGCTGAGTTCGATGAAACACTTTCCAAAACTGTTTTCGATATGATTCGCGTTCATCTCGATGCAGATATTTTATTTAATTATAAAATCGCAACCGATGGAAGTTTGGATCTCGTTGCAGAAGTTGGCACACCTGAAAAATTTAAAGCAGCTGCGCAACACCTCAGTTCCGGCCAAGCTTTTTGTGGAATGGTCGCAGTGAGCAAAGAACCTGTAGCCGCAAACAAAGAACGTATTTTTTCTGATGCTGCTGGAACATTTGTGCGCGATATGGGCGTCACCTCCTACGTTTGTCATCCGCTATTTGGTCGCGATGGAAAAGTGCTCGGCACCTTTTCAGTGGGCAGCACTTATCGCGATGAATTTCTTCCCAGTGAAGTCGAATTTTTACAAACCGTCAGCCATTTTTTAGCCATAGCTTGGGATCGCCAACAAGCTGAGCAAAAATTAGTGTTGGTGAGTGATGAGTCTGAACGTCGCAAACGCTTATACGAAACCATTTTGTCGAATACACCAGACCTCGCGTACGTATGGAATCTTGAGCATCGTTTTACTTACGCCAACGAAATCCTGCTAAAAATGTGGGGCACAAGTTGGGATGAAGCCATCGGCAAAAATTGCCTTGAATTAGGTTACGAGCCCTGGCATGCGGAAATGCACGATCGTGAAATTGAAGAGGTCAAAAAAACCAAGCGCCCGGTGCGCGGTGAAGTACCTTTTGCGGGTACATTTGATCGCCGGATTTACGATTATATTCTCGTTCCCGTATTAGGCCCTGATGGCGAAGTGGAAGCGGTAGCAGGTACTACGCGCGATATTACTGCCATTCGAGAATCACAAGACGAAGCAGCAAAATTGCTTGAATCTGAAAAACATCACGCCAGGCTAATTGAAAAAGTTGCTGAAGCCAGCAAAACCTTAAACACATTATTATCTGCAAAAAGTATTGCCCAACTCGTCACGGAAGAAGCGCGAACTATTATTGGCGCACATCAAGCGGTGCTATCGCTCACACGCACAAATGATTGGTCTCAATCCATCAATGCAGTTTCGCTCTCAGATAAATACGCGGAGTATCGCAACTTCAACGCACAAACTGATGGCTCGGGCATTTACGCCAAAGTGTGTGAATCAAATAAAGTGATGCGTTTAACGCAAGCTGAACTTGAAGCGCATCCAAATTGGAAAGCATTTGGCAGTAGCGCGGAAAAACATCCTCCCATGCGTGGTTGGTTAGCCGTTCCACTCATCGGTCATGGCGATAAAAATCTCGGTTTGCTTCAACTTTCCGATAAATACGAAGGCGAGTTTACGCAAGATGACGAAGCAATTTTAATTCAGCTCGCAGCGGTTGCCGCAGCAGGAATTGAAAACGCCACCGCCTACGAAAAACTTCATGATCAAGATCGTCGTAAAGACGAATTCCTCGCAACGCTCGCGCATGAACTGCGCAATCCACTCGCACCAATTCGCAGCGGCGTTGCAGTACTCACGCGTTCACAATTACCAGATTCCAATATTAAAACCCTGGCGATGATGGAACGCCAAGTCAGCCACATGGTGCATTTAATTGATGACTTGCTCGATGTATCGCGAATCTCCAGTGGAAAAGTTCAACTGAAAAAAGAGCAGGTACCGCTCGATCAAATAATTGGCGCAGCGCTTGAAGTAAGCCGCCCTGTCGTTGAAGCAAGCCAACATGAATTATTTATTTCCGGCTCAGGAAAAAATATTTTGTTGGATGTAGACCCAACGCGCATCGCACAAGTTATTAGCAACTTACTCAACAACGCCGCGAAATACACACCCGCTGGTGGTCGCATTGAGTTAAGCACGGAACTGCAAGGCAATGAAGCCGTGATCAGCGTGAAAGATAACGGTGATGGAATTGCGCCGGAAATGACGTCCAAAATTTTCGAATTATTTACGCAAGCAGGCAAAGAATTGGATCGATCTCATGGCGGCCTGGGCATCGGTCTTGCTATCTCAAAGCAATTAGTGGAAATGCACGGCGGCGCGATTAAGGTAGCAAGCGAAGGCGTAGGAAAAGGCTCAGTATTTACATTCCACCTACCAATCAGTGAAGCACAAAATACAACGGAAAATAGCGACGCAAGTTCTAACAACGCAGTGGCTTCAACTCATCGCATTCTCGTAGTCGATGACAACGTGGATGGTGCAGATATGCTATCAACCCTGCTGGAAATTTCAGGCCACGAAGTGACAACCGCTTACGACGGATTTGAAGCGTTAAAGGTAGCGCCAATATTTAAACCAGAACTGGTATTTTTAGATATCGGATTACCCGGCATGAATGGCTACGAAGTTGCACAAAAATTGTTGGCCGATACTTCAATCAACAAACCCATTTTAGTTGCACTAACAGGCTGGGGCGCATCCGATGATAAACAACGCGCGCAAGATGTCGGCTTCGATTATCACTTTACCAAGCCCATCGAAATAACAAAAATTGAGCAGCTGCTAAATAGCATTTGGAACAAAACTGATAATTGATCTTCTCTCGGCTACACTAGGTACGACCTACTATTATTTGCAGCGAGAATAGACCATGAGTAACCCACAACGTGACATTACCCTACGTTTTCTGGCTGAGCCGCAGGATGTAAACTTCGGCGGAAAAGTTCACGGCGGCGCCGTAATGAAATGGATCGACCTCGCCGCCTACGCCTGCGCTGCCGGTTGGAGCAGCCGCTATTGCGTAACAGCCTACGCTGGTGGCATTCGGTTTGTATCGCCAATTCATGTCGGCAATTTAGTCGAAGTTGCCGCAAAAATTATCTACACCGGCAACTCCTCCATGCACATCGCAATAGAAGTAAACGCCTGCGATCCCAAATCCCTAAACCGCCGCCTCACCACCCACTGCATTGTCATCATGGTAGCGGTCGATGAATCCGGCATAAAAGTCACAGTTCCAGAATGGATACCGCAAACTGAAGAAGACAAACAGCAGCACGCCACTGCAATTAAATTGATGGATATCAGGAAAAAAATTGGTGAAGAGATGCAGATTTTTGTTTGATTTAATATAAATTTTTTATTTATTACAACTCAATAAAATTCAAGAAATCAACAGATTATCTATCCACGCCTAGCACTCTTTTGGCGAAGCCCCAGGCGTGCGAAATGAATCTTACATTTTATTTTTTAGAAAATTCGACGTGGCAACACATTAGCTCGCCACAATATGAGTAATAAAGGGCCTAAAAATAGAAACAATGACGAAGGCTCTGGCACTGTTGTAGATTCCTTCACGTGAATATCGAAATGATTAACCTCGCCCACCATCCAACCCACATAATCGACTCCGTTCAACGTCCCTGAGTCCTGAAAATAAATATAACCCAACACATTATTGTCTGATGGCACGCTACTACTTGAGTAACTTTGAATAAGACTAAGATTATTTAAAAATGAATTTTGTGGCTGAAATGTGATTGTCCCAACACGGTGTGCGTTAGATAACCAATCACCGTCGTCGTAAGATAAAGAAATTAGGTCATCATTCTCATAACGTGCTACGGAAATAGTTTCTTTCGGATTTTCTGTAAACGTAGGTAAAGAACTACGTTGTGTTAAATTCAAGGTTGCGCCATTGGCAGCTGTTAAGGTGGTGTGCAACCAATTATGCGGTCCCACGTAAACGGCAGATTCCCCAGCGAATTCCCACATATTGCCATTCAGTACAGGCGACCCAGCTAACTCAGTGTCATACCAAAAGGCCCCAGTGAATCCTCTAAAGGAATTCTCATCACTAAAAAAATCGGCGTCGGGATGTTCCTGCATATTAGTGCTCTGCCACTCCCACATCTGACCACCGAAATTTCCTTCAATAATTACAGCAGCTGCGGGGTAAGAAAAAATAATTGTTATAAACAGCGCCATAAAATTTTTATGTGCTAACTTCACCATGACTAAACTCCTTGATTGGGATGAACATTAAAACTATATCACGGTGACGTAAAAGTCACCGCAGAGGATCACTTGAAGCTATGAATAATTTTTCATGTAAAATACTTCTCTTATTTATTAGTAATACTATACCGACAAGCCCAAAAGGCACTTTGAAAAAAGATACACTGGTTCAAATATCTACTCGCTGAAGACGCTTAGTTCTACAACATTTTTTAATGATTCCATCCGCCTAATACAACTAAAAATTCTCTCATATAAATTAAAAAGAGCCAAAAATCATGACTCAACCTGTAGCAGCAAAAAGTAAACAAAAAAAGGACTCACGCGATATTCGTGTTGAAGCGTTGAAAATTGCAAACACTATTAAAACAGAAGGCCAAACCCCTGTAGAAACCAAAGCCATTGCGAATGGCATTCAGCGCGGCATGGAATTATTTTTGCGGCAGCAAAGTGAGAGATCGCGCGAGCTGGATAAGCGGACTAAAAAAGTTAGGCAGTTGGCGACGCAGTTAACACAAAGCAAACCGATTGACGAAAAGAATGAAGTCGTAAATATACAAACCTCACCGAAACTGCCTTGGATTTTACTTGCATTCTCTTGGGGATTATTTTTGGTAATTGCATTGGCAAAAAATCTGTTCTGATAAGCGATGAGTTTTTATTTAAACTCATCGCTTGCATTCCTCCTGTTATGAAAAAGGCCGCAATATAAATCTGCCGTAAGCGATAAACGCACACACAGAAACAACAACCAGCCAGTAGATAATCGAATTAATATTCGTATTCTCCGAGAACAATTCGATTGCACAAAACGCCAGCATAATTGACGCGATACCAATAGCAGCTAATGGAGCCAATGTGCTCGCGGGCTTATAAACAGCGGGAAGAAGCAGGCACAATGCGAATAACAACTCAACAACAGCGAGCACCAACCACGCCGTGGGTGGAATGACTTTTAGCGATGGCATAGTTTGCTCTGCACTGTGAGAAAATTTCCATACCGCACCAACAGCGGTATGCAATGCGAGTGCGATTTGTAAAATCCAAAGAAAAATATTCATGCGTTTGCTCCACTATTATTGTCGATAATTTGAATATCAAAATTGCCCAAGGTGTTTTTATCCATAACGATATCGATTGCGGTAATTTTTTCGTCGTCAACCACAAAACAGAAAGCCACAAAAGTTTTTCCGTTCATACCCCAAGTGGCGCCCACGAGTCCATTCACAAGTGAAAGTTGCGCGCCCTGTGCGCTGCCCTTCAAAGTATTTGCCACAGCCTCAGCACCCATAATTTCGGGCGTAAATTGCGGTGCACCTCTGGCTTTATTTGCGGTGGAAACTTTAATCGCGGTTTCATCAGCTCGCAGCACTGCGTTGGGATGCAGCAGCCGAATCAATGCATCGAAATTGCCTTCTCGCGAAGCTTGCATAAAAGCAGCAACGACTTCGTGTTGGCGCGCAGCATTTTGGCTTGGCATGGTTTCACCGCGAACACATCGCCGCGCGCGGCTGGCAAGTTGTCGCGTCGCTGTTTCTGTGCGCTCAATAATCGGGGCGATTTCATCAAAGGAAATATCGAATAAATCATGCAGTACAAACGCGATTCTCTCGGCGGGTGTGAGCCTATCTAACACCAGCAATAACGCTGGCCCAATGGCATCTGCGATTAAAAACTTTTCTTCAATATCGCCCTCACCTTCTTCGGGCAGATCAACCACTATTTCCTCAAGCGAATCCTCACGCGCCGCTTTGCGCGAGCGCAGCATATCGAGACAAACTCTTGCCACGACAGTCGTGAGCCATCCTCCGAGATTATCGATGCTCGTCGAATCAGATCGGTTCAACCTGAGCCAAGCCTCCTGCACCGCATCCTCCGCCTCACTGCGTGAACCCAACATGCGATAAGCCACCGCCTGCAAATGGTCCCGCGTCGCCTCAAAATGTGTTGTCAGCCAATCGTTATTTTCCATCTTACCCTCAAGCTGTGTAAGTTTTTTGGTGTGTTATAGCTATGACGAATCCATATCATAAAGTGTGACAAAAAATTTAAAAAATATTTGATGGAAGGTTGATCAGCCTGAATGGCGATGCGGTGTGTATTGGTAGATGAACTGTTTGGATGCGAGAGGTTTTTTAGAAAGAACCTGAGTAAACCAGCAAAGATTTACTCAGGCTTCAACGAATTATTTAACTCAATTAATTTTACCCAACGACTTCGACAAAGCTACCGCAGCAATAAGCGTTAACAAGCCCGCGACTGAAATGTAATAACCCACAAATGGCAGACCATAATTTGTTGCTAGCCAGCTCGCAATCGCCGGGGTTAAAGATGCGCCGATAATTCCTGCCAAATTGAAACTGAGCGATGCGCCGGTGTAACGAACTTCTGTTGGAAAAATTTCAGCGAGTGCAGTGCCCAGTGAACCGTAAGTTAAACCCATCACACCGAAGCCTAACGACAGCGCAATTAAAACGCCGACATTTGAACCAGAATTTAACAAAGGTGCAAAACCCAATCCAAAAATCATCACGGTAATGCCCGCAATCATTAACATAGCGCGGCGGCCAATTTTATCTGCGACAAGTGCCGACAACCAAATCGTAATCAGAAATGCAAAGACGGCATACAATTGCAGGATTAAAAAATCCTCGCGGGTGTAACCCAATTTACTGGTGCCCCAACCTAACGAAAATACCGTAGTAATATAAAACACCGCGAAAGCCGCTATCGCGAGAAATGCACCCAAAATTGTTACGCGCAAATGCTGTGTTAATACAGTCACCATAGGCACACGCACACGCTTATGAGTTTCAATTGCCTGTTTGAATGCTGGCGTTTCTTCCAAACTCAAACGCACATACAAACCAACAATCACTAATAACGCACTCGCAATAAAAGGAATTCGCCACCCCCAATTTAAAAAATCAGCATCCGTTAAATTGTGCGTTAAAAATAAAAACACACCGGTAGAAAATATAAATCCAATCGGCGCACCGAATTGTGGAAACATACCGTACCAAGCGCGCTTGCCTTCCGGCGCATTCTCAGTCGCCAACAACACCGCCCCACCCCACTCACCACCCAAACCAATCCCCTGTCCAATGCGACACAGACACAACAAAACCGTCGCCGCAATTCCGATGGACGCGTACGAAGGCAATAAACCTATACACACAGTCGATATGCCCATGGTCATCAAAGCCGCAACCAAAGTCGCTTTGCGACCAATGCGATCACCGTAATGCCCAAACAATGCAGAGCCAATTGGCCGCGCAAAAAATGCCAACGCAAAAGTGGCGAGTGATTGCAAAGCTGCAATAGTTGCATCGCCTTTTGGGAAAAATAATGTGGGGAATACTAAAACGGCGGCGGTGGCATAAATGTAGAAGTCGAAGAATTCTATTGTTGTGCCTATTAGGCTGGCGAATAGGACGCGGAAGGGGGAGTTAGCAGCTCTATGCATTGTTGTTCTCTAATGGTTATTCTTTGTAGTTGGTTTTTTTTGTGAACTAGAATTCAAATAAATTTTTATTATGCATTTCTAATTTTTTTCACAATAGAGTATTAGTTATGGTCTCATTTTACGAACAACAAATGTAGATTTAAATACTCTCAACTGAATAACCGCTATCAAATTCTTTTTATGAGATATATGTCTGGAGCAAATCGCGAATATCGTGAACCTGACCACTAAGACGGCTGTGGATTATTCCATTCCGCAGCCATCAGTCAGGCTCGTTGATCTATACAAAACCTAAGGTTAAGACTCTACAGAATCCTCTGCGTCGGCAATAGTTAAGCGAGAAGCTTTTTCGCGCTGATCTTGCAAGCGTCCAAAAGTGCTATCTAATAAACGCGATAGTTTACCGACCGCCCCTTCTACTGCCTGATCAAGTGTAGGAGCATGATTAGTAACTGCTACCGGTGTGCGTCCTTCAAGGCGCGCTTCCAGCATACAACGATGGTCATGCTGCCCAACCTTTCCACGACTTTCGTCACTCAAGTGGACCTCAACCCGGGTAATGTGATCTTCAAAACGCTCCAGAGCATCTGTGATAGTTGCACTCACCTGGCTCGCAAGCGCCTCTGTGCCGTGAATATTAGCGTCGGTATTGAATTGAATTTTCATAAACGTCTCCTGTGACCTGAAAGAATGCAGATGATCGTTAAGTCCGCACGAGTGTAAATAGAGTATGTATAACCTTTAACGAAAGCTTAGGTGTAAAGCCCGTTTTTAAATTATTACAGAATGGAGCAAGGTGTTCGGTACGACATTACACTGAACACTTAAATTAGCTATGCGTTTGTGTTCATTGCGGAAAATATTGATGGTGAAAATGTAGGGGTAGATCACTATGATTTTGATGCAGCTGAAAGCGTTGTATCAGAACATAGGTACATATCTCGAGCATTCGTTAATTACAATAAATTGGTGAAGAACACTTGAAAGATTGAATTTCAGCCGCTGAAGAAATAAATATGGCTAAGCAATCAAAAAGATAATTGGATTTTGTTTTAAAGGTATTGAGATTGTCGTTACAAAAGTTCGCGTATGGACTCTTCGCTTAGCTAACGTTGAAATATAATCCAATAAATTTCGAGTGGATTTTGCTTTATGTGGCGCGAATGCGCCACGCTTGGAGTTCTGTCAATAACTGCACGCAAAATTACACTATCGATTAAGCTCAACAGAAACAGAAACTTGCGAAACACGATATGTTTCAGTTGCAACTAAAGTAACGCAATTAGGATAAAACAAAGCCAAATTAAAACCATCCCCTACCGAGCTTTGATAAATTACGCCATCAAACCCCTGACGCTTAATAAACTCACATAGGTACTGACTTGGTATGTAGTCGATTGCGGCAACATGAGGCAATACAGGTATAGATAACTCATTGCCTATGCCCACCAAAAACTCAATATCTCCTCTCAACAAACCCACAGCGACTTCATCCGCCAACATAAAAGGTGAAACAGTAGTTCTAGGACATCTTAAATCAACAAATTTTAAGCCAGCAGGCAGAGTAACCGTTACTACACTTGCCAATTCACCAGTATGAGGTCGTATTTCCGATACTGCAGTTTGCGGAGTGGAGGCAATGTATAAATACGGAATTCCCGCTGGATTTGCTCGACCTTGCGAAGCTAAGCGCTTAGGGGGCGCACCCATATCTACAGTCAATATTGTGTCTGTGTTACGCTGAATTCTTGCTCTGTAAAAAACTGTCTCGAGCTGACGTGATTCAATTTGGAGAAATGAAAGTAGATCTTTTAATCTACCTTTATCGACCTCCGTTGTAGGGAAAAAACGATTTTCGTGCTTTAACTCATTTTTTAATTTACTCCAAACGTCTAACCGATCAGACTTACATAACTCGGAAGGAATAAATTTTTGTCTAACCACTTCTCCATCATCCAAGATTTCACCTAGAAGCATCTTAGAGCGAGCTTCGTCCATTTCAGGATGTGAAAACATATTCCAATCATCCTTCAATAAACTTACTAACGACGCCCCAGAATTGTCATGACTATAAATACCTATGACCAACTCGAAGTATTCTTTTAATCTCTTAGGCTCAATAAGATGTTGATTTTCTGATTTACAATAACTACAAGTCCCAAGT
>Ga0247741_1001174_pt1 | contig 14478 bp, 12 predicted proteins | sample UWRJL213509R2_FD_180945 | JGI IMG/M metagenome (GOLD analysis project Ga0247741, IMG submission 180945) | Plant litter microbial communities from Arlington Agricultural Research Station in Wisconsin, United States - UWRJ-L213-509R-2 | ecosystem: Environmental > Terrestrial > Plant litter >... | reverse complement strand
TTGACGAAGGACGTGTAGTCGACCGCCTTCGCCGTGGCCGGGGCAGCCGACGCCGTCGACACTCCAGCCGCGCTTGCGGCCAGCGCGAGGGCGCCGACCATGATGACCGAGACTGCGCGCGGCAGGCCTCTCGAGGTCCCGCCGCTAAAGAGCGACCCCGACCGGGAAACGAACACAGAACCAACTCCAAATTCAGGCACAACGGCGCTCGGAACGAGGTCCGCAGCAAGTCATCCGGCTTCCGCGCAGGGCCGTCAGACGGAACCTGGGAGGCGAACCGTCGAGGAGCGTATCGGGCAGAAAGGTAACTCACGGCAGCCGATCGACAACGCGCGCCAAACAACACGTTGCCGCGAAGTAAACAGAATGGCGAGGCAACTAGAGTCGCGAGAAAACGCAGAGCCTCGGATGTCGTCGGCTCACCGACGCCGCGTGGATCGGGCCGCGCAGCTCGCCACTTCCCGGCGTCACCCGTTGCGCTGATAATGCACATTATGTCAAGTCGCGGATCAACGAGCTCCGCAGAAGGCGGGCTTTCGGAGAAGCATCACAACGATCGAGCCAGCCCACTGATGGCGGGCTCGCTCGCCCTCAGCCGGGTAACCTTATCGCGCCAGTTCTCAGCTGAAGCGTCCCAGAATGCGTCTTCGAGCGACGCCGACGTCGACACGAAGACGCTGTTGTAACAAGGAACACGACCACAGGAGGCCAAAGATGAGTAATTCCCGCGACGTCGGAGTGATGCTCCCCCGCGACCTCCCCGCAAACGAGGTCATCCCTTTCGCTCGGCGAGCCGAAGAGCTCGGCTTCGACGAGGTCTGGGTCGTCGAGGATCTCGGCTTCCGCGGCGGAATCGCCCAGGCCGCTGTCGTACTGGCGAGCACGACACGCGTCACCGTCGGCGTTGGCATCCTGCCCGCGGGCTCCCGAAATGTGGCATTCGCGGCGATGGAGATCGCCACTCTGGAGGACCTGTTCCCCGGTCGGGTGGTCGTCGGGATCGGTCATGGCATGCCGGACTGGATGCGCTCCGCCGGCGCTTGGCCGAGTAGCCCGCTCACTCTGCTGCGCGAATACACCATCGCGCTGATGGCGCTGTTGCGCGGTGAGCCGGGCCCGGTCGCGGGCCGCTACGTCGATGTCGCGGGTGTCCGCCTCGACATCGTGCCCGGTACGCCGCCTCCGGTCGTGTGGGGCGTTCGTGGTCCGAAATCGCTAGCCGCGGCCGGCCAGGTCGCCGACGGAATCATCCTCGCCGAGCCGTCGACCCCGGAGTACATCCGAGCGTCGGTCGAGACTGCCGCCTTCGACACCAGCCGCATCGCTCGCAGGCCGCCACGCCTCATCACCTACGACATCGCTGTCGTAGCCTCCACAGACGCCGCGGCGCAGGAACTGGTCCGACCGATGCTCGGAGTCATCAGCGAGCCCGATTGGCACCCGCACATCGCCCCGCTGCCGTTTGCAGCCGAGTTCGTGGCGCTTCGCGAACACACCGGCAGCGCTGAGGCCTTCGCCGCCGCGCTCCCCGCCGAATGGATCGATACGCTCACCCTCGCCGGCACGGCGGAACGAGTACGGGGAGGCATCGCCGCCCGACACGCAGCCGGGGCAACGAGCGTCGTGCTCACACCCATCGGACCGGATCGCATGGCCGCGCTCGAGGACCTCGCAGCCGTTCTGCAGACGCGATAGGTCGATCACGCTCCCGGCTCGGCCGGCGACATTGGCCCGCTCCCCTGGCTCCCGCTCTCTGGTCAACCTTCGGGCAATCGTGGACGGTCAGGCCCCGCCATGCACGGTGCCGCGCTTTCGGGTTGAAGATCGCCCGAACCATACCCAGAGGGGGCGAGCCGTGACGAGGATGAGCAACGCAAAAAGGCTCTGAGTGATGACCCCGAAGGATGAGAGTCCGCCCACCGTAGCGAAGACGGTCCAGTTCACTCCGATGTCTGCGATGATCACGGCGCTGCCGAGCACGATACCGAAGCGCCGTCGGAAGATGATCAGAGCTGCCGTAGCCGGATCCAGGATGGTGAGTGTCGCCCAGAACAGCCGTACGCCGAGAGGAAACCCGCTGTAGGCGTCCAGTCCCCCGACGATCAGGTCCGCAGTGTGAGTGGTTGTTCCAACGAGGAACCCGATCACCCACACGACCTGGAAGACTCTGAGCGCTCGTGCTGACCCGGTACGAGCGATCATCCGCTCATGTTATCGAGCCAGAGCTCTCGGGCGAGGTCGCCGCGACGCGCCGCCCTAGGCGGTTCCCAATCCCCCGCGCCGGCTCAGGTCGCCGGGCTTTCGTGCGGGGTTGCCAGCGGTGGATACGCGAGTTCTGTCGACACGTATCGCCTTGCCGACGCTGCTGGATCTTCCCCTTCGCGAAGGGGCAGAATGCGGTATAGGAGGCTGTATGGCCCCTTGGCTGGCGTATTGCTGTACTTTTCCGGGCGCGTCAGCAGGTCCCAGTTGCCGCCGAGGAGGCCTTCCTGCGCAGCGTCTACACGTACGACTGTCCGCCACGATTCCGACACCTCGTGCCAGTGTCGGTGTCCAGCCAGTTCCTCTGGGCTGTTCGGTTGAGCGTTGAGGTACATGCTCCCTCCGGCCACTAGCAGCACTCCCCTACCGGCATCGTCAGTGATCGCAGCCCACCGGGTGTCGGCCTTGTTCCCGGTGTCCTGCGGCCGGCTGTATCGGGTGACCTGGTCCGCGACCAACCCCGAATAGCGACCAAAGAATGCCGATTGCCGCCGGTCAGCGGTCGACTCCCACGGTCCACGTCCGTACCATTCGATGTTTGCGAACTGGGGCCGAAGTCCGAACTCCGTCCCGACGACCTGCGGGTTGGGAGTGCCTGGTACCGGCTCGAACGTCGACAGGACATCCACCTGTCCGTTGTTGTAGATCGTGTACACGATCGACTGTGGCGAGGTCGTGATGAGATGGCTGGGACGGAAGGGCATCGTCGTGGTGACGCTTCCGCGCACATCTATCCGCACACCGCCGGGGATGGACGACTGTTCGATCTCGCTGATGGCCCAGCCTTCACCGACGCCGCGCCACGGCTGAGATGGCTCCGGCAAGGTCGTTCTGAATTCCGGTATCGACAGCTCCGGATCGTTCGGAGCACGCCAGTAGTTGGGCATCAGGTCGCTTGCCAGCATCTCGCGACCGTCATATCGCAACGACGTCAATCTGCCGGTGAATCGGTCGATCGTGATCGCGTAGCCGTCACCATCGACCTCGATCGAGTCCTCGGTGTGGTGCACCTGAGACGAACGCCGCTCCCCCGGCGGAACGAGCGAGAGGGTGGGCGCAACGACGGCGAGTGCGAATTGCGCCCTGGCAACGACGTGACCCGGGTCTGCCCAAGAGGTTGCAGCCTCGCGAACGATCGAGACATCCAGCCGGTACTCGGAACCTGGCCGCAGCCGTTCCGGCAGCGAGCACGGAAGGATGATGTCCGCGCTGTGCAACGGTCCGATCGAGAGCTGATCGCCGGAGATCGTTCCGTCGCTGATTGCGACGCCGTCCTCCGTGATCGCCCAGCGCAATATGTGTCCAGCCAAGCCGGTGAACAGGTACTCGTTCGTGACATTTATGGTCCAGGTGTCCTGATCCACAAGGGAGATGCTCACCGGTTGGTAGGCCAGCCTGGCCTCCTCCAACTTCGGGGTCGGAATCCGGTCGGCCAGCACCAGGCCGCTCATGTGTGCACCCTCTTCGTTGGGATCGTCGCCCCAGTCACCGCCGTAGGCCAAGAACTCCTCCCCCGGTCGTCCCGGGATCTCCCACCACAGCCCTTTGTCGGCCCAGTCCCAGAGGAAGCCGCCCAGCACCTGACCCGGATGCTCGCGGATGGCCGCCCAGTGCTCATCCAGATAGCCAGACGTGTTCCCCTGGCTGAATGCGTACTCGACGAGCAGATATGGTCGCGGATCGCGGCCGGCGCGCGTGATCAGCTCGGTCACCGGCGGATAGAAGTCACCGTCGAAATCGGAAATGTCCGCGGGGACGACCGGCGACCCGGAACCGGTCGAATCCTGATAGCTCACCGGGCGCGTCGCGTCGTACCCCTTTGCCCAGTCGTACATCGCTTTCAGGTTCGAGCCGACCCCCGACTCGTTGCCGATCGACCAGGCGATCACGCACGGGTGGTTCTTGTCCCGGTCGACCATGTTGCGCATCCGCCACAGCAGGGGCGCCCGAAGTTCGCGGCGATCGCCCGGGATGTTCGGTCGCCCTTCAGCGTCGACGCGGTTGATGTGGGTCTCGTTGTTCGCTTCATCGAACACGTACAGTCCGTACTCGTCGGCGAGTTCGTACCACCGCGGGTCATTCGGATAGTGAGAGGTGCGCACGGCGTTGATGTTGTTCCGCTTCATCAGAGTGATATCAGCGATCATGTCGGCCGAGCTGAGGGTACGACCGGTTCGCGGACTCCACTCGTGTCGGTTGACGCCTCGAAGAGAGATCGGCTGCCCATTGATCCGAAAAATGCCGTCGACGATCTCGACTCGACGGAAGCCGACGCGGGTGGACACGCGGTCCAGGACCGACGCGTTCCTGTCGCACAGTTCCACGACCAGCGTGTACAGCTCGGGGCTCTCAGCGGACCAGAGCCGAGGCGACACCACCGGCTCCGTCAGTGCCGCAGACATGACCCCTCCGGTGGCCGCAGAGTCAAAGGGCACCGATCGTGACCACAGTTCGACATTTCCAGCATCGGCTCGGTCGAACAGCGCCGCCCGGAGCTGAAGGGCGTCCCCGGTGTGCGCGCCGGTGTGATCACTCAGCTCGGCGCTCAGCTCAAGAGTCGCCGTGGAGAGGTCGTCACTGAGCAGCGTTCTGACGGTGAAGTCTCGAATGAGGGTCGACGGGCGTGAGAGCAGATTCACGCTGCGAAAGATGCCCGAGAGACGAACGTTGTCCTGGTTTTCCAAGTACGATCCTGTCGACCACCGGTACACCTCGACGGCCAGCACATTGTGCCCGTCGTGCAGATACGGAGTCAGGTCGAATTCGCCTCGGGTGTAACTGTCTTCGCGATATCCGACGCGGTGGCCGTTGATCCAGACGTAATACGCAGATTCCACGCCGTCGAACTGGATGTACGTTCGTCGACCGGCCCAGCCGTCAGGAAGCTCGAATGTCGTCCGGTACTGTCCAACCGGGTTGTAGCGCGTCGGCGCGTGCGGATAGTCGCCGGTCGGAGAGGGTTGCTCGTTCTTACCGTTCTCGCCGGTCCATGGCAGTACCGTGTTGACCCCGATCGGGTAGTCGTACCCGTGCAACTGCCAGCTCGAGGGAACCGGGAGGAGATCCCAGCCCGAATCGTCGACGTTCTCATCTGCGAAATCCAGCCAGCGCGATTCTGCGTTCGGAGCCCACTGGAACTTCCAATCACCGTCGAGGCTGATCTGAAAGTCCGATGCCGCGCGATCGGCCCGGAGCGCCTGCGTCAGCGTGTCGTATGTCACGAGAGTGGCATGAGCGGGTTCACTCCCCCACTCGTAGACGGCTGGGTCGTTCCAGTCGGGCGTCGCGTTCATTGTCTTCTCGAATCCGATCGATTGTTCTGGGGTTGCAGCCGAGGTCGCCTAGCTATGCGGCTTCGATCGGCTGCGGAGGTCCGAGCGGGAACGCCCTATCTCATTAGCGCAGACCGATGGTGAGCAGCAGGTTGCCGTACAGGCGTTCGTCCCCGGTGGCGATGACAACGCCGACATCCGCAGAGCGCACCCGGTCGTAGAACGCGAACCGGTCGACTTTATCCATCGGCACGGCAGCGCCGAGCCTGCGTGCGTAGTCGTCTTGCGCCGGGGCAGACACCTCCGGCGGGGTCTGCATGACGGTTGCCGACTCGATGTTGACGACGGTGAGCACGGCGTCGAGCACTGTGGCGACGTCGAGCAGGCCGGGACGCAGATTGAGGTGAATCAGGCGCACGCTCGGTCCGACAGCGGTCAAATACGGATAGTTTCCGTCAGCGATCAGTACGCCGGAGCCGTGGCCCGACGAGGCGAGCGCCTCGAGAAGCGGAGGATGAACGAGCGGGCCGGTGATCATGCGGTCACGTCCACTGCCGCGCGACCTGCGGCATAACCGTCCCAGCCCGGGATCGTGCCGTCCACGTCCCACAGGTCGAGCCAGCTGTCGGCGCCCGGCCACAGGAACACCTGACCCTTTATGAGTCGATTGTTCTGTTCCGCCGAACGGAGTGCCTCGAGTTCGGCGGGCGTAAGCGGGTCTTCGACCACTGCCCGGAGATTGGCGACGAACTGCGACTCCTTCACAGAGAACGGAATCGGGACTTGGCCACGTTGGACCGCCCACTTCAGGCAGATCAACGCCGGATGCACCCCGTGCGCGCGAGCGATCGACACAACGACGGGGTGCTCCATGTCCGAGGCGTCCGAGACGATGCGGTCGCGCTCAGGCCGCGACGGCGAGCCCAACGGTGAATAGCCCACCGGTTGGATGTCGTGATCGAGGCAGAACCGGAAGAGTTCGGGCTGTTGGAAGCAGGGGTGTAATTCCATTTCGTTGAGCGCGGGGCGGATCCGAGCGTCAGCGAGAATGGCAGTGAGCTTCGGGATGGTGACGTTCGAGGTGCCGAGGTGCCGTACCACTCCCTCGTCGACAAGACCCTCCAGCGCGTGCCAAAGAGCCATGTACTCCTCGTGGATGTACGGACGCGCCTCCGAGTCGCGGTCGGCTGAATCGGCGAAAGGTGCGTGGTGGTTCGGGAACGGCCAGTGCACGAACACCGCGTCGAGCACATCGAGCCGGAGATCACGAAGCGATTGGCGGACCGAGGCGATCGCAGCCTCTGGCTCGTGCGCGTCGTTCCACACCTTCGACATGACGAAGAGTTCGTCACGGGCGACCCCTCCGGCGATTGCGTCGTGAAGGACAGCGCCGACGTCCGCCTCGTTGCCATATACAGAAGCGCAGTCGATCAGGCGGTAGCCGGCCTGAATCGCGCCGCTGACCGCGGCGGCCACCTCTCCCGCCCGGTAGTGGTCGGAACCGAAGGTCCCCAGCCCGATCGCGGGCATCATCGCCCCGCTCGCGAGGCGCCGAGTAGGCACGCTGTCGATCGTGATCATGTGTGTGTTCTCCGTTTCGTTCGGTTCTGAGGCGTGCGCCCCGGCGGACGAGTCACCGTCGGGCAGATAGCAGGCATCGCCGCTAGATGTTCAGGCCGTGGAAGAAGTCGATGCGGGTCTCGGCAACATCCGGCGCCAACTCGATCCGCACCACGGCGCCGCCCGGACCTGCCAGCTCGGAATCGGGCAGCGCGACTTCCAGGTGCTCACCCGTTCGAGTCCACTCCGGCTGCTCCCGCGAGCCCAGCACCCGCACATCGATGATCGGGCGGTCGATGAATCGACTGTCTGATCCGAAGCCGCGGATCCGCATGCGGCCGTCCTCGGGACGGACAAGGCCGATGCCGTAGACGTAATCGTGGCCGACCTCGGTCATCCTCGTGAAGCGGATGTCCTCCGGGGTGTACGCGGCTGCTGCGGCGTCGGTGAACGATCCGGCAGTCGGAGCCGTAGGCCCCTCGCCGAACACGACCCACGGGCTGGAGCCGTAGATCGCTTCGCCGTGCACCGCCAACCAGTCGCCGACCGCCTCCAGAAGCGCGGCCTCGTCCTCGGGGATGGTCCCGTCGGGACGCGGACCGATGTTCAGCAGCAGGTTCCCGTTCTTCGCGACCACGTCAACCAGCTCTTGGATGAGCTCGGAGGCATCCTTATAGTCGTGCCCCTCCACCCAGCTCCACGACGTCCGCGACACCGACGTGTCGTTCTGCCAGACGTCGGGCCGGATGCCGCCCATCGTGCCGCGCTCGATGTCCAGCACTGCAGAACCAGGCGCGAACGACTCCCACTTGTAGTTGATGACGACCTCGCGACCCCACTCCGCCGCCCGGTTGTAGTAGTACGCGGCGAGCCTTCGGATGTAGGGCTCGAACGAGGGCTCCTCGATTCCGGTGTCGAAGTAGAGAATCTGCGGCCGGTAGGAGTCGATGATCTCGACCGTGCGCAACAGCCAGTCCTCCAGGAACCGTTCGGTGGGGTTCATTTCCTTGCGCAGCGCGGGCCCGTATAGGTCGGCGTAGGCGGGATCGCGGACGTCGGAATCGAACTCCGCTCCCCCGTTCATGAAGAACCAGTGCTCCGCCCGGTGGGTCGACGCTCCGCTGATCAGCCAGGCCTGGTCGACCGCGGCCAGGAGGTCTCCCATCACATCGCGCTTCGGGCCTACCTCGGTCACCTTCCAACGCGACCGCGTCGTGTCGTACATCGTGTACCCGTCGTGGTGCTCCGCAACCGGAACCACGAACTGCGCTCCTGCGCGTTTGAACAGCGCGACCCACTCCTGCGGGTCGAAGCGCTCCATTCGGAAATGCGGAAGGAAGTCCTTATAGCCGAAGCGGTCGTGCTGTCCGTACGTCGCCACGTGATGCTCGAACGCGGCCGTGCCGTGCCGGTACATCGTGCGGGGATACCACTCGTTACCGAACGCCGGGACTGAGAACGCGCCCCAGTGAAGGAAGATGCCGAATTTGGCGTCTCGGTACCATTGCGGAACACGGTAGCGCGACAGCGACTCCCAGGTCGCGTCGTACGGCCCGGCGTCGACTACAGCATCGACCAGCGCGAGAGCCACGCGATTGTCCGACACGTCGACGGGTGCCGACAGGGTCGACGGGTCGATTGGTTCGAGGTTCAAAGTTTCTCCGTCCGTCACGGCTCAACGGCCGCCGAAGGCACCCGCACCGATTGCGGCCACCAGTTGTCTCTGTGCAATGGCCACCACGATCACCACAGGAGCGATCGTCATAACGCACGCCGCCATCAGCAGCTGCCATTGCGTTCCCGTCTGCGTCGTGAATCCGGCGATACCAATGGGAATCGTCCACTTGTCGGAGCTGTTGAGGATGATCAGTGGCCACAAGAAGCTGTTCCAGCTGCCGAGGAAGGCGAAGATCGCTAACACCGACAGGGCCGGTCGCACCAGCGGGACGATGACGCTGATCAGGATGCGCCATGTTGAGGCTCCGTCGAGCCGGGCTGCCTCTTCCAGTTCCGCCGGTATCTGGAGCATGAACTGCCGGAGCAGAAACGCTCCAAAGGCTCCGAACAGTCCGGGCAGGATCAAAGCCACCCAGGTGTCCGCGAGACCAGCCTCGTCGAAACCGAGGAACAGCGGCACCACGGCGACCTCGCTCGGCAACGTCAGCGTGATGATGAACAACACGAAGACCGCGCTCCGGCCGGGGAATCGCAGCCGTGCGAACGCGAAGGCGGTCAAAGTCGCGACGATCAGGGTGAGCGCGGTCGAGATCGCGGCTACGACAAGGCTGTTCAGGAGCAGGCGCCCGAAGTCGACCTCGGTCCACGCATCGACGAAGTTGGACCAGAGCACCTCCGAGCCGATGAACGTGATCTTGGCGCCGAACACCTCGTTCGCCGGCTTCAACGCGGTGAAGAATGTCCAGATCAGGGGGAACGAGAACGCGAGTGCAAACAGCCACGCCGCTGTGGTGTTGGCGGCGAACCCGACACTGCGTCCTCGACGACGCCAGTGGGAGCCGGCCGGCGATAGTTGACGGTCAGTCATAGTGCACCCACTTCCTCTGTCCCCAGAGTTGAAACAGCGTGAAGATTGCGATGATCACGAAGAGCACGGTGGCGATGGCCGACGCATATCCGAGCTGGTTGTTCGTGAAAGCGGTCTGATAGAGATACAGCATGATCGTCATGGTGCTGTTGCCAGGACCTCCGCCCGTGATCACGTAGGCCTGGGCGAAGGTCTGCCAGGCGCCGATCACCGTCAGCACCGTGGTGAAGAACAACGCAGGGCTGACCAACGGCATCGTTATCGAAAAGAAGCGGCGGATTCGGCCCGCGCCGTCGATCCGCGACGCCGCGATGACGTCTGGACTAATCGAGTCGATACCCGCGCCGAGAACGATCATGTTGTATCCGAACGACTGCCAGACCGAGACGCCGATCACGATGGCGAGCGCCCAGTTGCCGTCGCTGAGCCACGGGATCGGGCGGAGTCCGATACCCGTCAGCGCCTGGTTGACGACCCCGTCCTGTTGGAACAGAAGGCGGAATACCGCAGCGTTTGCCACCATCGGCGACAGCGCCGGGATCAGGAAGATGACGCGGAGCCAGTTGCGGCCAGCGAGGCGAGTCTTCAGCCAAAGCGCCATCGCCATCGAGATCGCGATATTTGCCGGCACATAGATCAGCACGAAGATCGCCGTGACGACAACACTGTTGAGAAATTGCGGGTCGCGCAGCAGTCGGAGGAAGTTCTCCGTCCCCGTGAACTGGGTGCCGCCGAGCAAGGTCGAGTTCGAGAAGCCCAAGATCAGCGACGCTAGTTGAGGAATAACGATGAATACCGCTAGCCCGATGAGTCCTGGGAGGACGAATGCCCACCCCACCCACCGAGGACCCCCGAGGGGCCGGCGGCGTGCGCGGCCCTTCGAGGGACCCTGGGGCGCGACCGCCCTGTCGGAGATCTTGTCCTCCGCAGAGTCCAGACGCACAAACGTCATTGCGCGAGGCCAGCCTTCACCTGCTGCAGCACCTCGGCAACGGTGCTCTTCCCGGAGAACGCGTTCACCTCGTACTGCGTCAGAAGTGTGTCGATTTGTGCCTGATTCGACGGGACGGGCGACGGTACCGCGTCACCGGTCATCTGCTTGATCACCGTGGCAAACTCCGCCGATCCGGCGTTGGTGGACCATGCGCCCAGCGCGTCGAGCCGCGCCGGTACGGAGGCCTGCGACTTGGTGACGAACTCGAGCCCGTCCTTGCTCGTCATCGCCTCGATGGCCTTGAATGCTTTCTGCTTGTCGCCGCACGTCTTCGTGATGCCGAAGCCCGATCCGCCGATGAACCCCTTGGAGGTACCACTCTTGCTCGGGATGACGGCGATGCCGACGTTGTCCTTGCCTAGAGCCTGCTGCTCATGCTGCAGATCCCACAGCCCCTGCATCTCCATGGCCGACTGACCTGTGCTGAACGCGTCGATGTCGGGGAAAGTACCGCCAGCGGCAGCTTCGAGTGGCTTGGCAACCTTGTACTTGTTCGACAGGTCGACCAGGAGTTGCAGGGCCTCGCGGAAGTGCGGATCGTCGAACCTCGCACCGTTCTTGTCCGCCCACGGGTAGCCATCCGCCGCCATGAGGGTGCTGATCGGGTTCGACCCCTGGGGTATCGCGAATCCGTACACACCGTCCTTCGTGGTCGCCTTAGCTGCAGCGATGAAGTCGTCGGTGGTCCAGGAGTTGGTGGGTTCGGCGACGCCGGCGTCCTTGAAGATCTTCTTGTTGTAGAACATCACGGTAGGCCCGGCATTGAACGGGATCGAGTAGAGCTTGCCGTCGACGCTGAGCTGCTCGAGCATCGCCGAGCTGTACACCGACAGATCGAGCTTGTTCTTCTTTGCCAGCGCGTCCAACGGCTCCAGCCCCTGCACATACTGGTTTACCCGCCCGTTCTGGAACGTGACCAGGCACGGCGCGCTGCTGCCCTTCATCACGGTGGGGAGCTTGGTGTAATAATCACCGATCGGCGGACCTGTGAAGCTCACCGCCATCTTCGGGTCTGCGTGCTTTCCTCCGGCGATGTAGTCGCTCCACTGCTGTTTGTCGGCCTTCCCGCCGATCCACGTGTACATCTTCAGCGTGTTCCCGTCGAGGCCCGAGGACGAGCTACTGCCCCCGGAACATGCGGCGAGACCGAGCGCGAGCACGCCCGCGACCACGATCGAGGCACCGACGCGACCCCGGCTCCTCGTGTGTGCCAACCGTGACTTCATGAACTCCTCCTTGAGTGCTAGAGCGAAACGTTACGACTTCGATGAAGGCTAAGAGCGAGCGTATGCGAAGTCAATCTTTCTTCGAATGAAACTAAACGTTTCGCCCCTAACGTGACAGCAGGTAGCGTCTGTCATGACCGCTGGGCATCAACTGGGTGAATCGAAGAGCGCCTGCATCGCGGGCGTCACGAGGAACTCCGTCCATGACCCTGCCGGCGGTACTGAGACTCGCTTGGCTGAAACGATTCGCCCCGCGTCACCGCTGGCCTATGCTGAGCGAACGCGACACTCAACCACCGGCGACCGACGGGTTGTGCGCTGCAACAGCAGGGAAGACAGACTGTGACCACATACAAGGACATCCGGCAGGCCACAGGACTCTCGCTCGCCACGATATCCAAGTACTACAACGGGCGAAACGTTCTCGAAGCCAACCGCGAAGCAATCGAAGCCGCTGCGCGGGAGCTCGACTTCCGACCTAACCAGCACGCCCGAACACTGCGATCGAGGCGGTCACGAACTGTAGGCGTGCTGTTGCCAGCCCTCGACAACGACTTCCACCTCACGATCGTGGCCGGTGTCGAGGAGGCGCTCCGCCCTCGTGGGATCAGCGTGATCGTGGCAGCCAGCCCCGATCCGTCCGACGATTCGGTCAACCTCCTCATGGATCGGATGGTGGATGGCATCGTCGCCGTGACACCAGCGCACGACGTACCCGCGCTGCGTGCCGCAGCCCATCGCGTGCCAGTCGTGATGGTCGACTGGTACATCGATGACGTAAACGCCGATGGAGTGTTCATCGACAACGCTGCGGCGGGGGCACTCGGCGCGCGCCACCTGCTCGATCACGGTCACCGCCGAATCGGGTTCATCGGCGGCGAGTCGAGCATTTCGTCGATGCGCCTGCGGACCGAGGGTTTCGAGCGTGCGCTGACGTCTGAAGGTGTCCAGGTGAGTCCTGCGCTGGAGCGTCTCGTGCCGTTGACGATCGACGCGGGCTATCGTGCGGCTCGGGAGCTCCTCGCCCTGTGGCCTCGGCCCACCGGGCTCTTCACCGCGAACTATGAACTCACGCTCGGCGCCGTGACCGCCGTCAACGATTCCGGGCTGCGCATAGGGCGGGATATCTCGGTGGTCGGGTTCGACAGCCGGGATCTCGCTCAGGCGCTCGTGCCGAAACTGACGGTCATCGTGCAGCCGACCCGCAAAATCGCCACGCACGCGGCCAGACTTATAGCCGACCATATAGAGTCGCCGGGCGATCGCCCCGCGTCGAGGATCGAGTACCTCGAAGCGCAGCTCATCCCGGGCGCCTCGGTAACGCGCCCGAATGAGTGACTAGCTACTAAGGCCCTAGGCAGCCGCTGATGCGGTGGGGATACTTGACGCATGCCGCTGCCGCCCTCGATGCCCGCCAGCGCAAAGGCTGCACAATCAGCGACGCTCCGATCACGCGCCCGTCGAGGTGATCCGCGATGCTAATGACCGCGCACGAGCTCCTGCTGGGCATCGCCGGGATTGCCGCGACCCTCATCGGCACCTTCATCGTCGGCGTATTCTTCTACATCGACACCGATCTGCATCGCCGGATGATGGAATCGGATGCTGCCGATCGCTACCTCCGATCCGGCGTGCAGTGGGTTTTCGTGGTCTACGCCCTGCCTCTGTTCGTACCCCTGGCCCTTGCGGCGTTCGAGCCAGGGTGGGGCGCTGCAACATTCATCGCGCTGAGCGTGGTCTTACTGCTGGCCACCGCCGAATCGGCCCGGCGCATCCTGAAGAACGGCGGAATGGGCGTTGCTCGAGCCATGGCGGTAAATCAGTGGGCCAGTTCACTCGCCGTGATCGTGCTGGTGGCGCTCCCCTGGGTCATCGGGGGTTGGACGCCTCCCGCCGCGGCGTTCATTCCCTCAAGCCTCCTCGCTCTCCTCATCGGCTTCACCAGCACCGTGGCACTGATAATGACGCAGTTCGATGCAACGGCCGCGATGGCCGAGTCGAGCAGTCCAGACCGCGAGCCGGGCACTCCGACGTGAGGTCAACCCCGCATCGGTGACGTCAGTCCCGCGTCCAGACGTTCTCGGCGACTTTCGTCCAGTCTGGGGACGGCGCGGACATGGCGAGAGCGATCTCCGTACCGTCCTTCAGGGTGGCCACCAACGGAAGCGACGGTGAGCAGGACGTTGTTGCGCCCGCCCGCACCAAGACCATGCAGTACTTGTTCCTGCCGTCCGTCCCATAGGCGACGAAGACCGAGTAGTCCTCGTACTTCCACTGGAGTCGTGTGGAGGATGCGTCCACAGTGCCGTTCAAGCGTTCGATGTCGGCATCCGCAAGTCGGTCGCTCTTTTTCTGTGCACCGCTCACGGCTGCCAGGTCACCACCTGCAATGCATCCGGCGAGGGAAAGCCCGACCAGGGCTGCGAGAGCCAACGATGCCACACGACGACTCCGAGAAAGATTCGACATCTCCTCACCATATACCGTCACTGAGGATGCGCGACGAGAGAAGTCGAGTCCGTCGGCTAGCGCGCAGCGGCTCGACGCTGGGAGTCTGGATGGATGGAACAGAACCTGCACTTCATCACCCTGGCGACTCCCGACTTAGCTGCTGCGCGA
>Ga0247741_1001172_pt1 | contig 14500 bp, 14 predicted proteins | sample UWRJL213509R2_FD_180945 | JGI IMG/M metagenome (GOLD analysis project Ga0247741, IMG submission 180945) | Plant litter microbial communities from Arlington Agricultural Research Station in Wisconsin, United States - UWRJ-L213-509R-2 | ecosystem: Environmental > Terrestrial > Plant litter >... | reverse complement strand
AAGCAGGAAATATTTCCGTGAAAAATAAAACATGTTTAAATATAGGAATTGTGTGCATTTCAGAGCCTGATTACCGGGTAATTGTCAGCCTGAGCTTATCGAAGGCGAAATCGGAATATTTCAGGCAAGCTTCGACAAACTCAGGCTGACAACTATTTTAGAAAGACACTTTAGACCACACTTCAAATTTCCGTACTTTTAACTGATTGAAAATATAATGCATGATCAGTTATAAAGAGGATGTATCATTTGAAATAGCAAAAGACAAACCGGCAATCATAGCCGGCTTGCAATCTTCGGCAAAAAATCTATCCGTTTCCGGTGATGATATCGAAATACGAAGGCACAATTCTTTTCTTCATTTATTGGCGCCGACCGGCAAGATCGGCATTCATCTTTCGCAGGATGACGATACCCATACAAAACTTGATTGCACGATAAGTCCAAGCATTTTCACTTTCCGTTCCGCCGCAGGTTTCACCATTCTTTCCATTATAGTCTGGTCGCTCATATTCTGGTTCTTCGAACTGAACGTATACATGGCGGTTTTCTTTGTGCTTCACTGGATCGTGATGTGTTTTGTAGCATTGTACCTTCTCGTAGGTGTAATGGCATTACTAACGGTGATGTTGCTGATCTACAATCTGAATGATTTTCCTTTACAATATGTGATCGTCGCATGGGTCGTAACCCTGCTTATCACACATCTCACCCTGCGGTACAACCGCTCCACGCTTCGTCAATATCTCACGGGTATTGTAAATTCCATAAAAGCTACCTAAAAAACACCTATGCCTCTTTTTGCTCCAATTAAAAAGATCACGTCGCTGTTGTTTGTTTTTTTATGTGCCGGAGTCTTGCACCTTCATGCGCAGGACAGGGCCAACCGAAGCGATACTGGTTTTCGCAACAGGCCGCTAGATACTACACTCAGCCCCAATGCACAGGCGCTTGCAAAGATCGAGCGGATGTATTTTACGTTGAACCGGATCGCAAATTCGGTAGAGCAGGGGCTCGATACGAAGGAAATGGAAGATCAGCTTCCGGAGATCGATGCCAATCTGAAGGTGATCAGGGAATCTATGGCCGCAGGCAAAACAGTGAACCTTAAAAATCTTCAGTTGTTCCAGGTTTCAGTGCAGGATATGCTGGATAAATTGCGTGGCTGGCGCAAAGATGTCAATGAATACAATAAGCAGTTGACTTCGATGAATGCCAATGTAGACAACATCACAAAAGATTCGTCGCTGAAAAATGATTCAGCCAAAGCACAGATCAATGCTACGTATGCGAGGCAGTTGAAAGAGATCCGTCAGAAACTGGTGATTGCCGATAGCATTACCACTTCCAACCAGGCAAGGATCGAAAAGCTACAGAATAAGATCTCCGATAATTTTCTTACTGGGATAGAATTACGTGGCAAGCTGCGCCAGGAAATGAAAAGGTTTGGCGCACAGACATTTTCCAAAGAAGTTCCCTATATATGGGAAAAGGCATCTACTGATACCAACAGTTTCTCAAAACGGAAAGGGTTCAGTTCAGAAAAAAAGATCATGGATTATTACTTCCGTAATAGTTCGGCCAACCGGCTGTGGATGCTGTTCATCGGCGCTGTATTTTTTATCTGGGTGTTCCTTAATTTTAAAAAGATCAGTGAAAATAAATCGCCGGCAAAAGAAAATGAATTTAAGATCCACTTCCTGAGTAAGGTGCCGGTGTTGTGTTCATTTGTGGTGATGCTCACCGTAGCGCCATTCTTCGATCTTAATCCACCGGCCGTTTATGTAACCATCCTGCAGTTCTGGTCGCTGATCGTGATCACGTTTTTATTGGGTAAACGCTGGCCGAGAAAATTATTTTACTTCTGGCTTACGATCGTACTGCTTTATTTCCTTTTTGCTTTCACAAAATTCATCTTCCGCACAGATCTGTCCCAGCGTATATGGATGCTGCTCCTGAACGTGGCAAGCATCGTTACCGGTTTATTATTTTACCCTAAGATCGGAAAGAAATGGTCGTTGAAATGGCTTATCATCCCTGTCATATTTATCTTTATCACTTTTAATTTCACTGCATTTTTCACGAATATATTCGGCCGCTTTACGCTTGCGGAAACCTTCAGCAGTACTGCCATCACGGGCCTTACACAAGTTATCTCGCTGGCTGTTTTTATGCAGATCATCATTGAAGCATTTTATCTGCAGATCCTGCGCATGCGCCTGGGAGGTGGGCTGGGTGCCACTTTCGACTTTGATAAGATCGCAGCAAAACTTCGCCAGGTACTGTCGGTATTGTGCTTATTGCTGTGGCTGATCGTCTTCACCACCAACCTGAACATTTACGATAACGTTTACGGTAGCATCGTTCATTTCCTTACCGACCGTCGTAAACTTGGAAGCACTTTCTTCAGCTTCGGCAGTATCCTGCTGTTCTTTATCATCATTTACATCGCCAATCTTTTACAGAAATACATCAGTTATTTCTATGGAAATACCGGCGATAATTCTGTTCCTGTAAAAAAAGGCATTGGTTCACGGTTATTGTTTACAAGGCTGATCCTGCTCACGCTGGGCTTTTTACTGGCAGTAGCGGCATCTGGTTTACCACTCGATAAGATAACGATCATACTCGGTGCGTTGGGAGTTGGTATCGGGCTTGGTCTGCAGAATATCGTGAACAACCTGGTATCGGGGATTGTATTGATCTTTGAAAGGCCGCTGGAGATCGGTGATTCCATTGAAGTGAAAGATAAAAAAGGAAAAGTAAAAGAAATAGGCCTCAGAAGTACCACGCTTATTTCCGACGAAGGCTCGGAGATCATTATTCCTAACGGAGATTTTTTATCGGAACATGTGGTCAACTGGACATTAAGTGACAACCTGGTGAGGATAGAGATCCCGGTGTATGTAGATGCAGCTGCCGATCTCATGGCAGTGAATAAAATTATTACAGATGTGATAGCAGCTAACGGTAACGTGTACCAGAAAAGGCCCGCTTCGGTGATCGTGGATCATATAGGTGGTAAAAGGATCCGGCTGAAAATTTATTTTTGGATACCAGATGCCCTTGGCACCGATGAAATGCGTAGTGAAGTGCAGGTACAGGTGAGGAATGAATTTGCAAAAAATGGTATCGGGTTGGTTTAAATAAAAAAACGATCAAATGCGGGAGCATAATATACAGGTAGCCCATCAATGGATAGATGCCTTTAACAGCCACAACCTTGAAAAGTTATTGGGGCTTTATTCGGAAGATGCTGTGCATCACAGTCCTAAATTGCAATTGCGCCAGCCGGAAACCGAAGGAAAAATACAGGGTAGGGAAGCGATGCGGAGCTGGTGGGCCGATGCTTTTGAACGGCTGCCAACACTTTGGTACGAGTTGGTCAACCTGATCGCCGACGACAAAATGGTTTTGATGGAATACAAACGTACCGTTACCGGCGAGCCGGATATGATGGTAGCGGAAATTCTCGGGATCGAAGCCGGGCTTATCATTCGTTCGAGGGTTTATCACGGCTAAACAGTAATTTCCGAAAAATATTATTATTCTTTGCAATAATATACCCTCCCTTGCGTTTATCTGGAACCTAATAAACCTAAGGAAAATGAAACAATCTTTACCAACAGCTATGCTTTTATGCATTACAATAGCCGTGACCTCTTGCTTTACAAGTAAAATCTCCCCCGAACAACGCAGATCTGACATTGAATCATCCAGAGAAACGGATGCGGCCTGTTTTGTAAAAATGCACGATGGCAGCATTAAGAATTACACTAGTTTGAAATTAGTGACGGGAGTATTTACCAGTCCATATCTTTTGGCAGATGATAAGATCAAGATCACTCCGGCAGAAATTGTAGCTTATCAGAATAAAGACCATTACGCAGTTTCACAAACCACTTTCACTTCCGGAAGACGTACTTGTGCGGCGACAGAAACCTTACCAGGCTTTGCTGTAAGGATAGCAAAAGGAACAGTGAATGTGTATTGCAAAAAACGCTACAATGGCGACAGAGCAGTAGATGAATACTTTGTACAGACTGGTGGTGACAATGGGAAAATTGTGGCTTATTCTGAAAAAGTAATGAGTGAAATTCTCGTTTCACATCCGGAAGCTGCAGGACTTTTCAAAGGAAAAAAGTATACCGGCTCTCAGCAAAACAGCATGCAGGCTAATGCCCGTCAGCGCGACAACAGGGTTGTGATGAACAAATAATCATTAATTTTTTAATAAAAAATCCTCCCGGAAACGGGAGGATTTGGTGTTTGTACCTGAATACCTATTTATTTAAATCATTATGGTGCGATGGTACCATTCGATATAAACTTGATCTGTACCATGCTGTCAACATTTGTTGAGGCCGGTTTTCCCGCAAGCAGAATGGTGTAGATCTTATTGGCTTCTACAGCAAATGTACGGTTGGCATTGATGGTAGACGATTCATTGTTGATGCTTACGCTGATATCACCAGCCGTGATTGGCCTGAAATCAGAAACTGATTTGAAAGGAGCTGCATTATTCACTACTTCGGTAGCTCCGCTGCTGATCTTTACGATCGGAAGAGTACTGTCCGCCACCGCGTTGATGTAGCGTACATATGCTGAACCAGCCACGGATGGCAGGCTATCAAGGTTGTCTTCTACAACCACATTTTCAAATGTGCTGTCTTTGCCCACAAGGAATGCCGAATAATATTTACCCGGAGTAAAAGTGGTGGTTGCAGAAGACGCTACTTTGTTTCCGGCGCCGTTATACGCTTCCACTTGTCCGGTTCCGCCATATACATTGATGTAAATTCCTGTGTAATTGGAAAAAGGAATGGCCTGGCTGGTGATCCTTGACCCGGATATGGCAAAATTTACCGATGATTGGGTAGGAGCAAGATTGAAAGCCATGATGCCTGCGCCAACAGGCGTGTTATCCGGATTGTCGGTTTTCAGGCAGGAGCTGAATAAAACGCTGACCGATGCGAATGCGACAACAGCCAGTGCAATTTTTTTAATGGTGATCTTCATGATTTTTCTTGTGATTTTAATGTAAAAATGTGTGTGCACTATCGTGAAAATATAGTGCCATAACCACCGGTATTCCGTTAAAAATAAACGGGATAAGGTGGATTAACATTTCTTTCAATCATTAAGAAAAAAAGGGATACGATCATTTTTCGTTAGCAAGATACCTGGCCAAAGCTTCCTCCAGGAAATACGTCCAGCCACCGGTAAAACTTGCTCTGGCAAAATCCGGCCCGTTCGCAGCCATGGTCTCAAGGCCGGTATGTGTAATGGTCACCAGCGTATTTTCTCCATCTTCTTCAAGCTCCCAGGTTACCAGCGAATTTCCTTCCAACCCATCATACCGCCAACTGTAAACCAGTTTTTTGCCGGGAATAACTTCTGTTACCTCGCAGAGGTGCAGGTATTGAACCGATTCATCCGCACCGCCGGTGAATGAAAATTTAAAACCGACTTCAGGTTTAAAATCTTCCAGCTGGAAATACCAGCGTTTCAATTCTTCATTGTTGGTCAATGCTTCCCAGATGGCAGATGCGGAAGCATAAAACGATTTTTTTACGATCACAGGTTTGTTGCTCATTTTTTCTTTTTTTTGAGTGATGGATCGGTTATATCAGTTGATTTTTTCGTAATATGAATTTCCAGCGCATCCAGTTTTGATGCCCAGAAGGATTGGTATTGGTTCACCCATCCGCATACTTTATTAAGTTCCTTCAGTCTGGCTTCGCAATAACGTTCCCTTCCTTCCTGGCTGATGATCACCAACCCGCATTCAGTCAATATCTTGATATGTTTGGAAATGGCCGGCCTGCTGATATCGAAATTTTCAGCTACAGCATTCAGATTCAGCCGTTCGGCCGATAATAATTCTATGATTGCTCTCCGGGTTGGGTCGGCAATTGCCTGAAATACATCTCTTCTCATTGGTAATATTAACATGTAACTGTTCGGTTACAAATTTATGTGTAACTGTTTGGTTACGCAAATAAATTTATACAAATAAAAATGCCCCGTATACACAGGGCATTTAGAAAATATGTTGCGGTCGGGCAAAGAGAATTAACTGATCTCTTCGTTTGAACGCATCAGTTCCACTTCACAATTGATATGTACTTCTTCGCTCACTACCACGCCGCCAGCTTCCATGGCTGCATTCCAGGTAAGTCCCCAGTCTTTGCGGTTGATCTTGCCATTGATTGTAAAACCGGCTTTTTCATTTCCCCATGGGTCTTTTACCACACCGCCGAATTCAACATCCAGTTTTATTTTTTTGGTAATGCCTTTGATGGTCAGGTCGCCCCAGAGTTCGTAGCTGCCGTCGTTGTCTACATTTTCGTAGGTGTTGGCCAGGAAAGTGATCTGTTTATGGTTCTCTACATCAAAGAAATCCGGGCCTTTCAGGTGTGCATCGCGGTCTGCGTTGCCGGTGCTGATAGAAGCCGGGTCAAGGAAAAAATCTATTTCTGCTGTCATGAAATCATCCCCGGTAGTTATTACGTTTGCTTCAAAAGTGTCGAAGCTGCCTTTTACATTCGAGATCATCAGGTGTTTGATCTTGAACCCGATCTCCGTATGTGTTGGGTCTATCACCCATTTTGATTTGGTAGACATGTCTTATTGGTTAAAATGTTAAAAATGGAAAGTATTGCAAGTTAATAGTAAATCACATCGTTTGTACATAATTATAACGTTACCACTTGACTTTTAACAGGAATGGTATATCAAAATAGTTGATATGTAAAGGCAAATTTGTTAAAATGGTAGCTTTCTGGCAATTTTTACTACCTTTGCGCAGTTTAAAGAGAGAATTGATTTTTTAATTTGTTTGTAGGACAGGAATAACAGAAAGGGATTTAACAACAGGGTATTCAAGATTTTTAAGAAGAATAAATAACACGAGACTAAGTCGTACATACGTGTAAACCCAAATTTTACGTATGAAAAACTTGTTTTTTGTTTCTATTGCTATCAGCATTTTTTCAGGAACATCATTGAGCGCAGCGGCTCAACCGGCACCGAGATTCATTAACGGGATCGAATTTCGTAATGAAGCATCTTTAGCCGGATCAGAAAATATCATCGCGCCTCCACAGGCGAATTTTACCCCAACAGTTGCACCGATCCGCACGTTCGCGGCCTCCTCCGGCAACCTGATGGCTACCGAAAGCTGCAACCGTTTACAATTCAAATTTGCACAGATACTTGAAAGGGAAGTGGAAACACTCACCAATCTCAGCCTGCTCACCTTTATAGACGATTGGTGGGGTACACGTTACCGTTATGGCGGTACAACCAGGGCTGGTATCGATTGCAGTGCATTTGTAGGTTTACTGATGAGCACCGTTTACGGACTTCGCCAGCCACGTACAGCCCGTGACATGTATGCAGCATGTGAAAAGATCAATAAGGAAGATATGCTCGAAGGCGATATGGTCTTCTTCAACACAAGAGGCGGTGTAAGCCATGTTGGCTTCTACCTTGGTGGAGGTTATTTTGTGCATGCCAGCGTTAGCAATGGTGTTACTATCAGCAACCTCGATGAAAGTTATTATGCTAAAAAATTCATTGGCGCAGGCAGGGCAGTAGAAAATGCTGAAATGGCAAGGCATTGATCAATGGACAATTTATTAATTAATTGTCCATTGTCCATTATTTCACTTCTTTCGTCAGTATATAGAAATTCCTATCCACACTAAACGTTTTATCTCCTTCCGGATACAAACTCAGCGTTTTCCATTCTTTGGCCGGACTGATCCATCTTGTCCCTTTAAAGTTGATCTTCAACGGCATGCTAAAACCATCTATGCATTCCGCATAGCGGTAACTTAAAGTATATCCATCCAGTTTATATTCCAGTACGGGCAATTTTGTATTGCGCAGGTATTGATCAAATATCTTCTGCAGCTTTTTCCCCGATCTTTTAATAATGTAGTTTTCTACCTGCTGTGTAGTGACAGTCTGGTGATAAAATGTCTTGTTCATCCCGCGTAAAATTTCCCTGAACAGCCTGTCATTATTGATCACCTGGCGGATGGTATGGATCATGTTGGAAGCCTTGTAATAAATATCGATACCCGGATCTTCATTTACTCCGTAATGTGTGATCGGTGCTTCTTTGTTTTGTACCAGTTTACGCAGGCCGGTCTCATAGTCATTGGCCGCTTCTTTTCCATAATAATATTCTGTAAACAATGCTTCACTGTAATTAGTAAACCCTTCATGCACCCACATATCAGCGATATCCTTCGTGGTGATGTTATTGGCAAACCATTCATGCCCGCTTTCGTGTATAATGATGAAATCCCATTTCAATCCCCAGCCGGTTTTGGAAAGATCGTTTCCGAGGTACCCGTTTTTAAATTTATTGCCGTAGGCAACAGCGCTCTGATGCTCCATCCCCAGGAACGGCGCTTCTACCAGTTTGTAACCATCCGCGTAAAACGGATAGGGGCCAAACCAATGTTCAAACGCTTTCATCATTTGCGGAGCCTGCAAAAATTGTTTCTTAGCCGTATCCAGGTTATAATCCATCACCCAATAATCCATATCCAGCTTCCCTTTTTCGCCTTTGTAAGTCTCACCAAAATGAACATACTTGCCGATATAAGGAACGATGTTGTAATTATTGATCGGAGAAACCACTTTCCAGCTGTAACGGGTAGTGCCATTTCCTAACGGCTTTTTTTCTATCATTCGGCCATTGCTCACTCCCACAAGGCTATCCGGCACGATCATATGTACGATTGCTCCGCTATCCGGCTCATCCGATTGTATATCCTTGCAGGGATACCATACACTTGCGCCCAATCCCTGGCAGGCAACCGTCATCCACGGAGAACATTGTTTGTCTTTTGTCCAGATCCAGCCGCCATCCCATGGAGCTTTGACTGCTTCCCGCGGTTTGCCCGAAAAGTAGATCAGCACATTCCTGACTCCCGGCCGGATCTTGTACATCGCACTGGTATCACGGATCTGTGTGTAAAAAACATTTCCATCCCGGGTAAAAGAAAGCGGCTTCCCATTGCTGATGATGCTGTCTATCTGCATCGGCTCCTGCAGGTCTATCTGCATCAGTTTTACGCCGGCATCATAATAGGTGATGTTATTTTTCCCCCTGATGGTTTTACTTGTATAATCAGGTTGCACCGTGATGTCATATTTCAACACATCCCAGCCAATCCTGCCCGGGCCGATGCTGCCCCGTAATGTATCCTGGTGTGTGAAATCCTGCGCAAAAGATGATTGACTGATCACCGCCAGTAATATGATTTGAAAAAGTGCTGAGGTGATATTTTTTCCCTGTAAAGATTTTCCTGTGTTGTTCATGCCCGGCCGAGAATATTAATTAAGCAATAAAAGTAGGCATAACTTGTTTTGCGGATCCGGATATTTTATAAACGGCATCACCGTATTTCCGCATGATTGTATATTTTTACTTAGATGAAATTTTTGACTCCTTACAAGCCGTTCAGCATTATTGCAGCATTTGTATCCATGATCTTAGTGCTGTCGCAAACAGGCTGTAAAGACAGGCAGCATGCCGGGAAAAAGATATTCCGCTACAACGAACTTACCGGCATAGCCTCACTGGATCCGGCATTCGCCAAAAACCAGTCAGTGATGTGGCCCATCCATCAATTGTACAATACCCTGGTAGAAGTGGATGAAAACATGCAGCTGAAACCATCATTGGCCAGCCGATGGGAATTTTCTGAAGACAAAAAAACGATCACGTTTCACTTACGCGACGATGTTTTCTTCCATGATGATGCGGCTTTTGAAGCCGGTAAAGGAAGAAAACTGGTAGCCGCGGATGTGGTATATAGTTTCAACCGGCTGATCGATCGCGCTACTGCAAGTCCGGGGGCATGGATATTCAACAATAAGGTTGATGCGCTGCAACCCTTTACTGCATTGGACGACAGCACTTTCAGGCTTTCCCTTTTGCAACCCTTTCAGCCGATACTGGGAATTCTCAGCACACAATATTGTTCGATCATCCCCAAAGAAGCGGTGGACAAATACGGACAGGATTTTCGCCGTCATCCCGTAGGGTCGGGGCCTTTTGCGTTTGTTGCCTGGGAAGAAGGGCAGGCGCTGATCATGAAAAAAAATGAACATTATTTTGAAAAGGACAGTGCCGGAAACCGTCTTCCTTACCTAGATGGTATCAAGGTGAATTTTTATGACAGCCGTGCTACCGAGTTCCTCGAATTTCAGCAGAACCGGCTGGATTTTATCAACGATATCGACGCCTCATTCAAAGATGAAATGCTGGGAAAAGCCGGAAACCTAAAAAAACAATGGGAGGGCAGGTTGTTGCTGAACAAACATCCTTATCTCAATATCGAATACATCGGGATATTGATGGATACTTCCAATAAACTGGTGGCATCATCTCCGATGCGGATCAAAAAAGTACGACAAGCTATTAATTACGCCATCGACCGGAAAAAAATGATGTTGTACCTGCGTAATTCTATCGGTACGGCTGCCGAAAGCGGTTTCATCCCGCAGGGATTACCATCTTTTGATGCGGAGAAAGTGAAAGGATATCATTACGATCAGGCGAAAGCAAGGCAATTGCTCGCCGAAGCGGGGTTTAAAGATGGAAAAGACCTGCCGCAGATAAAACTGCTGACGATACCGAATTATGCTAATCTTGCTTCGTACATCGCCAATGAATTGAAGCAATCCGGCATCAATGTGCAGGTGGAAGTAATACAGAAAAGCCTGTTGCTGGAGCAGACAAGTAAATCCCAGGCATTGTTTTTCCGTGGCAGCTGGATCGCGGATTATCCCGATGCTGAAAATTTTCTGAGTGTGTTTTACAGCAAGAACCCGGCGCCGCCAAATTACACCCGTTATAAAAATGAACAGTTCGATCAGTTATATGAACGTTCGTTGGGAGAAGTGAATGATTCTGCCCGCTATGAACTCTATCGGCAGATGGATCGGCTGATGGTAGAAGATTCGCCGGTAATACCACTTTGGTACGATATGGCCCTGCACCTCGTGCATGTAAATATTTCAGGATTTTACCCCAATAGCCTTAACATGCTTGAACTGCGAAGAGTTAAAAAGAATTAAAGAGAATTAAGAATGAAGAATTAAGAATGAAGGGTTCGTTAAAGTTTCAGCGTTTAGAGAGATTAGGGAACAAACTCCACTGGTTTTCATTTTTAATTCTTAATTTTTAATTCTCAAATAAACAAAATGCGATTTTCCAACATATTCCTGGCTTCTTCTTTTTTGCTGACTGCTACAATCGTTACTGTAGCTGCCATTCCGCATCCGCAGGATGAATTCAAGAACCTGCAGATCTTACCTAAGAATATCACCGCGAAAGAGCTGGATAAGATCATGGAAGGATTCAATGAAGGATTGGGGGTGGGATGTGATTATTGCCATTCGAAAAATACCTCTACAAAAGATCTTGAATTTGATAAGGATACCAAACCCGAAAAGGACATGGCCCGTAAGATGATGTTGCTGACGAGTGATATCAACAAAAAATATTTCCCGGAAACCAAAGACATACAGGCCGTGACCTGTTATACCTGCCATCATGGAAACCCGATGGCGGCAACGGATTCGGCAGATTTCCGGAGGGAAAGCAATTATTAATTACGAAGATCAAAGCGAAGATGAGATCGCACCTGCCCGAATGAATTCGTTCAGGCGGGGATTTCAAAGGGATAACGGGATTACACAGATTGTTTTTACTGCGTAAAAACGAAAATGCAGTTTATAAATTTCAGCGCTTTTAATTAAGTTCCGGCATTTATGAACTGCATTTTGATTTGCGGAGCAGGAAGTAATTTGTGCAATATGCTAATTGCGAATGATCAAAGCGGATAGGGATCACGGATTTTAATTTGATGAAGGAGATTACACAGATTGTTTTTACTACGTAAAAACGAAAATGCAGTTTATAAATCTTGAAACTTAATTAAGAGTTCCAATATCTATAAACTGCATTTTAGTTTTCTGCTTCGCAGAAAATAATCTGTGTAATCCCCTTATCCTTTTAAAATCCCCGCCTGAACGAATTCATTCGGGCAGGAGCGATCCCTTTTCGCTCAGTTCCTCGCAATAATTCTTAATTCTTAATTCTTAATTCTTAATCCCCCCCCAATCAAAACGGCTATCTTAAATTAATAAGATAGCCGCCTTTTTTTTGGATTGATTGGTTATTCTATGATTAATTCTTTATGATCTTCTTGATGTATTTTTCATCACCTGAAGAGATTTCAAGGATGTAAGTACCTTTTGGCAAGTTTGCAAGATCAGACATTACAACTATGTTGTCACCGTTTTCGATGGCAACTTTCCTTGCAGATATCTGCCTGCCATCCAGGCCAACTACCCTGAAGTTTGCTGTTACCTGTTGTTTGCTGTTGATGAATACTTTCACATCGCTCACAAAAGGATTAGGGTAAACGCTCATTTTTTCTACGCTGAAGTTGCTTCCGTCAAGTTTTACTGCAACTACATTGCTGTAAGAAACTTTTCCATCAATATCGATCACTTTCAGGCGGTAGTAAAGAACTTTCGCATTAGTATTCAATACATCATTATAGCTGTAAGAATGCCTTGTGCTTGTTGTGCCATTACCACTTACGGCAGTCCTGGTAGTGAAATGGATAGCATCTTCGCTCCTCTGAACTTCAAATGCTTTGTTATCCTTTTCAGATTCAGTGATCCAGTTAAGCAGGGTAGCTGTTTTGTTATTGTTCAGCACACCTGTGAAAGAAAGCAGTTTTACAGAAAGCGGGCCACCTGATGGAGCGATAACTGCTGTGCTTACGTCAGTAAACAAGTCGTTAGCTGCAGAATATGCGTAAGATGTAGCGGTGTTGGTAACACTTCCAGGGATTGCCTGGCCTTGTACCTTGAACCTTACTGTGTAACCCTGACCAACCTGCAATACACCACCAGCTGAGTTGGTAGAACCTGTACCGATAAAGAATTTCACGTAATGCCTTCCAGCGTTGATGCTTTTGAAAGATTTATCAGCAGCGTCGATCGCGTCTGTCTGAGCACCGATCGTCATACCTGTACCGCTTACAACTTCCATAGAACCTGGAACATAAGTAGTGTTGGTAGGAAGTGAATCCACCACGTATACGTTATTTGCAACACCAGGGCCAACATTGGTACCTGTAAGCGTATAAGTCAGAATTTCGTTTGATTCGATCAGGTTGTTACCACTTGCGTCAGCAACAGTTTTGTCGATCGTTACCAGCGGATCTTTCACCCTCAATGCGAAAGCGAAGTAGCTAGGGAAATACTGATCAGCTTCTGTACCGAAAGTTACAGTTACTGAAGTAGCGTTTGGCAGGATGCCATATCCTGTACCAACATTCATCTGGTCGATATCGATCCCCATCTGGTTGGAATAGTTCGGGTTTTTGGTAGTAACATATGCACCGTTGTTGGAGATACTTCCGTTCCAGAAGTTAGCAGCACGGTTTACAGTATTTGATACAGTTACGTTGTTAACTTTTACGAAGTCACCATCAGGATTGCCGAAAGTGGCACCAAGATTACCATCACCTTCCCAGCCCATCACTGACATTACCGCATCACCTGCAGCCAGAGAGTTATTAGGAACGTTCATACCACCAAGCACGACTGAGATAGTTGCCGGGTTGTTGTTGGTAGTGAAAACCTGGTAGTAACCATGATAGATACGAATACTGTTCAATAAAGAAGCAGGGTTTTCGTAAGCGATCACGATGCTCCAGCCAGCAAATTTACCACCGCCGTCTACTGATCCCGGTGTAGCCGGAATATCAGCAACTGTGTAGGTTCCGGCACCGGAAGCCTGTACATAAGCAGTGATATCAGAATAAGCCTGATAAACGGTTTCAGAACCGTTGATCGCGAATTTGTCTACACTCGTAGCAGCAGCCAGAATGTTAGAGTAATTACCAGCACCAACTTTGATCTTTACTTTGCGAAGGGTATCAGCCACAGCTGTTACAGCTGAATTGTTGATACGGCCACCCCAGTAAAGCCTTGCATACTTGATGGTATTGGTACCAGCAGGCAGGATAAGTTGGGCAGAAGTAGAGTTTTTGGTCAGTGGATTGTCATCCACATCCGCGAACTGCATGTTCTCGTCGTCATTACCATACTGAGTGTACCCGATACCTCCCTGGCCATTGCTGGCATTGGAAATTTCGTTCATCCTGTCGGTACGAACAGTACCATTATTGTTGTTGAAGATGTGCATGCTGGTGTTACCAAGCACGACTGTTCCGCCTTTGATCACACCAGAATATACCTGTGTGTAGGCATTGATTGCGTTTTGCGCAGTTGCACCGATTGCGAGGAAGGCAAACAGCACAAATAAAGAAGTTACTCTTGTAGTAAATTTCGTAAGCATTTTTTAAAATTTAAGATTAAAAAAATGGCTCACAGGAGATAAGGAGGCTTTGAATGGCTTTTAAGTGGATAATAGAGGAATATAGATAGT
>Ga0247741_1001171_pt1 | contig 14500 bp, 17 predicted proteins | sample UWRJL213509R2_FD_180945 | JGI IMG/M metagenome (GOLD analysis project Ga0247741, IMG submission 180945) | Plant litter microbial communities from Arlington Agricultural Research Station in Wisconsin, United States - UWRJ-L213-509R-2 | ecosystem: Environmental > Terrestrial > Plant litter >... | reverse complement strand
GAGTGAGTGGGTGACGTACCCTGGGCGTAGTGGCAGCGACGCGACGGATCAGCTACTACGCCGGGCGACCGAGATGCGCTGGGTAAATTGACAATGTCCACCAGGATGGCCAGAGCGCCATTCACGCTTGCTAGAAATTTCAGTTCACGAAGGAGAGGAGACGAAGTGTCCAAGAGCATTCACCGCAGACCGAGGGCTACTTTGCAACAGGGACGCAGGCCACTTGGCGCAGTCTTCAGATCTTGAGTCACTTGGATCTTTGTACATTGAAACTTGGAAATTCCCGAACGGGCTGTACGGCGAAGCCAATCCTCGTATAAAACGAGTGGGTCTGTGTCAGGACAGATTACCCATAATTCCCAGCCAATTGTTATAGTAACTACGCGGAAAAAGCGAATAACGGAAGGTTGCAACAACTCCAGTAATTCCCACGGAGACATCTTCTAATCCCACTAACGCATCACCGCTCGCCTCACCTCTTTGTCGCGACGACCAGCAGCGGAGATCTCCTGGTTTAATGAGCTCGTCGCGATCTCCCTCCTCGACCCCAAAGTCGCAGCCGACACCTTTGCCAGACCTAGGATCAACACCAAGGGTTGCGTCGCCGCTCAATCCTGCGTCAACCACCCAGGAATCTTCCACATCTCTTCCACCAACTGATGATCACCAAAAAACCGTACCACTGGCAGGCAATGGCAGCCAGAACGTTCCATCAACCTCATTTCTGTCAGCGAAGGGTCTAACGTCTTCAGCCCCCCCGTCGATGCATAGGTCTGGTCTGTCGCTGTCGTATCATGGAGAAAGTATAAAGTCGACATTTCGTGAGAGGTCGCGGTCGCCGGCCAGAGGGTCTAGCGATCTGGGAGGGCTAGAGGCAGTGGAACCAGACGAATCACAAATGGCATCTTCCTGGTGGGCAGAAAAGCACGTGGCCCGTCCGTGGCAAGATATCCCGAAAAGGAAGAGGACGGTACCTCCAGAGCATCGAGAGGCTTTGGACAGTACACGCAAGGTGACTGACCATCGATCAGTCTTCGCATTTATATGTTATTTGACTAATCTGCTGTTTTAGAAAGTTGCCCAAGCAGCTATCTCAGCCTTAGGAACAGGAGCAGATATCCTTCATGAAGCTCTGTACATTGGTGTCGAACTTCTCGACTTCGCACCCATTCCCGGGCTTCAAACAGCTGCCAAAACGCTGCTGAGCATCTGGGATGCTGCTCAACAAGTAGATGTATGTACACCTCTGTCTCCAGTGATTTGAGGCTCATGAGCCATCACCTAGATGAACTCTCTAGGATGTCTTCGTCTCACAGAACGATGTGCCGACATTCTGATCTCAATCCGTCAGGAAGTTAACGACGGTGGTGATATTGTGGGCCAAGAGCTTGAGGCACCTATACTAAAGCTTGAAGAGTGAGTAGTCACTGCGCCTGTGAAAATCGACCGTTTTGACGCAACATATAGCTCGTTTCTTACGACCCACCGTTTCATGCTTAAGCAGGCGCATCGCCCTTGGTTGAAAAGATACCTAAAACGCGACGAGATCGTGAGAGAGATATCCGGCTGTGACAGTGCTCTCAGGGATGCCCTTGGTTTGTTTAGCGTATGTCCAAGATCATATTCCTATCTCTCTGTCTGACCTTTCTTCTCAGGTCTCCGTTCAAATCCGCATTTTGAAACAGGTTCAAGATGCCGAGAGAAAAAGACAAGCGGACATGAAGACCTTCACAGAGCTCGTTCAGAAACAAATGCCTAATTCTCAGACTGTTGCCAGCGAAACAGAGACGACAACTGAGGACGATATTGTTGGCGGTTCCATAGAGCACATTACAGAAAGTATTACACATTTTGCGACGACAACCAACGCGCTCGGGCTCATTGATACCGAATCGGATGGATCTATGACCCCCACAAGAACTACCCCGACATCCCACGTTCTCCCGGTCCTACAGAACATCCATGAGACCCAGAATTCTCTTGACGCTGCGCAAGACCTGTCTGACCTTCGGCAGCTCATGCGTGTCGCACTCCAGACGGGTAGTGACGCGGAAATGGTGGAAGTGCTTCAGATTGGACGCCAAGAAATGCCCGATGCTATCAAGACCCTTCAACGTGCTCTTGAACGACTAGCTGAGCGCGGAGAACTACCCTCGGACGCTGCAGAAACCAAACGCGTTATTCTCGGCACGGTTGTGAAGAAGGTCAGCGTAAAAGACGCAGATGGCAAGAAAGGGGCCTTAAAGCGCTCGAGGACAGTTGTGAGCGTCGACAGCTCAAGCAGCTCTGGTGAAAGTGGGAGCGCCAACAGCGCAGAGGCGAGGAGGAAGGACACACTCGAGTGGGAATTTATTGAGAGCGGTATTGATTGTTTAAGGAGGATGAGCCGCGGTGTCGAAACCTCTCTTCCTAGCTGGACGATCACGAAGTGAGTCTGTTTCCACCATCAAGCCGCCATCCTTACTGACACGTTCTATCAGATACGAGGTCGATCGCGAGGAGAAAATTGGCATCGGATTTTTCTCTGACGTCTTCAAAGGCAGTTGGAGAGGCCATACGGTTGCTATCAAGGTCCTTGCAGAATCTACGCCTCGGAAACTGTTCGTACGAGAAATTGGCATCTGGAAGACACTGCGACACCCGAACGTCCTTCAACTTTATGGTGCCAGTAGTGCAACAGGCGATCCCCCTTGGTTCTTCGTCAGTCCTTATCTCAAGAATGGGAGCCTTGTGGAATATCTGAAACGAATCGAGCACGACGAACGGCCTGCTGGTCTTGGCCTGAACACAGGTATTCCCACTGCGCCTCTCCGAAGTCCGGGTTTGAGAACGGTTTCCCTCCCCACTCCCTGGAGCTCCCGACTTGGGAGTGTGGGTCCCTCCTCGAGCTCAAACGAAGAATCTTCCACCTCCAACAGTTCAACATCTCGTGAAGGCACTCACGTTCAGAGGGAGTGGAACCTCTTTCGGTTTATGTATGAAATTGCAAAAGGCATGGAGTACCTTCACAGCAATGGTGTGCTTCATGGCGATCTGAAAGCCGCAAATGTTCTCGTCGACAACAAATTCCGATGTGTCATCTCTGATTTTGGTCTGAGTGAAATGAAGTCGGAGGCGTATAGGATCAGTGGGACCGCGCCACCTCGTGAGTTCCTTCTATCTCATGAATCATTGATGCTAACGTCGAATTTTAGACGGAACGCTTCGGTGGCAATCCCCCGAGCTCATGTCTGGTCAAAGCCAGCTGACAGCCGCGGCTGACGTTTGGGCGTTCTCAATATGCTGCGTGGAGATCTTGACGATGGGTCGAATGCCATGGTCAGTGATGGATGACAATTCTGTCCGTCACTTCGTTCTTGGTATAAATAAGTCCCCTCTGACATGCAACACAATATGCTGATCAACCTCCCAGTCGACAATACTCGCCCTCCGATCCCCAAGCACTCGCGTTTCAACACGCCTGGATTGCAGGATATTCTGCGTGCTTGTTGGAACACCTCGCCCGACCAACGACCTGCATTTGGTAAGATTACCAAGGACCTAAAGATCCTAAGGAGGGGCTTCGGACAAGATGCCTACGAGTCACCAAGACTAGCACCACTTGAGGAGCTTCAAGAGACTGTAGCCTCCCCATCGCCCGATATGCGGCCCGTAAGCCTTCCACAGTTTTTGCAAGGCGCACTTGGGCCTCCAGGTAGGCTTCCAATTATTGTCGAAGTTCGATCCAGCGACCGACCTTCACTGCAACAGTTAATGACATCCTAATTGGCTCTCTCAATTCAGACGCAACGTTCCATACTGCACGAGACTCAACTCCGTCGCCCGCTACTGCATCCTACGAGAACACGGTGGCCACCGACATTCGGATGCCCCAACCAGCGATCTATACGCCTGGACCTTCGAATCCCCCAAGTACACGATCTTCTCTGTTGTTGCCGACACATAAAGGCGAACTGTTCACTGGGGTGTACAACGACTTCGATGGGTATGAATCACCACCACCCGTTGATGAGAGAACTGCCCAGACCAAAAATGAGCGACGATATCGCCTGTTATTGACACATGAGTACAACGCATCTCGTATGTTCATTCTTATATATCCCCTCACCGTTTTCTTACCTCTACTTTCAGTCGTTCTGCCGCTCTGGTTACCAACACCAGTTGAACTGGGAGCAGTGGGATATCTCTCCAAGCCACGTGGAGAATTTATTACGTTGTTCAATGCATACAGCCCCGTCACATCTTCACATCCTTCTATTCAAGTCCTTCCATCAATTGATGGATACGGACGCACACCAACCAACTTCCAGCGCACCGATCGACGAACGGTGTGGCAAAAGGTGTGGGACCCTCTTGGCGGAAGTCTCAGCTTTGGCAACGTCTCGTATGTTTATCAGCCGCCTTATACTGTACGCAACTTACATGATGTTCGCCAGGGAAAAAGTTCTCCGAAGATACACATTTCCTTTGAAAGCAGGACATAAAGTTGCGTATATGGTGGCTGAAATTGCTGAATACCGGTATATGGAGAGCCGAGAAGCGCCGAAGAAGTGGTTTCAGCTTCATGTTGATACTGTCATGCAAGCCTATGGTCGCCAGCACCAGATTCAAAAAGAGGACGTCTTTCTAGGTATGACCTTTTTAGTTCATACAGTTAGTCATAGCTCTAATGCTTCGTCGCAGTGACTGGTGCACTTAGAGCTCCGAACCATGCTCTATTCTTGAGCCATAGTCATCCAGAAGGGCATGTACGTGCTCTTCCATTCATCAGCCACTACTTTTTATTTATTTACAAACTACCTGGTCTTAGGTTCACTTCAGTATCTACGCTAACCAAACTGCTGGACATCCTTGGGGCACCTTTACCACAGATGCAGACGTTCCCCGCGACCTGGGACCCCCTTATGAATCCGATGAGGAAGAGATCCCCAGTGTATCTGCGAGCAAGGTGTCAGATCATGGAGGACCCTGGGCAGCATTGCTTCTTGCACGATTGCGATTCAAACCCGACGTGTCCGAACCAACTTCTAAATGATGGCGACGACCCATTTTCTTGGTGGACTATAAATACTCAGCTAATCACCCTACGGACACTACATCATATTTTGCATAAACCATCACTGTATATATCATCACTCGAAATTATGTGTATTTGGAAGCAATGCCCCAACGGAAGTCACCAGGGTGGAGACGTCGTGTTATAAATATTCACAACGGACACAATATGCAATATCCCACGCACCCTTATCCATCTATTCACGGTGAAGCCCACGAGACATATACGGCCATATGTTCTGCTCTTGTATACCAGGCGATCGCATGGCTCGTTGTCGTTACCGAAAATCGGACATAAATATCACTTCGCTGCCCATTCGATCGGCGTGGCACAGTCGACATATGTCAGATAACCATGACCCCTTGGCCTTAGGCCTTATATCCCATAGTTTTGTCAATCCACCAACTCGGTGGGCGGGAATATGCACATCATAATCCAGGGGTTCGCGATAACTCATAACCTACACCAAACCCATAGATTTTAGCGATTAGATAATACCTAGCTCTTGGGTCAAATATTACGTTCATCTGTTTCCGCAATGATTTTCACATTACATAACCAATGAAAAGCTCAAAAATAATCTTTTCGACCTTCAGAACCATTTATTAGGGCCAGAGTTGGCGATTTTGGGCGATTTTGAGCTCGATTCTGGCGCCAATCTTACATCAACGACCCGTGCGAAAATCGGCTAGAGACCTGTCAACTACCCCTTTTTTGGAAAGCTTGTCTAAGTAAACCGTCCTGCAAGTCGACTGTATATTGGGCTTTCCTGTATTTGATTCGATATCCTATGTTTGTAGACGGCTTCACCTTTAAGTTTTTCAAATTTCCATTCAGTATTCACCACCTAACACCTCAAAGCAATGCTCGAGGCGATTACATGATAGTGTTCTTAGACGCTTAAAACTATCATGAAGAGTATATATTACTGTCATTGGTATAGTTTAGAATCAATGTGGCCAACAGTACTTACTCAAAATTGTTCTGCTAATTTTATATTTATTTTTAGTTTATGCAAAGCCATACCATCCCCCTGGAAGGCTATGTGTTATGAGGATTTCGCCCATATACTCCATTGGTGCTGCCCCGAAATTGATAGAGGCAGGGAATTAATATTGTGCTCGTGGTCCATTGAAATCGAATCTGGTCCATTTCTTGGCCATGCATCCTTTATCAACTCCCCAGTATGTGCATGTCGTAAAGCTTATTGATATACTTGACTTCTCAGCATCTAAATTAATGCTTAGGTACTTTTCTTTTTTTGTGTCCGCTGTCACCGTCTGTGCTCATGGACTTGCTTCAGGATCCTGAGCGTCGAGGTTTTGATGGTAGCGTATTTCTTTCTGTAATTCGGGTTTCACACAATTGTAATGTTTCCTGAATCCTGATTAAATATCAAAGAGGCTCGGAGAGAATATGTTACCTTTTTTCCTGTGTTCACATGGAGCAGTGCACAAAAGCGCAGTACAGAAATCCCGATGCTGGGTCTGCCCACCAACGGAGTTCTCATGGGGAGTTTCCCCTATAAGATGCGCACACTACATGCCTTAGAGGTTTGGAGCTTGAAGTAAACCGTGGTCCTAAGACGCCGCGGTTAATTTGCGGCCAAGTTTTAGCCGGAATAAGTCGACGGCTTTGCGAGGTAGTATTATCGTTTTGACGAGCCCGGGCTTAGTTGTTGCCTTCGGTTGAATTCTTCAACTATCTTCAATCGAGAGCAATCTAGAGATGTGTCGCCATTCTACGCAGTCAGATCGCGTCCGAATCCTGAGCATGTGAGAGCGTGAATACAAACGACTCCATCGTGATGCCATCGTGCGCTCCAGGTTGTACCAGACCTGTAATGTGGATATCGGTGATAGAGCTGAGCCAACGCTTAAAGTACACGTCTCACCCTGTTTTAATTATTGTACCTAATTCTGCAGATTCTCCATTTCAGGAAGTTGAGATCAGGATTGCGGATAGAATGCCAAGACGATCACCAGAGGACAAATCAGAAGCAGTCAGGATTGCGTCCTTGTTTCTGACTTCATCTGATTCACCGAAATACTTACTTTAAGCCCCTCAAAGGTTCCTTGAATCTCGATGTTTGTTGCTACCAGGAATGGGAAAACCTCGGTCATCCGAAGTTTCTCCAGACCGTCTGGAGAACGATTTCGAAAGCCTTGCATTGTGGGAGACGTGACCAAGAGTCTAAGGCGACCTGATTGGCGACTGTTATTAGTTTACTCAATTTCCACTTCGAGCCGATTTCGAATGGAGCGTACGCCTGTCGCTTAGCGAAAGCTTGCAAATAAGCATTAACGCCGGACAATAGACTGATCTGCGACGCACATCGTTGTCTATTTTGGACCCCGGACCGGCTCCCGCATTTTTCTAAAAAGAGTTATTGCTTGGACCTTTTTGGTGGTTCTGATTTCAGGGTTTGTTTGACACATCACCAACGATTTAGAATCTCGCGTGATTCCGTTAACAGCCGTTAAGTCGCCGAAGAAAATGTCGTGGATTCGTCAAGTCGTTGGCCCCGCCGAAAATATATAAGGTGAACTGGGAGTATTGACGTCCCTTATCCAAGACCATGTACTCGTCCCCTCCAGTTAGATCGTACGGTCTAATCAAAAGCAGTGCTGTGACTCATCCATCTCTTCGTATGTATTCCGTGCCCTTGTGGATGATAAACTCATAGTCTGTTTTTCAGACATCCGGGATGTTCATGACGCACATATTATCCTAGAGGCTGTTCGGCTGAACATGTTGCCTCTTCTCAAACGTCGTCTCCTCGCAAGTGAAAGGGATGAACTATGTAGTGGCCACGTGTATGTTTGGGAAGAGGCTCAGGATGACGGCGGCCTGCTTCGCTGGACAGATGGGCGAAGATGGTAAGTTCTCCAGAGCTACCGTCAGAACCCTAGATTAACACATGGCTACTAGGTCCCAGAGCAGAATGAGAGGCGATTATCTATTCTATGAAGAGAAAATCGAAACTACTCAGGAAGAGAGGGACGCGAAAGCGGCCCGCAGGTCAGATGATTCTTATAACACAGGTCTCGTCACTTACCATCTTTCATAGAGCACGGAGAGCATCAGACCCAAACGCAATCATTCCCCCTCCCATTCGACGAAAGGATCGACCGTCGAAGCCAAATGGTTTAACGAAACAAACATATTCCGTGACCGTCAATCTGCCTGGCTCATCGGACACTCGAAAATGGCATGTTGTGGCTTACTTCTCGGTATTTAGTTCATCTGTGTCAAGGAAACGGAATCTCACACCCGGTTTTTAGGGCGACGACTATGCGCAACTACCAGTTGTCGATAACTATGCTTACCTTCGAAACATCCACGTTCCCAATGGAATATTCTTCAGTAACAAGATTATCTGTACTAGGACGGACCGATTCGCCTCTCATTCGGATGAGAGTGAAAGCCACGAGGACTCGAAGCGAACGCTTGATAGTCCAATATCCCCCACCTATCCTTACTCGCCGTCTTTATCATTACCCTCTCCGGAATACTCACCCGAGTTACCCCCCAGGTCCCCGAACCCAAGTAAAATATCGCTCCCCCCGCTAGCGTCTTTAGGAGGGCAGCAAGGCAGACAATCGCACTTGCCGCACTCTTACGGTAGCCCACATCACTCCAACGGCTTTTCAAGCCATTATACCCCCCTTTCATCTGAAGACCGTAGAGCACTCGGAAAGCTTCGAGTTGTACTTTGAACTCGTGGTCATGGTTTTGGACATAAATTATTAAATCGAACCTTGTTTTCAGTATACTTCGCTCTCTATTTGCTGCTTTGTTTCTTGATTGTTCATTCAAAATTGTATTCGTTCAACGATCTGGGTGGTTGATTGAACAAGAAATAAGGCTCAGGTTTGTATCTCATCGGTAGTACATCGCAAAGTTCTCGGTCTGATGACAACCATTCAATTATGTTGGTGATCTCGAGAAGAAGAAGCAATTAAGGTCATTTTCAACCTAACTCCGTGTCTTTGCCACTTCCCATCAGTTTTTATTGGGCGCTTGATTAACATAAGCACTCACTAAAAATGGAAATTAATTGCCAGCACTTATCTCCGACAAGGCCCCGAAATAGACTATTCAAGTGTCAAGAAGGTTGACGGAGATCGCCTAGATTTCTCCAAGTCCAGCACTACGTGTGCGCTCACATAGTTTATTTCAGATATCCTCTCTTGGATGATATATCGTGCTTCTTCAGGGTATACTCTGCGAAGGCCGCTGATTACTCCGCCGCTGCACCGAGTCGGACTTGTGGAAACAAGCTATTGCAGGGTACTCAGTAGGGAAGGCTTGTATTTTAAGGAGTCACATTGTTCATCGAAGTTTATGTCATTAACCACCCCGCTGGTTGCACTGAGCTGTTGAGTCTACCCAGAAAATAAAAATACTTTCCAGCATATAAATATCAATACTCGCGAAAATACACCATCTGTACATCGTGCTGTAAGGAGAAACGTCGCCTCAGGGTGATTAAACGCCCGTCACAGTTATGGGCGTTAAAATATTTGATTGAAAGCACGTGACTGATTGCCAATATTTGAACTCCGACCAGCTTACTCTGTCTCATCAGAGTCAAGGACTAACCGAACTTTCTCGCTTAAGCTTCGAAACATGAGAGAAATCATTTACCTTCAGGCGGGAAATTTTTCGAACTTCGCCGGCACTCACTTCTGGAACACTCAAGAAAGCTACCTTGGCGGCGACTTGGGGCAGCCTGATGATTCAGAAGGAGACGGAGCCAAAGTTGATCATGCGATCTCATTTTGCGAGAGCTCGATTCGAAAAGTCGGGGCTTTACTCTGAAGAAGGTTGCTACTTTACTCATCTATGATAGGCAGAATCAACGACGTGTCCTCGTGTGATCTTGATGGACAAGAAATGTATGTCAAACCCCACGTCACAACCCGCAAGAAATGCTATTAACCTCGGCGAAGCAAATTTTGGTGCCATTGAAACCACAGAAAGGGTCGTAGAAATGGACGATGTAGCAAATACCTGGTATGATCTAAGGCCGAGTATGTGGTCGATTCACGATCTGATTTCCCGCCGGACAGGAATGGAGGTCTCATTGAATATAGACAGGATCTCATTGGCAAGAGTGACTATCAGCTCCGCATGGAGGCAGAGTCAGAGGATTCTCTTGAGCTTCTGTGGACTCCAAGCATACAAAACCACCATAATGTACGGTATTGGTCTGATTTTAGCCGAGTCTACTTCCTTCCTAGATCATTACAAAAGTTGCCTGAAACTGATTGGGAGCAAAAAACTCACAACTGGGTTGAAGGGCAGGAGATGTTCTCAACCTTCAATGAGGTAAATATCCTGGTCTAGCTCATCCACTAAGCTCAAATTTTAAAGAGTGCCGATTTAATGGACGGAACATTGAGGATGTTCGTCGAAGACTGCGACAATATGCAGGTTTGAACCATCGTCTATTTTTTCGATGACCTGATTGATTCTAACTTCTCTAGGGAGTTCAATTAATGAATGATACAGACACGTTCGGAGGATTCATGGCTTCATTCTTCGCCGACTTCAGAGATGAATATCTGAAAGTTCCGTCCTTGACTTTTCCTATTCTATCGAGTAAAATCTCGGCGAAAGCCTGGATGGCACAAAATGTGAGCATCGCTGTCTTTGGTGCTCATGCATGATGAAAACCATCTATTTGAGGACATGGACACCAGAAAGGTGCTCAACGAGGCGCTATATCTTCGCACTTTGAATGATCTCTCGACTCTGAATGTTCCCATCGGCGAACCTGGACACTGGTCCAGCCTGCCCTGGGAGCCGCCACTAGGTTGGCCGGTTAGTGCCCGCTGTGATCATCCGGACTACTTACTCACGTCTGATTAATAGCGAGATAGCCAATATCACCAATCAGCGATGCTCTCAGCTCATGTCGAGACTGCGACATTGCCAATGCGGTACGAATTGTGTCTTTTTTGAGCCTCTGTATCAAATTCTTGACAACATGCAAATTGATCAGAACAAATTATCGCGACATGGCGAGTATATGTGGACAGCTTAAATGGCGAGGCGCAACCTCTTTTGGCGAACTAGGCGGGATTCTCCCTACCACGGGAATCCCAATCTCAAACGAGGCCCTCATTAAATTTTCTTCTGAAGTTTCTACAAAGGTAGCTGATGGTTTACCAAATCTGTCCGATGCTGGTCATTGAGTTTACTTCCCGAAGTCCCAAGACCTCTATGCTCGCATCGATGTGACTCGGGGCTTTTCTGCGAGAGAATTGGGTTTCTATAAAGATTGGTCCTCCAAGCACCAATCGCCCGTGGGATCTCATATCACAAGGTATGGTGAACCACTTATTGGACCCGTATACCCTACTTCTAACATCTCAAACAGCTTTCACAGCTCCGCGTATCCTCTGCCCAGCTCTTTCCCCTCAATTCAAGACGTTGCACAAGGCTCGGCCCAGTATAGCAATCCGGATTTCCATGAAAATCTCTGGAAGCAGCACTCTGTGGGAGCTTTTTCATACTTGTCTTCGTCGAGTAACACGTCTCTTTTCGTGGACGGGTATGCACGAACCGTCGACGCATGCGTAAATCGCCGTACTTCGTCCGTTCTCACCTTCGGACTCTCTTTGGACGATCTGAAGGAACTTGCAAATGACCTTTGGACCATCCACGACAATGCGTCGGAGGCTACACAAATTGTGCATATGTAATTCGCCGCAGTTGCCAAGGATATTGGTCTGATAATTTGAATTCATTACGCCTTCGCTGTTCAACGACACGACCAACCTCCGTCATTTGTCCTGTGGCGTATGGGTCGTTAATAAAACACGGTGAGTGACCGCCTGCGTGTATAGTACCTTCTGGATGTCTCCAAGCATCGTGGACACTCGCCTTGGTCCTACACGACGATACGATGCTTTGCGCGTAAATTGTAACCTGCGGGTCCAGAACTCGTTCCTCACTAGGCTACTACTGACACGACCACATCGCTGTACACAACAACTTCGTGTTGGTAGCTGAGATATCGTCATTGATCTAGAGCTCCCAATTCATCGCAATAACCTACGCCACTTGCAATGGAATTTGATCTGTTAGAACGGTGTCGAGGAGAGCTCAGGTAATTAGTTAAACGGGTAAATACTCGTTCTCCATCAGGGACCTTCAAGCTCCATGCAGACTCATCGGGATCTCGTAATCTCATTTATAGTCTGTCAACGTTTCAACTCTGAACCCCTCAGGCAACGCCGTGAGACTTCCAAGATTACTCCGTCGCCTATATAATTACTACTAAGAACCCCCGAGCCGTTTGCCGCTCTCCTGAGAATCGGAGACGGTGTCATTACGGAAGCTTTGGAGAGGCTTAGGTTTGTCGGTTGCCATGGTTGTTTTCAATGCGATCAGCCGACGCTCATATAGTAACAAATATGGAAATATGTCGTTTTGGGAATGCATGGGAAGTGCTCAAGGCACAGAAGGAGTTCGTGAACCTGTTCATGAGACTTGAGTCCAATCTCTGGCAAATGGGATTTTCGCTGTGAAAGTCATTTTTGGCTTTAGACCGGGTACATATTTAATTACTCATATGAATAATCATGAGACGCAACTTGCACCCTAATATAGACCTGAATTCCGACCCCCTTACTATTAAACTGCATTGAAATTCAATTGTAACTCAGAAAGTTCAAGCGACACCTGAAACTTGAACGCGATATACCCTTCAATGAAAATTTCTTCTGGCTTAGAACATTAGTCCGAGATGAGGCGGCCCGCCTCATCATAGGATAAGATTACGGAGCGATACGGTTATCTCCCCATGAATAAATACATACAAAGCTTGCGTCCTTTTCGCCAACGCGGATTACGCGTCTCTCTTGTCGACGTTCACATTCCTGGCGTCAAGACTCGCCTCTCTTTTTTCGATCACACCCACCTACACCCTTTAGTGTTTGGTACAGCCACTTGGCATCCGGCTCGGACAGCCCTCCTTGGCTCCCCAAGCGCTCAGGCTCTGGCGGTTGGACTTCCCTGCAACGCGGTTTCTCGTAGCGCCCATTCTCAAGCACCCGTACTGAACACCGCATTCGGAAGTCACGTGCTCTCTCTTTTTAGGCATTTCTCGTGCCATCGCCAGAGCCCTACGCACACCAAACTATTCAGAATCCACTGAACAGTTTGTCTCCTATCTCACATCATTTAGATTCCAAGTCAAGCGACTACTTCTTATCATCGAATCTAGCTTTTCATCGACGAAACTTTGCCTTCTGTGGAAGTACCCTACTCCAAAAATCGGTTTGTTTCGCTCCAAACTTGTGCTAATTGCCATCGCAAGCGTGGCAGGTACGAGTTTCGGCGTGTTCGTAGAGTAACTTCACAGGCCTCGATAGGTAATTGTTAAATAATCGGCCCGCTGTTCGTGTGAACCTGCGGTTCACTCCTCGCAGTAAGGTAGTTTTTTTTTAATAGGTTATCTATTGGTAAATGCAAATAAATAAATAATAATGAACGGAGGGACAGTCTTGAGGATGAAATTTGAAGTAAAGGTCTCACTGGCAGACTCAAAAATGCGCATAGTCCGCGAAGCGTGACTGTGGGGGAAAATACAAAGGTCTCCGTTAGAACGCATCCACTCAAATAAATGAGTCTTACTGGGTAAGAACTCGTAATGTAAACACGACGAATTCCTGAGCTTGAAGGTTTGTCTCTATCGATTCCCAGGTATCGTACCATTTCACTCCCCTGTCCGCCGCTCATTTGGCCAATGCGGTTTGTGAAATACGTCAAAAGCGGCCTCAATTTATTAAAAATCGTTACTGAAGCGCATTTTACGACCATCCGAAGCCTAATAGTCGTTAGAATCACAATTACACGTTAATCGCAAGTTCCCTCTTTGAGTGTGGGTATGGTCTCGATTATATTGTGTTAAGGGTGGCTTAAGGTCTGTAGCTCTTGGAAGGTCACCGACAACTCAGGAGTCAGTCGGCATCGCGACCTAGCACAAGCGGCCGAATTTCAAAGTTGAGAGATGACTCCTGTCCACCTTTGGGGTGGCCGAAGTCCAAATGTTAGCCAGCCTGTCGTGTCTTCGATATTCGTTGTAGAATACGTCACGTGATGCAACATGAGGTTCCTTTAGGCTAACTTGTTTAGGCGCTCGCCTTTACATCAAACTCGAACTCATACTTTGACCTGTCAGCTAGGATGACAAACCGTTCAAGATACCAAGGCTCTCGCAGGAAAATACTCCTTGCATTCGATGTCGGGACTACTTTCAGCGGTATTTCTTACAGGTCAGTACGCAGATCTCGAGCTTGCAACAGCCCACTCGCGGACGCCATCTGCAGACGAACAAGACTGAAGTATTTCCACAGTATACTTGATCCTGGAGAATTGCCGACCATTAGATCTGTAACGAGGTATTTCAATATTGAAACAACTGCCTTT
>Ga0247741_1001168_pt1 | contig 14505 bp, 11 predicted proteins | sample UWRJL213509R2_FD_180945 | JGI IMG/M metagenome (GOLD analysis project Ga0247741, IMG submission 180945) | Plant litter microbial communities from Arlington Agricultural Research Station in Wisconsin, United States - UWRJ-L213-509R-2 | ecosystem: Environmental > Terrestrial > Plant litter >... | reverse complement strand
ACATTGCTATATTATGCTTACCATATGGCTGTGGAATTGATGCTAGATATGGATACAGATTAAATATAGAGCTGTATTAACATAAATCAATATCTACTGTACATATATAGATTTGGAGTTAGATATTGGAATTTATTAGTAGTGAGCTTAGTAGCTGCATGTATCTCTAATAGACTCATCCAATGTTTTGTGTATATGTAGATATCATATATAATTGTAGGTACATGTAATATATTAGCACTGATTTGCTACAAAGTTCTCTAACATTTTTGCTCTGCTTGTTGATCTTAAGCCCACTCTCTAATCTAAAGTTTTATTATTTCTTTATATAGTCCAATGCTGTTATACAACCCAAGCAGATTCTAGACTCAACTGACAACAAATTTTCTATTGTAGTTTTATAGCCACATATTTTGCTTATAATTTGAAACACAATATTTAACTTTCAGCATGCTCTATAGCACTTCAGTAGAAGTTATACTTAATCTATTTAATACTTATAGTTATTTGATAATGATTTTATCTAACAAGAAACTATTTCATAACTATTTCAGAACTATTTTATCTACAAGAAACTATTTCGTAACTATTTTAGAACTATTTTATCTACAAGAAACTATTTCGTAACTATTTCAGAACTATTTTGTAACTATTTCAGAACTATTTTGTAACTATTTCAGAACTATTTTATCTACAAGAAACTATTTCGTAACTATTTCAGAACTATTTCGTAACTATTTCAGAACTATTTTATCTACTTTCAGAACTATTTTATCTACAAGAAACTATTTCGTAACTATTTCGTAACTATTTTATAACTATTTCACTGCTATTTCATAACTATTTTATCTACAAGAAACTATTTTCTAACTATTTCATAACTATTTCATAACTATTTTATCTTTTAAGAAACTATTTCACAACTATTTCATAACTATTTTATAACTATGTTACAAATATATATAAAATAAGAATTTTTTTTTCCATTCAAATTTGAGCTATGCCAATAGTGTTATGATAATAGCGAATACTTGTTCATCTTTTCCATGATATATTACATTTAGACATTTGACCGATAGTAATCCAATGATGCTGCCTCCTCCACATTATCCAAGAAATCTGCATCCTCAAATCCCTCATCTTCACCAATTTCATAGATACCCATATCCTCCTCCACTAATTGGCTTGAAAACTCGAATCTTCGAAATTCCATTAGACTCTCTGGTGTTGGGCCCCAATTATCTGAAAGAGAACAAGGAATTCCCTGCACCATTGGTTCCCAACGAACACACAACCTCAACAAATATTCCCTCTGTTGCTGCAGTTGATACTGAATATCCCCGTCAGTCTCCTGCTGCAAACCATTCTCCAAAATAAACCACTCTTCTAGCATCCACTCCTGCATAGCCAGCCGTTCATGTAGAAGTCTTCTTTGTTCCTCTTCACACCGCTCCAATTCCAACAATGACTTGATTCCTATCCGCACCTTCTCATTTCCTAGCCAATCTGGAACAGCAAGACTCCCATCATAATCATCATTCAGTCCAATATCCTGCCATATGTCATCATCCACATCCAACTGATAGAGACCATCTACCTCAATCTCCAGTGGCGCCACTGCACCCTTAGGTGCTTTATTTTTTTGAATCAATTTCTGAAGATCCACACAAAGCTTGTTATACTTTCGAACCAAGCTCTGGATCCCAGGTTCCTTCCTCTTGATTTGACTCTGAGCATTTTTCTCAAGCTTGAGATGGTTAACAGTCTTTCGATAGGCACGCTCTAAATTTGCCAATTCGAATTTTCTGTTCCGAAGCCGATCTCGTAGCCTTTGCTTCAGAGCCAAAGCATTCATTCTATCCTTCAAAAACTTGTTTCCTACAAGCTTTTCCAAATTCAAGCGACCATCCACTGAAAGCTTGCCTCTCTTATTAGCAATTGCTTTCTTGGTCCGCTTGATATTCTTCTGCGCATCATCCAAAAGAGAAGAAATATCCACCATTGCAAGCCCATCAGGATAGACACCTTCCTCTAGAGCCTTCTGATATGATAGCCTCTCCTCCTCATAGCCCTCCAGACTCTTCATAAGCGTAAGAATATCAAAGATTTCCCTATCAGCTAGCTTTGCTGATTGACGCTTCATTGGCTTTGTCTGTTCCTGAACCTGCTCCATCCACTGAGCTTCAAGATGTGCTCTATCAATTCCAATCTTTCCCAACTCCTCTAGCACACTCTCTGCATCCAACTTTCGCTCTGCTGTACTCTGCCACTTTCGTCGCAGCCAAAGACCCAAATCAAGCATTGATTTTTTATCAAGGTGCTTGATCTGTGCATCAAGAGTATAGATACGGTTGTAGTAACCGGACACCCGAAGTGAAGGAATAAGAAGTTTGATTGAACTCCAGAAACGTTCACATCCTTCACCATCAGTCAGGCCAAAGCCTTTGCATTTCCGTGGATGGTAAACCACCTGACACGGCCACTGATGCCCATATGCATGGAAGACAGATATCCCAAAAATGATGCGATCCAATACACCAGATAGAAACCCATGCTTAACACAGCTACGGTGTAGCTGACAACCAATGTCATATAATACACCAATGCGCATAGTTTCAGGGATATGCTGGAATAGCTTCTCCAACAGGCAAAGAGCATAGTGCTGCTTCTCTCCTGCTGAGGTCATATTGACCAACCATAGCACACGATCGTGACGGCATAATAAAGCCATAAGCCCAGTATCAGAAAAGAAGAGAGTACTGGCTTTTACACGACTGGCATCTGCAGCAACAAAAGACTCACTGCATTCATTGAGAACAGATGTAGGAACCTTGAGTCCAGGCTCATAGTCCATTGCCTCAGCTGATGCAGTGGTAGCAGTCTGAGTATGTGTATCAGATGTAACAGTGGACTCCTTTTGTGTCTTTGAAGGGCGTGAGGGACGAATGCTCTCAACAATTGCCTCCATCTGCAAAGCTTCATCCATAGGAACAAAGACTGTCTCTGGATGCTGACGAGGAGGAGCCCAACTGTTACCTTGTGATTTACGTCTCTTCTGCGTAAAGCATGCATCCAAGCACACAATTGAATCAATACTGTATATTTTATTATTAGCTGATATACACATAGCTTACTATAACTGAGCTTACAGTTCATCTGGCTTGGACCAGAGTGATCCACCAAAGCAGAGTGGGCATCTCTCACGGAGATACTCACTAGGCCGATCAAGTTTGGGAACTGATGGTGGTGCATCTAGAACAGTTTAATATAAATCATATAGCATTAACAGAGAGATAGCCAAATACCAGCAGCATCCATATCTACATCTGCCAACAAGTCATATGGAACATGCAGAGTATCTTCTATAGGATTTATAAATAATTATCAGACTCAAATTAGAAGCTCATACCAGTATTGTGCTCTGGATCACTTTCATCCATATCAAGAACACTTTGCCGAATTGAGTTGAGGTAATTGCGTAGTTGTAGATTTGAGGTATCAACTAATGTTGCATACCAGTGCATAGCATTTCCAAAGCGAGCACGTAGACTGTTCTAACACCAAGATAAGATAACAGAATCATAGCCATGTAGTCAATGACTCACTCGAGTTGCTAACTTGAATTTACGAGCACTTAGAAATCCCTCCAATGTCTCACACCAAGCTGTGGTATTAGGAGCTGCATTGACAAACAGCTCTCTAACAAAATCCAGCATCTCCAAGTCCACAGCCAGTGATGGGAGAGATGGAGCACAAGGAAATAGACCCCTCTCCAGAAGTTGCAAAGCTACTTCACTACATGTGCAAATCTTGATGTTTTCAATTTCTATTACAAGTTATATCATAAATAATGTCAAGTAATATTAGATGAAAGTAGACTTACTGTTGAAATAGATGCACGAAATATCCAACACCCTACCATTCATACATCCTGCACAACCCCTTCGATCTCTAACCATGTTAATGTTTCGTAATGACGTTTCCCGCATGAGAGACATGTAAGGTTTCAAGAGCGCAGGGATGATGTCCTCACTCCATTTCCTCCACTGTCGTTGCTTCTTGGTGGTTCTCTTCAAGTTGGCATCAGTCTCAAGAGGTGGATGCAACATCTCCGACTCAGTAGTTGTCTCAACATAAGTGATGGCCACTTCTCCCATCTCTACATCCTGCATTGGATCATCCCCCTCTACCAGAGTTTGATGGCCAACTGATCCAGAAGTACCATCAATGTCAATAACATGCAAAAAGACGCCCGCTGGCGTCACAACACGGCCTCCAGTACTGTACGCAGCACCTTTTGAACCATAAGGGCGCCGCTTCTTGGGAAGTTGATCAACTGGCACCAAACGGCTTTGAGGGAGGTTCGGAGAAGATAATTGCTCTGGCTGTGAGGCGGGCGGCATGGTGGCAAGAGAAGAAGAGGACTATCACAATCACATACGTTCCTCACACCTCAAGTATATAACGAGAGAAAGACGAATTTAGAAGGTCACCTGCAGGTGACCACGTGCTAGCAAATTTACAAAAAAAAATCTAAATAGAATGTAAGTATGAAATAAAAACCACAACGAAGAGAGAACTCACACGACGATAACGCTAGATACATGACAAGAACCTAAACCAAAATCCATGTTAGTGAGAATGAAATCATTGAAGTGGTTACTTACTGACGCATAGGAGGACAAAGCACAATACTACACCGGCAGCTGATAAGGAACAGAGGGGGCGCGGTTGAAGTAGAGGAAGAATGTCTTGCAGTAGAACGGAAATGCTACCGCCTCGATACGCTGGATATTCGTCTCATCATAAAGGCTAGAACTGCCCACTGGCGTCACTACTGACATTCCCGCCAAATCCACAGCTTCCCGACCTGGCCACGAGACAAGCAACTTGCGGAAATTCTCAAGATAGACCTTACGATCTCCAAAGTGCGCTGCTCCAAGGCCTTCATCCCATTTCGGCATAGCAAGAGACAGCCAAGACAAACGAGGAAAGACACTCTTCACTTCATCATCTTGACGCTCTGCCTCGCCAGTGTCGGTTGAAGATCTTGGCCTCACGCAGCGATCAAGGGCCAACAACTCCAATCGGAAATTGTTTTCGAATAACTCCCAAACGACCTGCTTGCCAACGTAAGGAGCAACTTGAAACGATCCTGAAAGCTGCTCTGCCTTGAGCACCAAAGCTCCATCCCAATGTATTGAGAGCGGGGGTCCAGATGCCGGGATGAATTCACCGAAGAGCTTATTCACCTCGTTCTCCAATGTGGTTTTCCGCTTCTTCGTCGAGTCGTTTAACTGCTTCTGCTCTGGTTTATTCTTCCCGTTGGTTGCCGGTGGTGGTGCTAACCCTCGTGCCCTTGCAACCAAATACATGAAGCGGCGCCAATGTTGGGGATGCGGTACCTTCACCACATTGTCTGAGGACTGGAGACCTGTGATACGCGACGACCATTCCAATCGCACATAAAGCCAGCAGACCAAATGCCTGGACACGGCCGCCTCCCCATTGACGAATATGAATGGGTCAGGGAAAGGGTACCCACGCAAGAGATTGAAGTTTGGGTGGGCGAAGTTGTGCGGCAGCCTCGCGACTGCGTTCAATGATTCAAGCGCAACCTTCCAAGCAGGTGACAAAGCAGGTGTGAATGGAGAATCAGGTGCGGGCGCGAATTTTTCTTGGTTGCGTGCACCTGCTGTTGCTGGACGTGGGACAGCAGACGTAGTGGGCCGAGACGATGGAGTGGAGGATCCTGACAGAGACATCGACAAAGCCGGAGCAGGAGCATCTAAAAGTCTGTCAGTTTTGAATTGACGAAGATGTATTAAAAACTTACGAAGAAAGGTCGGTTGGTTGATGTCGCCAACCTGCCTCTCACTGGATGAATGTCCCATGTTAATCCCGCCGATTCGAAGTGCTTGACAGGCTCTATTGCGCTCGGCAGATGGAGGACCGGATGTGGCGGCACGCGTGTTAGGATGAATAGCCTTCTCGAAATAACGATTGTCCACCAGGGATGGAAGAGGAGTAGCTTGCTCAACGATCCTCATCTCTTTGCCAAGGGCAGATGGGGGGCGTATAAGCCAAACTGGAACTCCTTGTTGATAGAAGGTTTGAGCCTCAAGGATGCTCACAGTTACCGCCCCCATTACCGAGTCGTCAACTGGGAAAATCTCCACATCATCCTTCTCCTGGAGACGAGGAACCCAGATGGTGAAGTATTCGAAACACGCGAGGCACTCCAGGTAGTACCGCTGGGAGCTTGCAAATGACATCAACGTGTTGTGCCTGGACTGCGGCGCACAGTCCAAAATAGCGACGCCATTCATCATACCCCGCCTGCAGTGCTCCATGTCGCGGTATTTGGCCGGATAATCGGCCGCCAGAGTCTTCGCCTTGCGTACACTTTCGCTCAAAGAATACGACAATTGGCGAAATTCCTCGACCAACGTTGACTTGAGTAAAAACATGGAACCCAGGGGGCCTTCTTCTATAACCAAATCTTCGTCGGAAAGGTTGTGCCACGCAAGGCGGTGAGGGTGTCCCATAATATCGCAGTCGTCGGGGCGTCGTCGCATATAAGGATAATACCAAGTCCCTTCGAAGAAATATTGAGGCCAGAGGGTTGGGTCGTGTGTATAGAAACGCCCGTCGATACGAGCAACAACTCTGAGCTCATCGAGGGTGAAATCCGGAATGATAGGCATGTTCGGCGACGTAGCGATAGGGTGTTGAGGTAGAACACGGCCATCTGAGTGAACTTGGAATTGAATATGGTCTAAACCATCCACGCGATATTTGAGCCCCCCTCTGAGCTCGGCGATGGATAAAGCATCTGTGCACCTCAGCACTGCATAGAATCGTTGGTATATGGCATAGAAGAGTTCAAGATGAACATACCATCTCCCGCCTTCGCATTCGACGCGAAGATCGCAAAACCCGTCCATCTCTCTCGTCGAATTCCAAAAACGTCGATTTCGCCATCTGGAAGTAGTCACATTATTAGCAACCGGGTTGAAGAAGAAGGCAAAAACTTACAGATGAAGTCGGATGCGCCCCCTGGCGTGGCCACAAACACGGATGACCTTCCTTGGGCGGCCATGATACGAGGTACTGCAAAATCAAAGTGTGCCGCTATCGTTAGTAAAAAGACACGACCGAAGTCAGTGCAAACGAAATGCGCCGAGGGGGAGACTGAAGTCCAATTAGACAGAGATTGTACGACCGTAGTCAGTACAATAGTAGTGGTGGTGAATAGTTGGTGAAGGACCGACCGAAGTCAGGTCCCTACACCGGTTCATGCGACCGAAGTCAGCATGAACCCCATGAGCGACCGGAGTCAGCTCATAGAACCAGAGGCAGGTAGTAATGTCAGTGGGGACGCACATGGTGAGTTGGTCTGTGAGTAGACGTCAGCATTAGATAGAAATGGATGAAATCGGGGACTTACCTTTAGACAACGGGATGCGAGAGGTGGTGGGAGGTGGACGTGAACAAACGCGAGGTATCAACAGATGTTTGTTGGCTTTGTTTGGCAACAGCCTTGATTACGCGCGCTCACAGATTCGTTGGCTTTGTTTGGCAACGGCCTTGATCGCGTACAGACACTTAGATTAGATCACTCCCTCTCGAGCATTGCACCCCCTTCCCACTACTCACTTCGGTCGCAGGTATTCGTGTTCGACCTGACTTCGGTTGGTTGAATATCGAATCACATGGCGCCACTGTGGATACCTACCGACACCAACACCCACGCCCACACCCACATCGCCACGGACACCGACACGGACATTGACATCCAACTTCATGTCGCGGGCAATTCATACCTTGCAACGTTGCTGACTTCGGTCGCAATATGCTTGCTGACTCCGGTCGCAGGTGTTGAGGTTCGATCTGACTTCGGTCGGTTGAACTACAAGGCGATGCTCCTTCATGATTCAAGAAACCTTCGACGATTACTCCGCTCGTACACGCTGAAACAAAATCTGCGTCGCACCGCCGCTCTAAAACCACGCAAACATCTGTACTGACTAAGTACTTCACCCAGGTGCTCAATTCGTATCCTCGCGTCAAGACAGTCAATCCAACGTATTCAACTTTGGTAGGTTATATCCCAATTCCAATCCACCTTCGCGACTGAAGAAACATCCCAGCCATTCCCTGCCTATCGTTTGGCATATTCTCGCTCCTACTCTGTTAAAATGTGAGTCCACTGCAGCTAGATCGCGGTGATTGTTACTGACGTTCCCCCTTAAAGGTTCATGCACTGGCATCCAGACTATGAACCCAAAAAATGTTTGACGAGCCACGACTACCGCGACCTCGATAGATTTACGAAGTGTCTCGAACTAGGTGAGTTCTCTCTCGCTCACTCAACTATTCATCCAAATCTGAGAGTCTGTTAAAGTCACTGTCTGGCGGAGTCCGTCCACTGGCTATTACGATCGTACACCAAATGAATCCACATCTCAGGGTTCGTCGTCTCATATAATTTGCCTGGAATTCTTCAGACACTCAAGGCATCTTTCGATAGTTGCCCAAGGCCGCCAGACGACTCATATCTGAGAGAGTCAATCAGCAAACCAGGATCCTTACTCAAGACGTCACTCCAGTCACAGAAACTCAACAACATCGGCTCCGCCGGAATACTCGCCGACTACAATCTTCCGTTTACAAACCAATGCCACAATTTCGAGACTCGATCAGCCGTCACTCATTACAGGTCATATCATTCACCCAATTCTATTGCTGATCCATGGCCATGGCCTACTGACCAGCACGATCGTTCTGACAGGTACCTCAAACACTACCCTCTTCATACGCGAGTCAGCCCACAGCGCCTACCGGATATCGCGGTAATTATGACTCAAGCTGGCAGGTTGGAACCCGCTACCCTCATATCAATACCATTGGCTTTCGATGAACGTTTACAACGCCAGATAAGTCGTTGCATACTGGCGGGATTAAGGCACTGGGTGAATATCTACAACAAGACAAAGATCTATCGCTATCTAACCTAACTTATCAAGATCGTATACTTTTGTTCCCGCCTGGAGATTTCCTTCAAATCTGGATCTCGAATCTCGATTACTTACCGGCGAAAGTCGAGGGAAGGTCACGTGTGGACTTCAAGTGTGGGAATGATCTCGGCTAACATTCCTTTAATACTCGTCGTGTGAAACCGTGAAGCTTTCACCGACTCCATTTGCACGTATAGGTAAGTATTCAATTATTGGTGTTACGCTACCTATTAACCGTTTGCTCAGGCGTTCTCCCCACCGGAATGCATTACATGCCACCCGACAACAACATGGATCCTCAACCGCCTGTGCCTCGCGCAGAGAGCTGACTCCGGTCGCTCTCGAATCCTCCTTTCTGCTGACTCCGGTCGCAGATGCAAATCTGACTTCGGTCGGTTTGGGCGTTAGCGCTATGGAGCAAGGCGTCGGTCATCAATCTGGGATCTTCGGCGGCCAGCTCTCTCCAACAAATGGCGACTTGCAACTATATTCGAGTTGGCGCCCATCGGCGCGCCCTGGTTACCCAACGGCTATGACAAAACTCTCAAAAACTCGCTTCTACAAGAGGCGACGATGTTTTGTCTGTGGGCTAAGTAAGCCCAATTCCTCTACCAGTAGTCTGGAACTTTGGCGGTATGTCCCCATCTGCATTGCTCAGCGGGTCATCGAGACTCACAGTTGAACGCAGATAACATTTGACGGGAATCAAACATTGGCAGTACGAATAACTACCAAGCAGGGATAAATCCCGACCTTCAGGTTCGAAATACACCATCCGCCGTTAAATTCAATCGTCCTCAGCGTAATATCTCTCGTTAGCTATCTCAAGATGTGCGGTTTGGTATGGTTATCTACGTTTTTTAGAGGTGAGAGCAATCACCTTGAATACTTGAGTACGAGGAATTAACGGCTACTGGATTAGAGGATACTGCTTACGCTCATGCAGAGTAATCGACGCGTTATCCTTAACTTCTACCCCTCGCGTCCTTTGCCGCTGAGCGTGCAACCCTGGTGAGACACCGTGGTTGCCTTGCGGGAAACGATCGATCGTGAAATGACCCTAACCATGATTTCCAGAAGCAAAGTTGCGCTAGCCCAGCTCCAATTATTTTATGATATTATTTGCAATCCAAATATTTGGATATTTGGCGAGTATTTAAGGTCAACGAACGGCGTTTTCGTTCCTTCTCCCCAGTTTTCACCATGGCTCGCAAGCGTAAGGCCTCCAAAGACGCGAAAGCCAATAGCAAGGTATTTTATGCCCATCGCTTTTTGAATGCGCTCTGACCCCCGTTCCAGCCCGCTGCTAAGCGTTTACGGTCCAAGAAGTCAGACAACAATGACAACGTTGGAGAAGTTGAAGACGAGAGCAATGCTCTCGATCAAGTCGTAAGTATCGTTATAGCCACCAATCTGCAGTCGCGGTAACTTCGTCGCCAGATATCGTCAGCAGCACCTCTACAAGCACCCTCACCGGCGGCGGTGACGAAGACGAAAGGCTCTCGCAAGAACGATACATCTGGAGATACCGATTCTCAGGTATTTTACCCGCCACTCACTTTTTTTCGTTGTTGACACCAAGCATAGGCTCAAGGAAGGTATGCAACTGAAACCTCAAGTCATCTGCTCATTGCCAAGGGATTTCCGAGAAGCTGACTCCGGTCGCTGCTCGTACTTAGCTGACTCCGGTCGCTACGTATATACTCAGTGCTGACTTCGGTCGCACATAGTATGGCTGTCCTACTGGTCAAGGAGTAGATATGAATGTGCACTGACTTGCATTGTTCGATAGTCGCGAAGAATTGTCCCAGACGCCTACTGGTCACAGATTGCGATCAGGAAAGAAAATTGTTTATGTCGCGATCCCAAAGTACGTCGACCTTCTTCGTTCATAAATCGTAACCTAAGTTTTCTTCCTTCTATAGGCGGAATGTCACCAGAGCTAGTGCAGCTATCAGCCCTACGTCAGAGACGCCAGCTGAGTCTATGTACGTATATGCCAACAGCTACTTCAAACTTTTATCTTACATCCGCGAAATGTAGCTCTCGCCCCAAGCCGCGTATGATTGCACGCCCATGTCCATTCAAGAGCCCTGACCCATGGGGTGGCTGGAACAAGGCCTACAATAAGGCCAGTGCCCTGCGTCACGAGAAGAGGGTATCGAATTTCCTTCAACGCGCGGAGGACGAGGTGGCGACAGAAGCATCTACAACAAATTCAGCTTCCGAGAACCCATCTGCCGCTGATGTGGAAGCTACCAGTGCTTGTCCTACGCCTGATACGGGATCGGCGAGTCTGTTGGGAAGCCATGAGGATGATGTGGACGACGACGCAAATAGCCAGATGTCCCCAGGCTCTTCTGATCATCGGAACGCATATGCAAGTACCCTCATTCGCATCGGATACAACCCTGGATCGCCAACCTTCAACGATAAAATTGGTGAAGCTCAGGAGTTCAATGAGAAATTGAAGGACGACAATTTCAACGTTGATGACGCTATAAGGTCCCCAAACCCCTCACCCACTTGTGGCCCGCCCGAAGATTCACCACCTGGTTCGCCACCAATTGAAGAACCCCCCAACCCAGGCTCGGAGCCCGGTGATGACGACGACGACCCCGAGCAGCCTGACCCAGGTTCAGATTCCTCTCCACCATCTTCACCCAGTCCCAACTTTACGTTTCAGTACAAGTTCTATAAAGGCTGGAGCGTATATTGGGGTGGACCTATTCGTGTTGGTAGCCCAACTGCTGTTGATCGTCTCAGCTTCTACCGCCGCTTCGGTGAAGGACCGTGGTTGTCAGTGCCAAGCGGCTTCGTGGTACCTCGTCTCGACAATGTAGAAGAGCACGAGAAGGACGCTATTCGTATTGAGGAGCAACTTGCAGCTGCGGCTGCGGAGCATCAAATTTCACGAGACCTTGCTAAGAAAGCCGCCATGGAGGAAGCTGAAAGAGAGAAGGCCGAGTTTGCTGCGGAGAAGTTAAAGTCAGCGGATAGGAAGGCAGCCTCGATGAAGCCAAAATTGGCGAAGACGCCTCTCAAAGACGGGTACCAAACCCCCTCGGAGAGTGATGGATCGGGTAGTGACTACTCAGCGACTGAGAAGGCAAATTTGAAGAAGAGGCCAGCACCCTCCTCCTCGTCTGACGACTCCGACATTGATATTGTTTCTGACACGTCAAAGCGTTCCTCTCGACCTAAAAAGCAGGTTAAGCTTCAGCCCGTCACTCCTGCCTCGTCAGGTGGATACAACGGGCCGCATTCATCTGCAACACCAACTGGACGCCTTCAGTCCTCAACACCGAAACCAGGCCGTCCCCATAACAAACAGCTGGAATATTGCAGAGCTATTCGCTCTCGATTTGATGCTGAGATCAAGAAAGCGGCGCAAATGTTCAGCGCAAAGGAAGCGACTATCCTCAAACAAGTCGGTCTTGGTGGGGCGTCAATCCATCAAGAAAACAATTTGTACAACCTGTTCACCTCTGCGCGGAAGAGAGAACAGACGGATGCGCCGAGGACTGGTATGTTTCATTCCATTGCGAATGTTTGATAGTTTGAGTATTGATACATAATCTATAGGGAATTGGCAACAAGAAGCGCGCGATGAATACCATGCCGCAACGGACCATATGACGGAGGAACAGAAGGAGGATTACCGGCAGCAATTGTTTGATATCTTAGGCAGTGCGGTGAAGGAGGAAGTGAAGACCGTGCCACCCATTTCTCGTATGAGAAAAGCGGAGGATCATATTATGCACTTCGTATGTGTTTGCTATGTCATTCGAACATTACTAACTTTCACCGTAGCTTACAACTACCTCAAGAACGCATCCTGACCTTCACCTTTTCGTACTGAAGATCTACGCTGGCAATGATCCTGCTGCAAGGGCGTACAATGGGGTCCTTACGGGCAGCGCTGAAGGCCACCAAACTCTACAAGACCTTCAGATCAACATTACTGCTGTGGTCGACTTTGTCTATGATCATTTAAGGTACGTGACTGATATAAATATCTTAATTATCGTCTAAAATATTCTACAGACACAATGCGCACGATAAGGCCATGACAGCGCTAAAGAATGGAAGCCTCTTTCGGCTAAACCCTGAGGCAGCAAGAGATGCGACCACTCCTGCCCCAACGGCAGATGACAATGGCAAGAAATCACCGTTCATCCCTCTCAGAGAAGCGCAGAAGAGGAAGAGAATGGCTCTTGAAGAGAAGGAACTACAGGTTGCAGTGCCAACCATGCAGAGTGTAGAGGAGCGCTGGAGGGGGCGCGCACTCGTTATGTCGACAATGATGAAGGAATTGGAGGAGATCAAAACTGCAGAGGATGAGAAGAAAGCTCGGGGAGTGGTGGCAAGGAATAATGTTTCTTCGTGTCTCAAGATTGCAATGAGTAAGCCATCTATCGTTTCTCAACTGATTTATTCTGATATATTGAATGAAATAGACCATTTTAGGAAGAACTCGGAAGCGTTTAAGCAGTTTCAATGGGCCCACTTTCTTACGCATGCGACGCAACTCAAGATTACACTCCGTGGGTGGCCAGTTGCCGTTGGACTGGGTCCCGGCTGTGGATTCAACTCACAAACAACACACACCCAAACATGGGATCTGCTTGCGGCTTCGCTAAGGAATGGAAATATGGAGCTGGTTAGGTGGTCCGAAGGTATGTTCGTTGCAACTCTCTGGTGTTCTTAACTGATAATGTCTTTTCTCAAGAGGAAATGCAGCTGGCTCCTGGGACGGAAAGCTACAATGATATACCTCTTGTAGTCAATGGATTGGATCAAATTCTCGGTCGTGTCAAGGACTCCAAGGCCTCAGCGAGGAGCGTTCCACCTAAGTTAGAGTCGCAGGATCCACCACGTCAAGCAAGGGATGATGTCTTCAATGGTGATAACATTGAGACAAGTGACAACGACAACCAACACCTTTCTCTCCGCCGCCCAACCTCCCGTTCTCTCAGTAAGGAGCCCATGCCACAAGCTACCGACCGCATGCCCTATCGTATCGTTGACTGTGACCTTGCTCAATCCCGTCAAAGCTCTCGTAATGAGCTCGATTCTTTGATACCTTTCGGGTCAGATGATCTGCCGGAGATCGCGTTGGAGAATGATCCCCAGCTGTCCTATTCTCAACATGACTACCAACAGCTCGTGCATGAGCAGGATCATGATAGCAATTGGCGTCAAGGCAAACGAACTTATCAGGTGCCACATAGAGGGGAAATGGGTGGTCGTCAGTATCGTGAGTTGGTGGTGGATGCTCCCATGGATGATCGTCGTTCTTGGGTCAACAAACAGCCTGAGCAGAAGCCTTCAAGGAGGTTACTTCCATCTGCTACGACACAGATTCCGATGATGGCTCCTCCAATCTCTAAGGCCCGTGTTCCGTCATTGGCTCCTACAATCTCTAAGACCCGTGTTCTGTCGTTGGCTCCTCCAATCTCTAAGGCCCGTGTTCCGTCAATGC
>Ga0247741_1001167_pt1 | contig 14514 bp, 11 predicted proteins | sample UWRJL213509R2_FD_180945 | JGI IMG/M metagenome (GOLD analysis project Ga0247741, IMG submission 180945) | Plant litter microbial communities from Arlington Agricultural Research Station in Wisconsin, United States - UWRJ-L213-509R-2 | ecosystem: Environmental > Terrestrial > Plant litter >... | reverse complement strand
TCAATATTGCCCTTAGCGGGAACCATATCGTCGTCGTCATCGTCTGGCCAGCTGTTATCCTCCTCTCGGTCAGCAATCTTGACACCAGTCAGGCAGGCAGGTGCGGTGTTACGGCATTCCTTTGCACGGATGAGGAGTAAGACGTCGTACTGAGAGACATCGTACATGAAGCCATATTGGTCGGTCAGCGGTCGCTGGTTCTTGTCATCATGGTAAATGGTGTATCTGGAGGCGGACTGAGGTAGAGGGATCGAGAATCGGAAGTCTCTTGCGGTGAGGGGCGTGTATGTTCTAGACAAATAATGAGTTGGGGGTTTTGCTGTGGCTGGAATGATCGACTCTAGTGGGACAGAGGGAGCTTTCCTGGCGCTGGATACTGCCGACGTAGTCGAAGTCGAAGTCTGAGCGCTTGTCCTCTGAGCGTTGGCTGCGGAGGAGCCCTGATCGGAGCCCATAGCACCGGAACCACTCAACGCTGAAGGTTTCCTCTGCTGTTGATTCATGAATGATCCAAACAACGGAGAGGCGAATGTTGGTGCGGCTTGCATAATCCCGGTTCTTGCTTTCGGCTTGGGCTTCGCCTTGCTCGCACTGTCTGCCTGTGAGGCAGAGAGCGTCCGATTGAGGGTCATAGCAGCATCCATCGCACCCGTCCCTGCGCTCATAGTAGCCACGATACCCGACTTATTGCCCGTTGACTCTGGGAAGTAGTCACTTGCCCTGCTAACATCTCTACGCTCTTTAGGACGATCTCGGAAGGTGATACCGTCGTCTCGAGCGTTCTTGATAAGATCCAAAGCGAGCCGAGCAATTAGGGAGCTAGTATCATTGCCCTGGTCGGTCAATATACTGCCTGGGTCGGTGGTCATAACACGTGTGGCATTAGCGATAGCGCGTAGAGTAGCACCTTGCATCATAACAGGTGGAGGATCTTCATTCGATGAGGACGGCTTCGACAGTGTGTGAGATGGTGCGAGACTGTCGAACACCGTAGAAATAAGAGGTGCTGCTGGCGAGGGAAGGAAGGAAGGTTGGATGGGAGAGGAAACCAGAGACACTGCGGTGGAGAAGGTGGACTCAGCGTGCGTGTAGCTTGATCTACCAGACTTGATGGACATGTTATCAGAGCTGGCAGCAGCATCGTCGATGATTGTGGGTCGTCTTTTGGACTGAGTCGATGTAGAAGGCACAGGATTTAGGATGGATATCCCAAGCGTTCCAAAAACACTCTTCGCGCTTCTTCGCCTATTCGCTGATCTGCTGCTGACGCCATTTGGAGTCTGCTCCGCGGGAGGAGGAGGATCTCTACCAATCTCTGAGGCCCTAGGCTTCCCTTTCACCCACCACGTACCCATCCAATCGCCTATTGAAGGTCGGTCCTGACGAAACTTGTGCGGAACGATAGTGGATTCTCCAGTCGCGTCTTCATCTGTTGGTGGTAGGATGTCGACCGAAGGGTTGGGAGATGATTCAATTTCAGGGGGACCGTCAAGCATGGCCGACGTCTCCTCAGCCATTGGGGTCAAAATATCAGGTACACTCCTAGGCAAGCTAACTTCATCTGCCACAGCTTCAGCTAGTGAGTCAGCCAGTGACTGCAGAATATTAGAGAAGTCTCAAAATAAAGTAGAAAACGCACCAATACACTTTGCTTTCTGCGGACCTTGTGCTCCGTTTCGTCGTCATCCGTGAATAAAGACTGTATGACGCGTCTAGCAACATCCTGCTCGGATGGCTGGAGTTCTTTCAGTAATTCTTCTGATCTCTTCCTCCTGGCAGCCTCCTTCTCTTGGAGCACACGCCTCGCTTCTTCCAGCTCTATCCTTGCGCGCGATAGGTTATGCACCGCTGAGGAGAGTACGCGTAATGCCGTATGGTACGGGTGATTGGAAATGTCTGCAGGTGATTCTGCGTTGCTGAGGTTGGAGATGGCCGTCTGAATGGCTTCGTCAGAGTATGTATGCCATTTGGTCGCCAGTACCTGGCCAGATACCGAGGGAGGAACACCATCCAGGTCAGAGTCGCCTGTGATAAGGAATTCTGGAACGCTTTGAACCGGTGAGCCTACAATGAACAATGGTGCGGTTCTGGGTGATTTGTCCCACAAGCCCTTGAGAGAGGCGTTCGAAGCCGTCAGGCCTGAATTACCCTCAACGGTCTTCAACTTCTCCGTCTTTCCATAACCACGTACACTCCCATCCCAGTTCGGTGCATCTATTCCTTCGCTCTCTATTCTGGTTTTCACGGTGAAGTAGTTCTTTGCTGTTGAAGATGGTCGCGAGTCGTTGCCCTGTGGTCCTCGACTTCTCCGTCCTCTGGACGGAAGTTCGTCAGTTGAAAGTGGATGAGAATGCACTGGAGTTGTGCTGTGTGCCGACGCCATTGTCCTATATCGCGGCTAGTGAAGAGTAATGGCACTATCGCACATTCCAGTCCAGCCGGTGACGTTGCGCTGATTGTTTCGGCCTCGTGTGCCCTGCCACACTACTTTGGGAAAGAATTTCGTCTTCTGGTTCGCGTAAGCAACAGACGGCGGCGTTCAGCGCGTACTGCAGAGGTTTTGGTTCCAGTGCAAGGACAGTTGCGTTGGGCAATGAGCTCTGAGATGCTTTCGAGCTCGTTGAGGAGGAACTAGCGAATTACTACACATATCCCGATTATTTATGTTGGTAAGTGGCTTAGCGGCAACTAACTCTCGGCCAAAACAAAGTGTGTCCATTTAGAAGTCCGTTCCTACGACAAGTCCGACGATGAAGTAAAAAGATCACAGTATCCCTGTATTCTAAGAAGTAGGGCTACATAAAGGTGGCTTCAGGGAATGCCGGGATTGGGTAACGCCTCAGATTATCAATTCGTTTCTGAAGCTCAGAGGAAACCGAAACAGTAGGCAGAGCTCTACAGTTTGAAGAAGCAGGCGCGGGGTGCGCAGCGGGAGTAGGGCTGACACCTTGAGACCAAGTACTTGTGCCGTAGACACCCATGGGGGTTCTAGGGGGAAATTATCAGCCCTAATCTCCAACGATATGTAAGAAAGAAGGCTTACGCAGCAGCACCATCACACTCCTCAAACTGACCGGCGTTGTAGTTGGCAGGGATATTCTGAGAAAAGCGGCGATGAGACAACCGCATTACTCGCAAGTATGCTGAACGTACCCAGGCGCACCCCATTTCGTCATAGACGTGGTTGCACAGATTAGTGGCGCGAGCACCAATGCAAGCACGGAAACAAAACTCTCCATCAGAGATGAAGCTCGTCCATTCATGATATTGTTGACCAGCGCCAAACGTATCACCGTAAACGAGGCCACCAACTAGTGGAGGCGTGAATGTCCTTGGTCAGTTTAGATGGCCACCAAAACGTTTGCGACTCACTAGGATTGCCTCTGGCGTCGGCTCCTTTATTGTCAATTTCACCTCCTGCATCGCCTTGAGGGATGTTGATCTTGGTGAAATCGCCCACACCCGTCACCTGAACATACTCTGGTGTCCTGACGAAGTGGACGCCCTTAAGAGTTCCATCTGGGATGACACGAGCACCACGGTTGGATTTGGTGCAGTATGCTATTGCCACCTGCTCTGCATCGCTAACAGGAGAGAGATATGCTATAAATGTCAATTAGTATTAGCGGGATATCATTTTTGAGTAACGCACGCGGTGCCCAGACACAGAAGTCGCTCGCAGAGCTACATAGAACACAGTTAGCTTAACCTTGTAATAAATCACGGGTGACTAACTTGATCCAGGCAGTTTGGCAGTTGGATGATGGACTGGATCCAGTGCCACAACTATTCGTGCCATACTGGCCGTCTTGTGAGGTCTGTGGTAAGCTACTGACCGAGTAACCCGTATTCCAAACTTGATTGATATTTCCACCATTACAGCCCCAGACTTGGACCTGCAGCAAGGGTCAGTACAACGGTCTTAGGTTGCATAGAGTACGTACTCGGTTCCCATCTGATGTACTACCTTCGGGGAGGTCGAGGCATCTCCCTGTGTTCGCCCAGTTCAGCTTATTGCCCCACTGAGAACATACGACACGAGTCAGTGGGAAAAAAAGTATGATTGTTGGTTAGGAAACCATGCATACCTTGTCGTAACTCCACTGCTGGTTCGCGTTGTTCGCAGTGCAAGTCCACAGTTGGAGCTTCGCACCATCCGCGTTAGTGCCGTTGGTAACATCCAAGCACTTGTTCCCGAAGGCGGTCACTGTGCCTCCGGTGAAAGTCCATTTCTGGTTTGCGCTGCCAGTGCAAGCCTGTATGGTCACCACTGCACCATCCGTGTTGGACGCAGCTGTCAGGCATTTCGCTACATGCACGGATGAAATAATGGGACACATTCATCGAATAACTGCAACTTACCACTGGTCAACCCAGGCTCAAGAAGTAGTTCACCCGTAAAGCTGCATATAACGCAAGATTAGATTGATCTCATAAGCAGAAATATAAAGTGATAATCATACGGAGGTGTCTGGCCCTTGACTACTACGGCGAGAAAGACGAAGGTCGTGAGTATTTGAACGACGGTGGATCGCATTGTGATTAAGTATGTTGGTATTCGCGAGGTTGAAAAGAGTGACAAGTTAGCTTCGCTGGGATTGCAAGATTTCAACTGCGGTATATCTTGAATCGCCTTGAGGATGGGAGACAAAGAGTGATTTCAGTACATGGAGCAGTTTTATAGAATTGCCGTGCGCCTTGCGGCATGATGTCGCGTGGTACAGATGTGACGAGTGGTACCGGCGGCTTCGCGTTTAGTACCATACTTGGCGGCTAATTTTACACGCCGCGCCACTGCAGCCAGCGAAAGACAACCGCAGGGTAAGGTCGTGAATATCTGAGACGAGTGCATTGCCTGAGAATTCACGGCCATTCGCGGTCGTGTGGACCTCGGATTCGTGTGGATCAAGTGCAGCCAGCATCCAAACAACTTCTCCATCCTTCTTCATCACAGGACGGCGGTGCATGGAAGTGCGAAATTAGCTCCGGACTTCTTGAGGATGAGCGCTGAGCAAGGTAGTTTCAGGTTCCCCGTCCAGATCGACTTTGAGTTACTAATCTGTAATGAGATTCGCCGACATTTCATAAACAGTTTCAGCACTCACTAGCCTCCGAGGAAGTTGATAAAACCCTTCTTCCTTGTCAATTACAGAAGTTGTTGGCCATTTCAGCTGTGCGTTATGAAAAACATAATTCGAATGTTGGACACAGCTGCGCTAGTTCCGGTTGTGTGTTGGTCAAACATCGAAGAAAGGGATCGAAGACGAAGCCTTGTCGAGACCCTCAGCATCCATGCAGGCGTAGTGTCGTTTGAGATTTGAGAAGTACCCTGAGCTAGAATGAAACAAGATAATGAGATATTCGAAACGTAGGCGCGGACTGTTTATTCACCATTACTATGCGAACCACCAGGATAATCTCAACAGCCAACTAAAGGTGGCTTGATCAGACACTGTGCTCCTCAGACCCTTGACTGAGTGTACACCGCACAGCTTATTGCAGTGACTGTTGAGTACAAGGTGTGTCTGTGTTATGGAGGCTGATCATGGCACTGAGCACAAATACGGCCAACATTCTTCTCACCATTCGACGTCCACAACGACGTTTAGGCCTTCACTCGTGGCGGTCAACTTTCTATAGGTCTCTCTCGGCCAGCGTCATACTGCAGTAAGTCGGGGTGCGTGTCTATGCGTCAACCTAGACAACGCGCTCTGGAGGATCGTGGCCTTGCAGGGTCGTCCCCTGGTTGCGAGTCTCTAGCGCCGCGTCGGGCATTCAAGCAAATTCTAACTTCAAACACCTTTAGAGACCCTTGTCTAGACTCTGTGAAGGTTTAAAGACGTGAGGTACAAGGTCCTAGATCGATCAGCAGGTCACTAGGTGAGCCTCGGCTAGGATATGACTGCCAGTTGGATCGCAGAAGTTAAACTTTGCTATAGACCAGCCTCGAAATCGATCCCTAAACTCGGGCTCGTTACCTTGACCAACTTCTGCATCTCTGAAGAGGGTCATTGTGTCAAATCGACCTTCCAATACTTTTATCTTGGGATTGCACTACCGTTTCCACCACGTTGCCCTCTCTTGACCCATGCCCGCCAAATACTCGCATGTCAAGAAGCGCTCGGCGTCAGGCCTGCTCAAGAAGGAGAAGAACAGTCCAAACGGACATCACATTATCAAGGATATCCACCAACCTCGTGCACCGAACCCGCACGTCGACCGTAATATCACTCAGGCACTCTCCGCGGTCTCTCAACTAGAACGTACTATCTCCCGTATCCTCCTTTTGCGATATGAACAAGATATCGCTCGCCTCTACTCCACAAGACTCTACAGCATTGCCCTTGTTCACCTTCCTACTCTGGTCATGCGTTGTGTTACCCTCGGTGGACCTGGATGGCTCGCATATAACCATGACTCAGAGGAGATCAAGGACTTCTTTCGTGCTGCTATTAGTATGGATATGCGTCAAGCTGGAGAAAGAGTCGCGACGAAGAGTGTCTTGTGGTCCTACACGGCTCTACGCCATTTTGTACGTGCTAATTGTCGCTATATGCGTGGACTCCTGAACATATATCGGTCAGGCCTTGTCCAACAATGTAACTGTTTGCAGCAAACTTGGATTGCACTCTCTCCGCCTTCTGCCATTCTACCCTGCTCTTAAGTCCCACCTGGATGCCCTCGAAGCTATGTCCCCTCCCATTTTCACCAAGCCGCCGTACCTAGGGACACTTCAAGAAGGCCTGGATGCCCTTGAGGATGCTTGTCAACTGAAATTTGGATGGGTGAACGAGCTCGCCCCCGCTCACCCTGAATGGGAGGGAGATTGGAGGACCAAGGTCCGCTTCGGGTACGAGAAGCTCACTCAGACCCTATGGCGCGTCGCCCGTGAATTTGATGTACGGGGTTATGGAATGGTCCTACGTGAAAAACTGACCACTAAATGGTGCGATTGTGGCTGCTCGACGGACCACCTCGGCGAAGTCTGTGAGAAACCAGTCAGAGAGGATGAGGAAGACAACGGTGTACGCAATGGCAAGCAAAGAGAGTGGGATGGGCGAGGTAGCGGCATATATGGCTGGGAAACAGAGGAAGAAGAGGATATTTGGGAGGTGGATATGGACTTCGGGGGACCTGACCCTGATGAGTGTGCTGGTGGCATTGATGCAGAAATGACCATTGGAGAGATGATGGAGTGGAGATATCTGACGGCCGAGCAGGAGAAAGAACAGGTTTTTTTTGGCATTCTCCTAGTGTTTTGACCGTCCGCTCACTTCCATTCGCTCAAGGGAAACGCTGCCTTCCGTAGAGGGGATTACAAGGCGGCCGTAAACTCCTACGAGGCTGCACACGACATCGAGCCGGAACTGCCTCACTATCAACTGAACCTCGCGGCGGCCCATCTCAAGTTGAATAAGTACGTCTGCTGCAGATATATCAATGAAAAGTTACCAACCACCACGAAGCTGGATGGAAGCAGACAGCGCTTGTTCAAAAGCTCTGCTACAACATCGAAGCAGCAAAGGGCTGTATCGCCGCGCAAAGGCTCGAAGAATGTTAGGCCGGCCGGAAGAAGCCATTCAAGGTCAATAGTAAAACCTCTCGCTTCACAAGAATCACAACTTATCCAAATTGGTTCCTCAGACCTCCGTGCGGTTCTCCGGTTACAACCTAACAATGTCGAGGCTCTCTCCGAACTGGCATCCCTCATCTCCCTCTCGGAGAAAGAAAGCATCTCAAATATGTCGTATGACAGCCCGTCGTCTTCTAAGCAACTTCCCCGACGGACAGAGTCCACTTCTGAAACGCTGCGGCGTTTAGGAATACCCAAGCCCAAGCCCATAAAACAGCCCCCGTTTTCGAAGACAAGAGCAGACGACAGGAAGCTAAAGGTTGTAATGATCTCGGGCGTAGAAGCGCCCAGGAACAAACAGAAGCAAGGTGGAGGCCGCATCCAAGAGGACCTTCAGGATCCGCCGCATACTCCGAGTCGCCACGGAAAAGAGAAAGCTGGGACAATGAAGAAGCAAAAGGCTCTAGAGATCGAGCGTATGAAGACTGAGTGCCTCTCGTATCCCAACTGGGACAGATATATCGTGAAGAAAGTGGATTAAAGCCCGAATCTCAATACTCCGTAGGGTTCGTCCTGGTATATGCTCCTCCCTGTTCGACTCCTGTTAATATTCCACTCTGTTCCCAGAACGAGCGGTGCTTTTCGGAGACAATACGCCGACGATGGCATTGTCCATGGCCTCACCTGACACATTATTTCAAGCGCTGATATGTCAACCAGAAGTGTACTTTTATATTGCATGGAATCCGTTACTCTGTATTATTCTAAACTTCGACGTGACTCAGGCTGATGATGGTCTATCAGTCGATTCTCAACACAAGCATTCAGAACTAATACCAAGCATCTACGACCTTGAGGTCCTACTCCTTTCATTTTGAGTAAGAATTTTAGTCACTGAGGGCTAGGCCTCATATTAGACTTTACATTTGTGCACACTAGCCTCCTGACCCCAATGTCAGTTCATTCGTTGTTGATCCCAGGAAATACCCATGCATTCCGTGAGGCGCATCCCAAGTGCTCGCTCCCACAACGGAACCCGACAGACGGAAACGGGTCCCAAACTCCTACGTGGTTGCGCATTGGTTTGTGTCCCTTGGTTATCCAGTTTGGGGGGCATAATGAACAAACGGAAGCCTAAACAGAGGTCCAGTGAGAGACACTACTACTACATTTAGAAATGACTGCCATATAAGTATGTCCTACCTTCTAAAACGATAGACGATAGAGGATTCCTCCTTTTCGATCATAAGCGTCAGACCCTGTTTTTAAACTCGAATAAACCGGTCCTTCTACGAGGGGTCTTAGACCATCAAAATCTATAGGGACGGTTACCGGTTTACTGAAGATAAAGTTGACCACAAGACCACATGATAAAACCAGTATTTTAAGACTCTAGGAGGATTTCAATTCTTATGCATTACGAATCAGATCCAGACCGCATTTAGTAGAGTTGCCAATCGTAACGGTACCGCACCCCCATTTTTAAACTCAGTTTGAACCAAGCTTCCCCTTGCTTTGAACTTTGAAGCTGCAAGCTGAGGTTCTCCTGGCTGGTCACGAGCCTATGTCTTCAGTTCGTGTTTATTTTACCCGGCCAGGTGGCTTGCAAGATGCGTGCGCCGGATCTGTTGAGTCTGCTTTCCTACTTCAAGCTTGCGTTCTCGTCTGAGGTGCTATTTTGGATTTCCTCTCGGTCGCATTTCTCTCTCTAGTATTCCTCGTTCCCCTCGCCTGACAGTGGCGTTACGTCTCTTAGGGTGTTGCTTAATCCCTTTGTCCTGCCGATGTATCTGAGAAGCTCCTTCATTCCATTTGTGGTGCTCATGATGAGTTTGAAGTCTCCTGCGTGGCGTGCAAGCTTTTTGTTCATGTCCTTTCTTTCTGTTGCGTATGCCGTACTTACAACGGTCGAAGAGGAAATGGGTGACTTTTTCCTTTGCCAGTGTTACCCGATGTACGCCTCTATCTCTAATTTTCCAATCCACTTCAAATGCGCGTTACAAAGTGGGATGTGGACTGATTGTATATGGACCAATAGACTTCCCTGTGTTCTGGGTTCGTCTCGGGCTCATTGAAAGGGAACTCAGCGTCGATTCTCTCCTTCCTGGTGGAGTTTTCCTAATCTTCGCACCACATCTCCTTTAGTTCAGCCTTGTATGCTTGCTTTTTGCTGCTGCAGTTCGTGGAAGTGGGGTCCTCAGATATGGTGGAAGAGAATCATTTGGGCTGGAGTTTCCATTTGCAGCTTCCTTCGCCTCTCCGTCAACTTTTTCGCTACCTGGTGCCTCTGAGTGTGCTGATCCTACCCCGTTAAGTATGCATAATTGCCCAAAAAGTCAACTTTACAACCGTACTCGGGCTTGACAAAAGTGACCGGACACAGCATAACTCAGCAAGAACCAAAGCATCCGGTCACCGGTCACTTTTGTCGAGCCCGAGTAGATGCCCTTACTAATTCGAAGGTTTTCTGCAGATTTGTCACCTGAGCAGCGTTCAAATCTATGGTTCTACTCCGCGGTGCTCATTGTGCGCTGTTATCTCTCAGAGATATAAGGCATTCAGTCGCGGCAGTTCCACTGTTCTCAACCCCACATTGAAGCTATTGACGGTTATTTCGACGGTGAGACAAGATGTCAACTCAGGCAAACTTTGTCCCGCACCCTACTTTGATATCCGTGAGTATACATGGGCTGTATTTAATTCATGTGCACTGCTCATTCCATATTGCTTCTAGGTGGATCCCTTCCTGTGAGTTCAAGACCTTTTCGCGGACAAATATAACTAAGAAAGTTGGTGTTCGGCGACCAGCCCTGCTGATCAGCAGAAGGTAAGTTTCAGTCGACGCGAGGTTTATAGGGATCCTTCGACTGACGTCGTTCATGTACAGGGCATCCACAACCGATGGCAGTAAGGTCAATCTACTTGGAGGGCTTACCACATTCTCAGACCAATCTAGTCCTGATATCCCACCTGTTGCCACAGTAAAACCTGGAGAAGTAAGACATCTCAACTCGTCTTTCAGAGGCAGCGACTTACTTGTGATGTTCAGACCTTCAAAATCGAATGTGTCGGTAAGGGCCAAACATTATTATATGCATTCCCTCATTGGCTCATGCACCGCCCCTTCAGAGTGCTCAGGAGGTCAGGTAGTCAACAACGACAGTACGTTCGCTTTAAATTCAATATGCTCCATGGACGCTGCTAACATGGCATTCAGCAAGTGATGATATCATGAACGTGGACTTAACCAAAGTTCATAATCTCTCTGGCCCAATTGCTGTTGAGGGCTCCGAACCTGGTGATTGTCTCGTGGTGGACATCCTTGATGGTAAGTCTCCTGAGCGAGGGTTTTGCGATACCACGGATTGACTTGGCTGCACTCTAGTCAAGCCTTTCGACCAAATGCCCTGGGGTTATACTGTGACAGATCTCATCAATCCTTACGAATTTGATGCTAATCCAAATACCTAGGGCATTTTCGAGCTCGAGAACGGCGGCGGGTTATTTGGTGATTTGGGCTTCAATCTTGCTAGTCCCGATCTGCCGCTGATGACTTCACCAACTCAGCTCGTGAATTCAAAAGTAGAGCAGCAAAGGCAATTTGGGATCTTAACGGTCTGTTGATGTATCTGAAGCTGCTCTATTTCTCCATTGAACCACAGAGCTAGGTATATATGCGACTTCAAGACATATTCCAGGCGTACGTTTTGCAGGAGTTACGCACCCCGGCCTCATTGGCACTGCGCCATCGGCGGAGCTACTTGCGAAATGGAACAAGCGCGAAGGTGAACTGATTGCAGCCTGCGGCCAATCGGTACCACCTGTAGCATTCCCTCCAGAGCCGATTGGCGCGTACGTTGGTCAGGAGCTCGATTCCCTTGTCATTGAAAAGATTGCTAAGGAAGGTGCAAGAACCATACCTGGAAGAGAACACGGAGGGAACTGCGACGTACGCATATCTTTTTCCCTTAAACCCCGCTGAAGGACAAATTACAAATTACAAAACTCTCCTAGATCAAGAATTTGTCGAGGTAATCAATTTTTTTGGTGTCAAGCGGCTGTCTTGTTCACATGACTTAGAGGATCTCGCTGCTACTTCCCTGTTTTCGTCAAAGGTGCAAATCTTTCGGTTGGAGACCTACATTTTTCACAGGGCGATGTAAGTGACCATTCTATGGTATGTTTCAAAAGTACGAAATGCTTATAGTTCTTCTAGGGAGAGGTAGACCTAAGCCTAGATCCAATAATTGGCAAACTCAGCGAATTTACTAGATGTCCTTTTGTGGCGCCATTGAAATGGTATGTATCATTATCCCTCATAATCGTAACAATTAAGCCTACATCTTTATATAGGCTGGTATAGTTACATTCAGCACCAGTATCATCAAAGGAGGAATCGAGAAATTTGCCCTGAGGCAACCTATCTTTATGGTACGAACCAAGAAACTGCCAGGTCGCGTCGCTAAACGGAGACTCTCAAGCCTTCACCGATTGACCCGATGTACTCGCAAAAGGTGCCTTCTGTGAAAGCAGTTAAAAGAATGGTCTAAATTTTGAGGTTGCAGCTCATCTTTGAAGGATTAAGCGTTGACATACGTGAGTCAAGCTCATCTCTCAAAATAGTTTTGGCTCAAGTATTTCAGACGGCGATGGGAAACAGTACAATATGGATGCGTATGGCCCCTCGAATCTCCAAGCTGACGCAATCTGACCTCTGCACAAACAGTACCGTCGCCTACAAGCAGGCGGCCCTAAATGCGATAGCTTATCTCATGAAGGTATGTCATCCTCTTCTGGGCAGAGTTGCAATTTTCATTGTTGACATTCGACTACTTTCGAAGATCGGATATAGTGCGTATAGACATGTATGCTCTTTATATATTCACTGACACAAAAAAAAAATTTCGCCAGCTCGAGAACAAGCTTGTAAGTCCTCCGGCTTTATGATTATGAACGACAACGCTTTTTTGACACTGTGGCTCTTCTCCAGATCTTCTACTCTCAGCAGCGCCTGTTGAGAGTCATGTTGGAGCCATCGTTGTGTGTAAAAATAATTTCTATGAATTTTGGAAGATCTGAACCTGCGTTTTGCAGGACTCTCCAAACGCTTGTGTTACATTGGCTATCCCGACTGGAATCTTTGAGCATGTAAGAGTTTGCTTCAAGAATTGTTACGGGTTTTAACATAGTGGCATTCCATCTAGGATATTATGCCAAACTCAAACGGCTTTCCGAAGCGCGACTTTGGACAATGTGCCATTAGAAGCGACGGCGTCGTTTAAGCGCCGAAATTTGTGTGGCGTGTATTTCAAATTGATGACTTTCCCAATTAGGATGTCCAAATCATATAAGTCCGATGTCAAAGTAGTTCTCGTCGTTTTCAAAGTCGTTTGCATATGATTTCTGCTTCACGAGATATTTAAAATTTTGGCATTTACTTGGAAACAAACTACTAGAAGGAGGCTCAGTCGATCAACACTCTGGAAACAGAAGCATGAACGAATCTCATATTATTTACATGTGTCACGCCCATCAAAGCCGCTTGGGTACTATCTTTACGAGAAGAGCGGCGATGCCTCTACCCAAGGGACATCACCAGGTGCCTTGACTTCCCATTCGGCTTCAAGGTTCACCTTGGCCCCATTCCCAACTTTCCACTTCCATTCGAACTTGCCATCCTTCTCGCCTCCTTTCCCGTCGACAAGTTTCTCCCAACCAACCTTCAGGCTATCGTTCTCAAGGTCGACCACCTGACCATCCTTGGCGTCTGCGAGCGCCAAAGGCTTGCGAAGCACGATCTTCGCGCGTTTGTCCTCACAGGTCGGGATGACCTCCCGAACAATGAGGTCTGTGATCGCGAATTGGTGTTTATTGTGAATGGAGATCTTGGTTGTATATGTAGTCGTGTTGGTGACCTCAGAGAAGGACCCTCCAGTCGATTTGACGGTCTTGGAGGAGCGTAAATAAGTGACCTTAGTTGAAGAATCGTCTCCGAGGGTGCATTCAAAAGTATCACCCGTGTTGATGTCCTGAACCAGTTGGTTAGCATTTCAATCGAACAAAGTATACAGCTACGCACATTGATGGATGTCTTGGAGACATAACTATCATCGAGAATGACGGTAACATGGCCAGGGAGGAGGCGGTATTCACTGCTGTTCTCTACCTCGCACTGCGAAATGCCGGTTAGAGGACTGGAAGCGCGAGATTGAATCTGAACGCACCTGTAAGAACACCCGAGGGTCGATTCGGGGAATGGTGATATAAGAAATTTTTGCCTTGAACGGAAGCAACGCGACAGAGACCTGATGGTCCACCTCATCGCTGGGGATTGTCGATTCGCCATGAACGGTAAAAGAGATGGCCATTGGTGTCTCTGAAACGACGGTAGTCGGCTCCGTTATGGCAGAACGCCCGTCAACCTCTTCAAAGTCATCTTCCTCAGGAAGAGGCGCTGGTTCTGCTGCACTCAATTCACGTTCGTAGGCCTGCATAAGCTGATGATCGACCATAACCTGGGGAGCCGCCGCGCCGAACGCAGATGTGGCCTGTCCGAATAGTGATGTCTGCTGCTGCTGCTGCTGCTGTTGCGGCGCCGACGCAAGGGTGTAGTTAAAAGCATTGACGCCAGTGGCTCCGGATGGTGCTGCGCCGAACAAGCCATGCTGCGCTCCAAATCCGCCAAAACCCGAGTGAGCCTGCGGAACAATTGCTGGCTTCTGCATGTTACTGCTGCCTCCAAAGAGACCGACGCCGCCGGGGTTGTTGTTAACATTACTAAAGTTTGAGAAGAGGCCACCTTTCTGCCCGCAAGTTCTCATAAATTGAGCGGGCTGGATTCTGACGCGGCGGAGCTGAGGAATCTGTTTGACTACCGTGTCGGAGGCGACAGTGCTCAGAGTCAGAGCCGTATTGTTCCAGTCTTCCCCGGTGCTCTGAGA
>Ga0247741_1001166_pt1 | contig 14516 bp, 12 predicted proteins | sample UWRJL213509R2_FD_180945 | JGI IMG/M metagenome (GOLD analysis project Ga0247741, IMG submission 180945) | Plant litter microbial communities from Arlington Agricultural Research Station in Wisconsin, United States - UWRJ-L213-509R-2 | ecosystem: Environmental > Terrestrial > Plant litter >... | reverse complement strand
AACCCCGTTACCCTGCTCCCTGGGGTGAACCTTGTGGGAATTTTAGGCAACCACATTCGACAGACGTTCAGGGATACCTACCTCTCGTCGCTTGGGGTGTTTGTGGTGAGTTATTTCGAATGACTCATGTCAAAACGAACTACTTGCTTACAGCAACCGTTCGTCCAGTCATTCGACTCTTATTATGTATCCGAGGTGGATACCTTGTTTAGCGACCCCTTAGGACAACACTGGACTCTCTCGCCGGAAAGGCCTACAGGACCAAATATTTCAACGCTGGCACTATACAGCACCTCATATGTTTCCCGAAACCCAAGGATTATCCAAGATTATCGTGACAAATCGGTCGTTGATGGATTGGCAAATCTCGGCGGCTTGTGGTCCTTTGTATGTGGTGTGTTCTCCACAGTATTTGGTTGTTCGGTCATTCGAGTACTCTTCGGTGCGCGCATTTGCAGTCAGAGAAATAAATCTGAAATTCAATTGAATATAGGCGCCAAACAGCTGTCCGTTCACGGATTAGTGCACAAAACTGGAATGAAAACCATTAGAAAGGAATGTCTAGCGCAGTATCCTCGTCTCCAAGACGATCTTGCGGCACTACCCTCCGAGAAAGGCCTTCTTTCTCTGATTGGGGATCACCTGGTTGACTTAGACTTCCTAAGCGAAGAGACTGAAGAAGTTAGTGGGAGGTTCGACGGAAGTGAATTGAAGTAGGGTGCGTGAAATACCTGGTAGAAGGAGAATTGGTATTTAAATGTAGACGTGAACGTGAACGAAATTTCGTTTATTCAGACAGTTATTTCTAGGGTATATTAAGTACCTGGTGCCCTCAAAACATAAGAATCTAATAAACTACCCAGTCTATGCGCCAGAAACGTTGTGCCTGATCACGTCGGCGTTGGTTAGGCGGTATCTGTGCAAAATCTTGATCCTGAACTTGCGGGCTCAGGGTCTCCGTGTGTGGGGAATCATACGCAGTACATCTTTGTCTGTGCGAGCGCGCGCAAACGTCTTTATTGCATTGTGAAAAAACCTTACACGTCTCTCCAGAAGACGATCTCTGGCTGCTCAATTTCAACAGAGCACCGCCTCTTATTTGCTTGCAAATATCGTCTAAGTATTTTCAATTATCCTCAAAGGGTGCTTGAGAAATCTACTACGTCTATTTACTACCATGAAGCGCGGACAATGGCCCTCGAAAACTGTCCAGACTGGTCTTCTTTTCAGCCCAAAATCCGCCAGGTATATACTTGTTTCATATTTTTGCATAAATAAATGGTAGTAGGTGATAGTGGTCTTCAGAACCAAAATTGACCTGTTCAGAGCAGGCCGGGTTGACGAATTACCATGATATCCTCCATTGTAATCTTCACATTTAGGCGCTCATGACAAATGCCAAGCGCCCACGCGCCTTATGGCCCGCCTGTAAATTGACACACGTGGCACTGCCGGGATGTCGGTTTGGCCGTTTGTCACGCGTCCATCGTTGCTCTTTTCTCTCACTGCGGCGATGTCTGCTAATGGGTTCAATATTTTATACCACCCTTTTCTAAAGACACTAGCGACTGGACTTCTGAATCTGGCGGAAACTTCACGTAGGGTACGTCGTGCTAATACTTTCCCCTTTCCCATGCTCACCGATACCTTTAGACCACCACGATGATCTCTAACCACGTCTCTCCAGCGTCTTACGTTCGACGGAACTTGCTGGTGGACAAGAGGGTTCAGGACAACTGGTGCAGCACTTCAGTGACTGGCAAGGCGCACACAGTATCGACGCCAACAATGTTGTGAATAAACGCATTGGTGTTGGTGAAAGAGGTGGAATTCAAGAAGGGTTGTGGCTCAGGACCTTTTCACCAAACGTCATCACAGTTCGAGCACCCGAGTGACGCGGAGATTTCTTCTCATGACCAAAGCTCTCCTTTCTCCGCCAATGAGCACTTCACTCCTTCATCGACGCCCAACCCCAATTAGGACCAGTGTGTGGCTCAACTACTTTGACGAAAGCACCCCGTATACCCATCTGAGATTGGGCACTTGTACGCGCTTCTGGGCTGAACATGAATCCGGAGTAGAGGTGGACGGTTTGAAGGCTGTGGCTCGTTGAAAGTGGTGACTTTCCAGACACAGGAAGCCATAAATGGGAAGGAGGACATGGGGCGAAAGGGATAACATGAAGAAGAATGCAACCCAGGTCTAGAACCCAAGTTGCGTGCAGCACTGGCCAACGATTGTATCCCCACTTCCACCTTCTGCAATCCTAAACCTCAAACCAAGATCAGTGGCCAGCCGACAAGGCCTAGGGATAGCCGCCTTTCCTCAAGATACACGCCCGGCGTACATCCTACCCAGGATTGTGCAGATTCTGTGTGTCAAGGCCTCTACATGTGGTTCAGTGCAAGGCGTGATGGTTGGAAGACGGGCGCAGATGCTACCCGCGATCCTTGGGTTGAGCTGAGTTGAACCCGAAGACGAAGTCAAGGGGCTAGGCTTGTGTTACATGGAGGTATGTAGTTTTTCTTTGGTGTTGATATTTATTACTTCTACGTCGCGTCCTTCCTTCTCACACTTACCTCCACCTTATTCTTAGATCGTGTTGCTGATGATTTTTCGTGTATCCATTTAGCTCCCATCAAGGTACTTACTCGTATCAAACACCAACAACGCGAATTCTGACCACACACGTCCTCAGCCTCGAACGTGAGTGCAGAAGATGTAGAAGACTTATATAGAAATGGTTTAATGCCAAAGACTGCGTACACATTTCCGGAGGATACAGCTGTGAGGGATGAGGAGCTGGGATATCGTCCTTCCTTCACCCTCTGGCCCCGGCTCTACATCCGGTACCACGCATCCCTCATAGGCCGTCTTCATCGATATACACCCCTGGGGATCCAAGTGGCCGCCAATGCTCTCGTTCACAACGGACCCGCCAAACTCATACCTTCGTCTCCTTCCACCTCGTGTCCTTCCTGTACTATGTCGCTGGCAACAAAGCGGCCTGCAGACTGCAGAAAGGAACCATAACGCAATGCAGACTCAATATTTAGTCTTGAGCGTTGGGTTAGGCTTGGTTATCGCGAGGAGGGGCGTTTCGGATAGGCGTGGGTGGGGGTGTTGTCGTTGTTGGGCGTGGTCGACTGGATCTATTGGTCTGGTCTGCCATATATGTACCATCCGTTGGGCCCTAATCTTGGAATACGAACATTCACACCCTCAAGTACAGAGCACGCACTTTCAACACCAAGAACATTGTCTCATTAGGTTGCACTGGTGAGGGAGAGGCGGAATTGGAGGAGAGTTGTGGATCAGGACAATTTGCGCTCTGGGAGGTCTGGATCTCCGCGTGCATTCCATTTCTTAGGCTGTTCCTACCTGAAAAGTCGTTCAGTACTAAGGCTCGGAGTGGACGGAGGAGGATGACGTCGATGACGCGTCCGCGCTGGATGGGACATCAAACAACAACCGGAATAGAAGCAACCTACAGCTCTGCCATCCTAAGACTATCCGTCTGGGCGATCGGTCGATCATCGATCAACATCGACTCTCTGATGTCGCTGGTCTTCTCTCGTGGCACAGGGTTGGCTGGACTTTGTCAACCCGCTAGTTGCCGCTAACTGAACACGAGTACGACACAGTGATGGCCAATACCAAGCTTTCCACAACTCCCAACATCGTCGACTAGCATTCCCAGATTTACAGTCATGCTTCAAAGCATCGAGTCCCTGAAAAGCCGTTCGTCGACTCTGGAGACCCCCACTGCCTTCTCGACGTCAATTTTCAACATTTCTTCCATTTCATCTCGACACTCAACGGGACTGTTGGCTCGTCGAGCCTTCGTTAACAGAAGATTAGTACCATATGCCCAAGCCCAACTCTCCATCGCCCTGGAACACCCAGCCGAATCAAGCGGAAACACGTCTCTAACATGCATATCGACTGACCGTTCGACTTTTGCTCAAGTTGACAGGGAGCCAGGCTTATAGGCTAGTCTCGACCTTGTTCTCTGTCCTCGGCTCTCGACGCTTAACATCCAACTTCCTTCGAAGTGGACGAGATTTCAATTGTACGACCTTTCGTTCCTTCGTGCCGCTTGCCACTGAATGCTAACCATTTCTGCCCAGCTCGTAACTTCATTGAGGCGGCGGTAGTGTTCACCTTCCGTCTCCTTTGACCCACCCTTACCGGACGGGTTGGGGTGTTCCCAGTCGACAGGGAAGACGACTATCGATGGTGTGGATGTTGATATCGCCACGTCAGTACGTCTTGCTTTACTTCTTATCTCTCCATTTCTGTGCTAATTAAAACCTCTAGACCGTAGTAACGACGACCTCTGCGTCGGCCAGTCATCTGCAAAGCCGATGATGTTCAAGTCTTTACCTGGATGATGTTGGATAAACTCTACTATCATTGAACGAGGGTGGTGACCTGGAGGAAAGATGCAAATTCGGAAAAGGTCATAAAAAATGAAATGCGAAGAACCCCAAACGCCAACGCAGGGCAAGGGCCCGAGTTTGCGAAGATCTCTTCTCGTGCACATCCTTATGCCAGCTTTCACAACCCTCCAAGCCCAAACCTCCAACCAAGGCCACTGGCCACCCAACGACACCGTTCCTTCACCAGTGCACCGCTAAGTCGTAAACCTATCGAGATTATGCAAGTTTGGCGGCTGTTCCGGGGTAGCTATAGCGTTCGTAATGGGGACGTTGAAGGTCGGGGCCCATCGAGATCGCAGCCTTGCCTGGCGGGAGGAAGGAGGTGAATGGGAAGGAGGATTAAACGAAAGTGATGAGGCGAAGAAGACCAACTCCGCAAACGTTGGTCAAGCACCCAAGTTTCTCATACACAAACTCACGTTCCTCCACCCATGGCCGCTTCACTCTTATCGTGTTTGGACCAGTGGCCACTCGACGACGACGATGCTAAGGGCCTTCGTACACTCTATCTGTCGTACAACCCAGGATCATGCAGATCTTGTGCATGTGGTACTGAACAGGAATTCAGAGTGGAGGATGTTGGACGCAAGACACCCATCGCCACCGCTAACACATCTTGGCCCGCTCGAACAACCTAAGAAACCCGCTCATTTTCCTCCCGCCGCTTCCCAGCTTCCTTACCACATCCAAGCCGGTCGTATTCACGAAGCACGCATACTTGCAAATCAAGGCGCTCTTAGAACGTCTTCATTCAAGGCAATATAGACCCTTCACCACCCCTCCTCTTCCGTCATATCCATCCTACCGCCTGACACCTTTTCTCTATGCCACTGGGGCCCGAAGCGGTTAGGACTTGGGAAAAGGGTCAAAGCTGGGGCTTTGGCACAGGTTCTTGGGCGTTGGTCATCGCGAAGCGGGTTCACTATGCGTCGAGCGTTTGGGATATTGTTTAAGGGGGAGGCGGTGAAATGTTCTTCCACAATATACGCCCTTTGCCTAACTGGCTATATGCACACGCCCTGTTGCCATCAATGAAACTTGAGCGGCCTGTACCTTACCTTGGATCCTGAATGCTCGACACTTGCTATCGGTACACAAACCCAGGACGACCTAGAACCATACTCTCAACCACTCTCAACTAGTCGCAGTGCACGACCATCGAAGATAGCAACAGCGTGCCTAATCTCGTCGGTATTGGTTGGTTGTCGTACGTGGTTGCTGGTGCGGGTGTATGGTCTTTGCGTCTCGTTCAGTTTCTTCAATCAGTTGTTGCATTCATCACATTACAAGCTCTTCTCCGATTTCAAGATCCACCTCCGGTTCCAGCTTCAGACTTTGCATCACCACCCTCTTGTTGTTGAATGGCAGATCCCGACACCGCACCCTACACCCGTCCTGGTTTGCCGCCCGAAAATTGGTTTATCAAGATCAAGGCGGTGTAACAAGCATAGTCCTCCTTTGTTTGCACCCTGCAAACTCAAGTATTATTCAGCATTCTTTTTCCCTTTTGCCTGCGGAAGCTTCGAATGGGTGAGGCCGACGACCTCGAAAGCCCCCCAGCACCGTGCAGAGCACGGGTACAGCTCTAGTTCCTACCAAATGCGCTGCTGCAGAAGGTCCAAGAGAAGGTCCGATGCGTGAACATCAACATTAATGCTGATGACAGCGAGCTCAAGGACGAACTCAACCCCACCGAATACGCGAAAGCAGACTCTTACGTGCGTTGGTGGATGTATGAGTGAGGCCCATGGGGTGTTTGGGGGTTTATTTAAGGAGACGGGGGATATGGACAGCGAGAAGAAGGATGGGACGAAGGACTCAATAGTTAGGTGGTTGGAAGCAAAGGGTGCGCGGACATACTGAGCTTTGAATTTGAGGTATATGGGGAAAGAGTCACTTCATAGATTTATTCCGTTCGGAGGAGCGTAGAGGAGTTGTATACGGTATCGTGGATGATGTGTTTGGGTCAGGGTAGTTATGCTTGAGATGAATCCGATAATGCTTTTGGGAAGCCCTACGCAGCAAGTGTCTAACATAGTGGGCGGGGTGCACCCCCGTTGACTTGCATGTCGAGTTCAGATTAAAGTTTGGTATCGGAAGTATAATTCGTAAGGAAGAGCACGTATGGAAGTATATCTATATTAGAAATCTTTGTATCCAAACAGTAGATACCAAACGTCTATCCGACTTCAGTCTACATCCATTGCATTCATGTCGTTCACAACAATCCTTCCCTTTGGTGACATAGCTCTGATAGGTCGACATCGAGAGACGTAATGTAAAATAGATTTCTTTGCTTCACGTGTTTCCAGCGGGTAAGTGGTGCAGAAAGAGCTGAATATGCAGTTGGTGGCAATGGATGCAAGGTGGGAATCAGGAGGCGAGTTTGCAAGGAAGATGGGGAGAAGCAACAGGGCGTATTGGTATGTGTACCATAGGTCATAGTTAGACGCGTACTCCGACCGGTAGCTGAAGTAGCGGAAAGGGACTCGCACGCCCTTCTTGTCCAATAGCTCGTTGTAGTCGTAGGGACGCTTTGAATTATTTCCCCACCACGTGGAGCGGAGATCTTGTTTTTCTAGTAAGCAATGCCAGCTTGAATAGCAGTGTCTTCTTTTTCGAAAACGTGAAAGAGAAGGCCGCATCTTCAATCTCGTGAAATAGCTCGACTTGAGAAGGGGTTTCAGTGACTTTCGACTCTTCACAGAGTGGCCGCCAGACTGGAGATAATGTAGACATGATGAGGCTGTCTCCAGGCGTATTCGAGGAACCTGTGAGACCAAGATGGATAGCAGTAATGAATGTACTCTTGGTTCTAGCCAGATACGGGTCAACCTGGGATCATGCGGACCCCATTGTCGCGGGTGGACTATCGGGGATATAGATGAAGCCAAGTGACTGCACCAGCGTATTTTGAAGCGGTTGATAATGCGAAATAAATCCTGTTCCACGAAACCAAGAGCAAGAACGGCACAATAACCTGGGCAATGTTGCTCATAGAGCTCTAGCAGTGCTGGGACATATTGTCCATAGAGCCGAAGGTGGCGAATATAGAGCGCGTTTTTGTTTTCGAATGCCTTGTTTTAATGTCAGCCAAATCAGAGGGTACGGTTCATATTAAAGAACGTACCGAGTTTTGCAGATATTCAATCACATACGGGTAATAATACAAAATTTCATTAGAATTCACGCGGCTCTTGTCCTGGACAGATGGATCAGGCAAGGACATCTGTTGAAGCCTCTCTTCCAGCTCATCTGTAGGATTTGCTTGTACTATTGAAGAATAGAAGAATGAGAACATAAAAATATCTGTCGCAGATGTGTAATATTAGCACCATTTCAAAAGACTATCCCAGCTAAGAAATAGATGGTATAAGTTCAAATCAGACTCACGGTGAAGGTCCTTAATCTGAACATTGTCGTGATGAGGGTCAAGATAGCTGGACCAAATGGCCAGATCGGTGTGGATGGCTGCGAGATTGAATGGAAGGCCCAAGAACCGAGTGGGATCTAACAAGAAATCGAAGAGAGAAGCATGAAGGACGCGAAGCTTTATGTCATCAGCCTTGTATTCGATAAGAGAGCCCAAGTCTTCTAGACCACGCTGCACATCTCCAGGATGTAGACGGAAGATTCGTTCCATGTGTGCTGGCATTATTATTTGAGATGGAAAGTAATAAATATTACAAGTTGTTCGCCTCGCTCCGCTACGGCGTACTACTTTCTCCATAGTGTACACTGTAAGCCTATGAGCTCTAATGCGCAAAGTGTGACTTGGGCAGCTTTAATGTGTGAGCGGCGCGTGTACACGAGCCGGCAAGTTTGACGTTAGTTGAAACCGAGGTGTACCTGCGTGAGTCTCTGTGAACTCTAGGTCCAGGTCTTTGCGAAGATCTGAGGGCAGTGGTATTAAACCTATATTCGTGAGATTTAATCAAGACAAAGAACGGTCAAAGAAAAGTGAGACCTTAGATGTGTCCAAAATCCATCAAAGAAATGCTCATGGAAGTACAAAAGGAAGGAAATGAAATACCTAATATTTTCTAGCGGATAAGCGGTGCGAATATCAGTAAGTATTGTCAGAGATGTTCGACTTTGAGGTCAATTGCAGGGTCCTTGCAAGAAGCAACAGGAGTACAGTTACGCTTCTGGGGAATAACGATAGGAGTCATCTCCTGAAGAAATCATTGATGGCACTAAAACAGCTACGAAATAAATCGAGAAATTGAAGAGCGCAGAAGACTCACTGATCAACATCAAAACTCTGAGATTCACAGCCTTCCCCTTTCCTTCCCCTAGATCAGGAATAATATAAGTGTGCAAGCTCACCCAACAGAAGAACCGGACACAGTAGGGTGGGATTCAGGTTGGTGAAGTGTGCTTGATATAGTATGGGGCGGAAAGCGACGATTAGGGAATGCCAGTGGGGGCGCGGAAGAGGTCGGCGCATTTTGGCGCCAAAACGTCGACATTGCTTGCAAGGTACATACCCAGATCTTTCAAGGGAGAAAGCCACCAAAAACGCGAACGCAAGCGTTGAATTCGAGGTGAGGAACTTTGGACTATTGCCGACTGTCGGGGAAGAAAGCACTGGGTTACCACGAGAATTTAGAGTGCGAGATATGATGGACGATGCTTACTTTACAATAGAAGACTTTGTATAGCACATACAACACCTGTACAGGTTGTCGTCGGAACTGACGAGCAAGTATGTTGTAGAACTGACCGTTGGCTTGGAGAGACGACGTGGTAGGCGATTGAGAGTTAAATCATGGTTCAGACAACCAATTTATACAGATTCTGGAACATTTGTTTCACCTGCAAGAAAGGCGGTGGGTTTGTGATAAGGGCGCTAAAACATTCCAGAGAAAACATGTACATACGAAAGTTCGTCATCTGGATATAGTATTTGTAATATTTATTCCACGGGTCACGTATTTCTTGCGTCGACAGTAGGCACATCCCAATGATGCGTAGAGCTAGCTCAACATTCTCGCAAGAAAGCAATATATGCCTATACAGCGCATCAAGCTGTGTGAAGGGAGATTCTCCTGACAGAGGTCGCAGTTTAAGGATAACCTCGAGACGGAGCATCGGGCTGTGTCGTGGTGATGAGATGTACCTGATGGCTGTCGCGGGATAGATGAATTGGCCAGATGACCTCTGAGCCAGATCTGGTGTGACCTGAGGCGGTGGCCAATCATGAGGGATGTGGCGTTTCGAAGGGTGAGTGCGCTTAATTTCATCGAACTTGGCACACAGAAAATACCCCACGTCCTCTATCGATTCGGGTTCATCATCAAGCGAGTGTCGTGCAGATACCTCAATAACAGGGGTCGCGTTGAAGACCCTTGCGATCGGGACTTCAGGTCGACTAGTGATGAGAAATTTGAGCGGGACAAAATGCCCAGCGGCTTTCGCGATCGCGTGCAAAAGAACTGTCCATTCTTCGTGGTCCAGGCATTCATCAAGACCGTCTATGACGATGACTGTTGGATATACGACGCCTTTCTGGGAGAGTTGGCGAAGAGGTTCAAAAATGAGCTGCTGTAATTGATGCGCGAATGTCGAGTGGAAGATGAGCGGGTCGTTCTCTATTGTGGCGACGATCAGAGGACGAGCTTCAGGAACAGTAAGAGCAATTTTGTAAGCGAGAGTAGCGACGACCGATTTTATGTGGTTTCGGGAGGAATCCTGGCGCGAAAAGAAGAATGTGGCGAGCAGTTTCTGCCGACTATGGAGCTTCTCTGCCATGGTGCGAGCAATGCCAGATTTTCCAGCTCCAGCAGCACCGTAAAGCCACATAATGAATGCTGTGATTTCAATGACGAAGCCGACCCAGTCATCGATCTTCTCGAGGACAGCAACCCGGGTGTTTTCGTGGCATCGAGGTACGTCGAATTGATGACCAGAGTCGTAGAAAGCGCTCGGAGATGCAGCGTCAGTCAAGATCTTGAATCCTTCTTACATCGATTGATCCAAGGTCAGTTCGATTCATTCGCATAGTACCTAGGTAAGCAACACACCTTTCCCGACACTTGTTTCGTAATTATTGAACGTCCCATTTGTCACATTCACAATACTCCGATTGAACTGGGCGGACGACGCCATCAAATGCTATCTTGTATGCGGGCAAACGTCGGGAAGGAGACAGACGTGCAAGCTGTTGTACTTGGCAAAGAACGGAGTTGTATGACTTCAAGGGCTAGGAATACACCCGCAAAGATCATCCGGAAAGCCACAGCCAGTCACAGCAATTTCTGGGTCATGTGCACTCAAACTTGATTCTGAGAGACAGCTTTCGTGAGCTGAAGTTTTTAGTCCTAGATGCTAAGCATCAGATAGACGTGCTCAAGCCCGACCATCGTGTCACTACCGCCTGGAACAACCAGAACGCATCTCCAACACTGGACCATCGCTCGACTTTCGCGAAGAGAGCTCAAGGGACTTAGGTCAGAAGGCTAGCTCAAATCTTGTTCTCGGACCTTGGTTCTCGACACCTGAGGCCTGATTCTTAACGCCCAATGTTGATGCAACGTTGATGCCTGCATTGGTGAGTTCTGTCTCATTATTCTACCCAGTTGGCTTCTTTTCGTTGGTTTACAACCCACCTATTCCACTACACAACTCTACACGATTGTCTGCCGCTGTGCCAATATACCACCTCTTTTCCCTTTCCTTACGCGACTATTTTCCAGACTACTAACGAACGTCATTCTCGTCTTATAGCAACCTCAGTCCCGCATCCCTGCTCATGTCGTCTGAGCCAACTCGGGCACGTTCATGAACCTCGTGGTTGGCGCTGTGTTGAGTTGGGACTGTTAAGGTCGAGCAGGGTGCGAGTTCGATGTCAAACGATCATAACGAGGTTGCGGCCGCAAAATTCAAGCAGGACACGAACGGGGATGCGAAACCCTACCCGCAGCGCAAGAGCAGTGCCAGTCTCCGCGACTCGGACACGTATGGACCTCTTCTCGCACACTCGACATGCCATATCAAAGCCCCTTCGAAGTGAAGATCTCCGAAGATCAAGACCAGCAATATGGGTTTTTCTGCAAGGTACATCGTACACCAATGCCAAACCTTGCACCATGCAGGCAGACTGGCTTGGGCTGAGTACCCGAGGTTTGTTCAAGAGCTGAATTACATTGGTGATCTAGATCTTGGACGTGTGAGCGAGGAGGATTGATGTCGAGGACATGACGATGAGCGATGCGGAAAGGGGGAGGAAAGACGGAGACAACGACGGGCATGGACAACACCAGATGCGTTTGCGACCAAGACAAACTTCGAGATTATACCAGTGGCCATCGTGTATACTGATGAGAAGAGGTATCTGAGTCGTGTTTGTGTGAGGTGCGTTCTTTGTTCTCATTTCTGTTTTGCTTTCCTCGCCGAATACTTTTCAGTTTTCCTCTCGTTTTCATCGGGTTTTCTTCGCCGTTTCGTTTTCGTTATGGGCCCCTTGGACGTTCCTCCTACTCATCCCTTGTCCTTACTCATGTTTACTCTGAGTCTTTCTTCAAACTTCTACTGACCTCTGGTTCTCAAACAGATGCGGGCCAGCAGTCAATGTGGATGAGTATGCTGCACGGGTCTTTAGTCCAAGCACCACCACTGGGAGTGAGGGGGATGAGAGGGAGGAATGGTCGTAAGAGATATCATGACCTGCATGAGGGATGTATAAGACGGATGAGCGCGAATGCACCTCATTGGTATCTTTTCTTGCTTTCCTTCATTTCACGTTTCGATTTCTCATTCAGGTTCCTCTTCCTTATCCTACGTCACTCAATTCATCTTTTGACTTGCTCTGCCCTTGGTACTTTGTACCCTATTCTCATTTTCGCCCCGGCACACGAACATTTTGATACTCCATACCCGCATACATCCCAACAATAAACGCAGGACGACCTGTAACTGTCGACAGCCCTCACTCATCTGCCCCCTCGTATTATCGACGCCAAGAATAATTATATTCAGCATTAGTAAGGGAGAAGCGAAATTTAGGGAACGTCATGGCGCAGGACCCTTTGTATTTAGGAGGTTTTTGTACGTGGCGTCGGTGCGGGTCTGTACATGTATGCGACCTGTTCCGTTTCTTCAGTTCGGATACCTGGTGGGGCAGGTACTTGAGTGGATGGAAGGGTTGGTGCCGCCTGTTTACTCGGGGTCTTACACCAACCAGTACTCAGACTTAACTGATGCATTCGTATGTTCGAGTCTGGGTTAAGCCTGAGAGGACTGCCAACTGGCAGTGGACACGGGTCTAAGGTGGCGAGAGGTGTTAGGAAAAGAAGCATGCGACTAGGGAACAGCATCAATGACGCATCGATGACCATGGATTTGACATTGAGTGTATAAGCGCCCATACGCCTAATGTGGCTAATTATAGGCTCAAGTCCGATTGAAGCTTCCGTAGCATTCCGCTGTCAAAACTCTTCTCCGTTTTTAAGATCCGTTCGCCTCCGATCCAGCATCTGACTCCGTATCAACACCAACATAAATATATTTGCTATTACTTTCCTCACACCATCGCATGGAGGATTCAGAGCGGATAATTACGGGAACATGTGCCATGTCTGATAGAACGACCGGTTGAGTGAGATGGGGATTACCGTACTTGGTTTGGTTTTGATCAAATAAGCTATTGACTACTAGAACAATGCTGGAGCTGGATGTGGTGTTGGAAATGGAGGAGTTCGAGCTTGATACCTCTTAGGGCGGACGTCGGAGGTGTCCATTGGCATGTGATCGTACATGGACATTCCCCTGTGGTGCCGAATTTGGTAAGCCAATACTAGGTCTAAACCCCCTTCGATGTACGGTTGAACAAATTCCGCCATTGGTTGTTTTTGTTCCCGCCGGAATGCCAATCCGAGTTTCTTCAACTTTGACAGTCCTGGCACAGTTCCCGCTTGCTTTCTTGCGAGGAAATCAAGCACATCCTGGTCTGAGGATACTGTGAATATGAACGAGTCGAGCACCTCGAGTTCCGGACAGAGATATTCCCCAAACGATGATAGGGAGGATAAGGACTCCAGCAAGCCGACATCCGTGGTTCTCGTGTACTCCTCATCATCAATGATCGGGGCGAGCCTCGCTTCGGCAATGACAAGTTTCTTAAGGTGTGGACAACAGCGAAGGCAAGATCTGAAGTTTTCCTCTGAGAACAGTTCGATATTTGTGGACAATGTCGTGATTCTATGCCCCTGTCTTCTGAGCAACGATAGGAGGGGAGGTTGAGCACTGCGTCTATGGGGCCAATGGTAATCTATCTCTTGGAGAGCAGGGACTTCCACCGAGTCAAAGATATCGGGGTAAACGGCTTCGGTGTAATGGAAGAGCGACAGTTTCTCCAGGAATGGGAGTGCAACGACTGTGCTGGAGGGTGGGTGCACGTTTGCTTGATTCGACGAAGCCGCTAAGCCAGGTCTGAAGGTGGTAGACAGCTTGAAAGACACAACGCGAGTGCAGGATTTAAGCAGGTCAAAGATCTGAGGTACCTCAAAGGCACCCAGATTGCAATACAGCGAGAGGTGAGATAGTGCACCCCATCTAACAGGTAAAGAGGCAATATCTTGGGTAAGGTGGGACAACCTCAAGATGCGAAGATTGGAGTTTTCGAATAATGAAACTTGGCTCGAACCACTTGTGGCTACAGGAGACCTCCAACCTCTCCCAGGCATTTCGTTGATAGTGATCGATTCCAGCAAAGGCATTAGTTGCGCGTTGAGCGCCATAAACCTCGCAACATAGTATTTGGACGCGTATACTGAGATCCTACGCCATCTGGTTGATTGAAGCAGAAGCAGAGAAATGGCTTCTTCGCAGTGTTTGTTAGGTCCAACAAGACTAGGATCGCTTCCAAATGTGAAGGACAGTTGGCAGTCTTTGGATCGGCTCAACCATTCGCGTACGGCGGTTAAACGATTGGACATGCACAAATCCGTAGCGGCCACGTATAATGATTCATCGCCTGACTCTCCGAGAAGGGGGACATCCAAGTTGGTGATTGTAATAGGGATGTGGATGGATGCCCAAAGACGAGGTGTGTTCAGTGCGATGCAGCGCCAG
>Ga0247741_1001165_pt1 | contig 14521 bp, 9 predicted proteins | sample UWRJL213509R2_FD_180945 | JGI IMG/M metagenome (GOLD analysis project Ga0247741, IMG submission 180945) | Plant litter microbial communities from Arlington Agricultural Research Station in Wisconsin, United States - UWRJ-L213-509R-2 | ecosystem: Environmental > Terrestrial > Plant litter >... | reverse complement strand
AAAATTGACTATGAACAGAAACAAGGGAAAAAGCAGTAAAAAAAGACACGATAGCAGAGGAGGGACTTGAAAGAAAAGTAGCAGATGAGCGTAGAAAAAGTGATGCACCAGCCACGGTCGCCACGTTCATCCCAAATGAATAGGGCGAAAAAAATTCATAATAGAATAACACGTGCGCTATTAACTACCATGGTCAAGATCAAAGGTCAAGCTTGAAGATTGTGAGGCCCGTGCCGAAAGAAACCTTCCAAGGGAATGAAAAGAATAGAAAATGGAGGCGAACCCGGAAGAGGGAGATTTCATCGATTTGAACGGATGACCCGACAACATGAGATCAATGGCAGATCCGGACCTGGAGCTCTGGAGGGCGAAAGAGCGGGAAGACACGGATCCGGGTTGGATGATCCACTCGGGTTGAGTTCGAGTTTGAGCAGAGCTTATCGTCGCCAGCAAGAAGGAAACATGGGCTCTCGGACCGAACCGGATGTTTGATCCAGCCTGGGCAGCCAAAGTGTGCCTGGTTCAGCTGCTTTCTCTCTTCGTCTATGATGGCGATCTGCTCCGCGTCCTCTGATCCCTGTTGGAGTCTGAGAGATCTGAGCTGAGATTCCGAATCCCGTCACCAAGTCCTGGCTCTCTTTGGTCATCAGCTGGATCTACGATGCGCGGATTATCGACCAGCCTTGTAAGTTTCTTTACTGCCTCTTTTTGGTCCATAACTTGAAAGCGAACTGTGAATCCTAGATGTGCAACAATGCCTCACTTCTTTGTACACAAACGTGGTTTCTGGACAGGCTCGATAGACTCAACTTCGACTCCATCCATCATATATGGGTAGAGGTCATTCTCTCTCCCCTCATCAATAACATTTCGATTAATTGTCTTTCTTCAACTAGTACCCTGGACATCCTCTTTGATCTCCCAAAAGCCTTGGATTCCACCGGTCCGCATCGACGCCCATGCCATGCCGAATTTCTTTCATGATTGGGCGAAATTTTGATTCATTTGAATCGGTCCATAACCACGGCCGAAGGTGCCTTCATATCTCCTCATCCTCTCCCTTCATGATTACTGTCATTCATTTTATCTACCTACTCCCATCCCGCATTCGCGCCAATTCTTACCAGTATACCCGTCCGCCGGGGCGCCAAATGGTCCCACATACTCGTCTGTACTTCCTCAGAAAGTGTGAGATGGGACCTAAATGGTCTTGGTTATGTCGTCGGATGGGTATTCGTGATTTGTTGCACTGTATCCATTATCGTTTAATCTGATTACACACACCTTTCCCTCCCATTATCGATATACACTTACCATTGCCCTTCCTAGGTCAACCGGTACCCAACCTGCCGCATTCAACCGACAAGGAATACGCCCATCGCCCCCCTGGATTCCACCAGTGCTCGGCTCCGATGCTGCGTCAACGACCTCACCTTCATCAGCTGAATCATCGCAGGACCAAGTCCAACTCCGAGCGTACGTTCCATATTTGTGTTTTCCCTCTATCCAATTCCCTTACTCATCGCTATGATCTTTCTTTTTGATTTCGCTTCTTCTTCTCATTCCAACTTTAGGATCAACGCCAACGCCTCCGATTTACCCATCCGCCAGCACATGCAGTCCCGCGTACTCATTGCCTGTGGCTTCTCAGATAATACATCATGAGACTTACCTTTTCGCATGTCTTTCTGTTGGGAATGTAATCAGGCACGCCTCGGGATGCTCTAATATTCGGTAAAATGGACATTATTAATATAATTCCTAATACATATTCTTGTAGTATAAAGCCGTAGATACAGGATATGGTAATATAATCTACTCTACTAAATTCCACTGCGCGAGATTCCAACACTTTCTGCTCGGCGGATGGGTATCCAATTCATGACAAGGCGATGATTTTTGGCCTCGTCCGCCATGCTCTCAGGATTCAACCCTCTTTTTCTTTATGTATCGTCTTTGGCTTTTAAGCTGCAGTCAGGACGTTGACTGGAAATTACGTGAAAATTAGATCTCATTGCGGCTCTATTTAGGTTGGACCAAGCGGTCTGAGCTAATCAGATTTACTGTCATCCGTGATCATTTGGTCGGTGTGTGAGGAGACTAGCGTTTTCTCCTCCACTGTATATTCCTCTGCCATACCATCCCCCCACCGTATCCTCCCCCACTGTATCCTCCTACAACATATTCTCCCCCGCCATATCCTCCTCCACCATATCCTCCGCCATATACACCTCCACTATATCCTCCACCATATACAACTCCACCATATGGACCGCCGCCATATGGAACGCCGCCATATGGAACGCCGCCATATACGCCCCCACCATATGGACTGCTGCCATATACACCTCCACCATAATATGGATCCCCACCATATGGACCTCCAAAGTATCCTCCTACGCGGTATCCTCCACCACCTCCGCCTCCACCTCCACCTCCGCCTCCACCACCTCCGCAACTTCCTGGATTTCCTGAATTTCCATTGGCAGGAGGACACCCGCATGGAGCACCATTGGCGCCATCAGCACCATCATTAGCGTCGTGTCCATCCTGTCCACCTCCGCCGCCACCTCCTCCACCTCCGCCCCTACCACCACACCCAGGGATGCCTGCTCGACCCCCATTGCCTGCCTGTCCGCTCATGATATAAAGATTGAAATGACTTGATGGTGGGTGCAAATCTAAGTGATAGAAGAACGTGTTATATCCCCCTTATTTATATCCTATCGATTCATGAAAACGAAACCAACAATAGCGTCTTGTAGTTGCCTTTGGTAAGAATCTTTCTCGGCATGATTTAGAGCAGTGCACATGCGCTGCATAGAGGCGTTCAGTCTCCGGCCGCAATAACAAGTGACCTGCTGCAGATGCAGCCACGGTATAAATATCCACCAATTGCATGTCCGAGTCAGCGCCTAGATAACAAGCGTTCGGGAGAAGACCCCAGCTTCGAGTGAGGCTGTATCTAAAGCTTGGTCATCCCCCCTGTTTGAGCACCTCATCGATGGAATTTAAGCATCTAATAGAAAACAACATGTCTGTGTTTTGTTCTGGGGCAATGCTCTTGAAATATTACACCACTTTGTTGAAGATAAGAGGATAATAGGCACTGATAACTCATACTACCCCTCTTTTGGCTTCAGGGACCCCTGGATGCAAGGTAAATACACTGTGCCTCCTTCCATTGAGAAATTCACCGATATAACACACAGGTGAGAGGAACCAGTATGGCCCGGGCATTCATTCACCTATGCTCATTCTCCGAGGTCCAAACACCGTGTCCCAGGGCAAATTATTTACTACACCTCATTGGGAATAAGCGCCTGGTAAACGTCGACCTCGGATCATGTAGCCATCCATTTATACCTCTGCTTTACAACATGCATCATATCTAACCTTTTTTGTGTAGATTGGGGTCTTTACCGCTCTTTCCAATGATAATTTCTTTATTCCTCGTGACAATGGAAGCACCCGCGTGAAATGCGGGTGCGCCTTCTTGTGCAACGCCTTTGCCTTTTACTTCCACCTCGCGCCTCACTCGTTGCCGTACAGTCTCTGTCGACGTGTCGGCTTCACACTCCACTTCTTTTCTTCCCACCCACCCACACCATTACTCATTTCTTTCATGAGGCTGTTTCAAAGGTGGGATCTAGCCTGTTCCAGAATTTGTTTTTGCTATCAGTCGGCTGCATCAACCTAGAATGCTATGTGAATTCAATCATAGTCATTTATGATACCAAGGTTCTGATAAGCCGGCTGCCAGATAAAAATAGCTCAAATGCCATTATCATCAGAAAGACCTGGAGTCCGAGTCGATCCCTTTTACTTATTCAGTCCCGTCAAATAAAGGAAGAAGAGTGTGAGCAAAAGCAGAGTTCTTGGTCCCGCCCTTCTTTCTTTGGGCGAGGAAGGTTTCTGCATCTGACTCGGCACACCACATAATTTGTAAAATCAGCTGTCTACCGGTCATATGTCGTATGTCGGGAGGCCACAATAAAAACCACTAGACGCCAAAACTGCAGCTTAGAAATCTGAGATGTCGACCACGGATTCACAGCATAAATGGCATGTATACTTGTAATCTGCCGATGATCGACATATGTCATGAAATGCCAGTATAAGCAAGCCGTGGTTGGAGGAAGATGGAAGGTTAAACAAGTAGAAACCGTGAATTCGTTCAACAGGATTGAAGGAGCCGAAGGCGAAGCCTTTCGATCCGTTGTCTCGTGGGAAGGAGCTGCCACATGACGCGACTCCCATTACCTTAAACTTTCCATACTACTACTACCAGCTCGTCCGTACTCGCCTCGGGAGTCGCACCTAGGCGCATACTGCTCCCTATTACGGTTTTTAATCCCACCCATCGCCTTTTTCTTTCTTTTCAAAATCCTGACACTATGTCACGTACAACAATAGTATATACTCTCTATCGACGATAGCAACAAGTTAGAAAAAGACAATACGGTAGAGTAGGGCCTTTGAGTATGCCAGGGAGTCATCCGCCGGCATCCCCATCGGCCCTACGCCCTGAAGATCAGACGACTTCCATGTCGTCGACTCTTCATCCCCAACTCCAACTACTGTTACGTTCATCTTACATTTAGCACGACGCACGCGTCACGAGAATCCGGTAACGCGGAAGCGGCAGTAAAAAATTTGAGCAATCCGGCACATTACGAGGCAACGTTCAAAATTGAAGGAAACGGTGAATGGGAATATCAGATAACCACTGGTTGCGTATAAGCTGGAACGAAAAAAAAGACGGCAGGCGAAATCTCGTACACATGTGGAAGTTGGAAGTCTGGAGCCCGGACCTGTTGATCTGAGGCTGTGAACAGCGCATATGTGAAAGGTCCATTGTCTGCTGACACCGCATATGGTGGAGACAACCATGGTGCAGTTTGTTGATAGAGCGTCGACGCCGAGGACATGTTACGAAAGTCGTCAGATTAACTGCAATGGCATATAAGATGCCATGACGCGACCAGCGACTGAGGGAACGAAGCAACTCCTGGTGTCGATAGTCTCGTTGGTGCAAGTGCACGCATATTGGGGGTAATCGATAAAGTCTAACATATAAGGTGAAATTTGACGGTCTTCTTTCCCAATTTAGAGTTGAATACACACGAACCAAGGGAATCGATATTAACAATGTCCGTATCATGGTTGGTTGTAAATGAGAAGGCCGAAAAAAAAGAAGAAAGTAAGAACAGTACAATTTTTCAAGTCCTTGGCCTCTTCCATCGCCTGTTCAGCACTCTAACGGTCGAGAGTATGCGAACGCAGTTGGATAGAGTATCTCAGAGCGTGAGCGCTTGAGCTTGTATGTGTGACTCGTTAAACCTGCAGAGAACACCATATAGACAGGTGTTTTGGTCGAAGCGCGCGGTGTACGGTTTTGAACCAGGTGAACGTCAACGATTGTGCGTGGGAGGATAATCGGACCGACTTCAGCAAGGGAATAGCCGGAGGGAAAGAAGCGCGTCTTGGCACCGGACCGAATCTGATTGTTTGGTCCAATCGAAGATGCCAAAGTGTACCCGAAGCCAGGCTCCTCATTCCTTTCCCCCTCGTCGGGCTACAGAATCGCCCCTCTGATGAATCGAACTACATCATCGCTGTGGCTCTCTGTTCAAGATCTCCAGGATCTCTCCTTGGAATCCTCTGTCGCTGGTTCAGCTCGCCTCATTCTCCTCCTTGCTGATCTCAGTTTGGTTCAACGCGTACTGGAGACGAAACTGAGCCTGTGCAGATTCTCGCCTGATAGGCCCCATTCGCCTCATATTCAACCAGGTGGAAAGATAACTCGTACAAACTACTTGAACTGTGACTCAGGAGGCCCGTCACCCCATCGATATCGTCAGAGGCTTATAAATATGTGTACGTTCCTACTCTTAGTTCTGCTTCTCCCTCCCCTCGTCCGATTTCGGCATCCCCTCAGTCCGTTCCAGTCGTGAAAACCGCGTTCTTCAACCCAAAACATCGACTCGTCTGTTCCGCGTCGATCACATGCAGCCTCAGGCCTCAGGCCTCAACACAGGAGCGGTCTATGCTCAGTTTGTTTGAATCGGTTCTTTGCGAATTGTACGTTTAAACCTACTCATCCTCTCGTTCAGTCCTCATCTCTTGTAGATAACCGATATTTTTATCGCTCGAGCTACCTCCCATCCCACAATCACACCAATGTCTACAAGTATACCCATCCGTCGGTGCCGAACCGCTCCGTCCCATGACTGCATATACCTGTGGTTCATCAGAACGTGCGACGCGGGACCTATGGCCTGAAGCAGAGCAGGCGAACGGGTATTCATGGATTATTACACGATGTCCTTCGCTGGATTGACGCTGGCCTTTCTCCCCTCATTTTCTGTCGACATGCTTTCAAATTCGGTACGCTAATTATCACCCTCAGGTCTCAAAGTCCACGGATTTCACCCTGGCTCTTCTAGCGGACCCTTGTATTCCTGGAACTGGTACCAATTTTGCTACCACGTCGTCAACAACTTCACCTGCAGGAGCTAGGATTCTCGTAGGATCCAGCCCGAATGTACGTCGCATATCCCTTCGTTCATTCCTTCGCTTCTTTGTCGCCCTTCCACCTGACCATTACCGTCTTTTAGATATCCAACCTCCAACGTCTATGACGATACCCGTCGGTCTGCGGGAATTGGCCCCACGATATCATCACATATTGTGGCTCATCCACATGGTGCGATGTGGGATTTACAGCATGCTTCATATCCCCCAAACCCAAGTAGTATTTATTAGTCGCTATCTCGGCAGCTGCGGACTTACCTGACGTTTCATGTACGTATCGTATGAGTAGGTATATCGACACTCGTAACTCGTTTGCTACGAAGTCTCCCGAATTCCCGCACTCTCGTTGATCCCGACCTCTGGGTTTCACTGACTATTATCCTCGATTTGAAAACCATGTAATTCACTCAGATTTATTCTCCGACGCAAAGGTGATCTGACAAACGAGAATCCGTGCTGGCAACCATACGGGACTGGAATTCCCAATAGAACAATCAATCTTTATATTACATTCCATGGTTCTAGAATTTTCGGAATATCTGAACCACGGAATAGATTGAATTAGCACTCCAAAAACCCACTCAAGTCCGCAGATTCCGGGTGTTGTTCTAATATTCGGCGCCTGGGTTGTATCCCGTTCGCTGACGCCCATATCTCGGAGGTACGTTTCACTGCATTTCACTACTCTGAATTGTAATCATGTATAGAATAAATAGTGTAATTACGGTTCTTGGGCTCATCAGCGACAAAGTGACAAATCCTGAAGTTACGAAAGGTTAGTTGGTTTCGGAGTCAGGCTGTGGAACCTCGGAAACATGCTTACTAGAGGACTGAGAGACTGAGACGCCTACACTCCGACCTCATCCCCCTTTTCTCCATTGTGATCATTACCAGGCTACTCTTCATCAACAACCTCCCGGAAAATCTTAGACTTCTAACTGGCCACGTGGGTCAAATTCCTCAACGTATCTTTATGAGAAACAGTGGGTAGCTCACAAAGGGCTCTTATCGGACCCGGAAGTACAGCCCAGTCTCTTTAAATCCGTTCTTTCCAGTAGGTCATATTTTCCGGTATATATAGCTGTGTCGTGTTCACGATCTCCCAGACGAATTCCTACATCCTTTGTCTATCGAACATGATGGTCAAATTCTTAAGCCACCTCGCTGTCTTCGTCTTCATTCCCCCAGTACTATCTATAGCGCAAGATGTCGCGGAAGCTCCTCCTGGAGTCGACATGTATGCTACATAAAATCACTGTATATCCCTCTACTGATTATGAGACGGATCGTACCGCATTGTGCAGCACAAACATTAGTATCACCGGCTCAGGATGTCCTGCAGGCTCCGCTGGCGCTGGATTCAGTTGTGCGTTCAGTCCCCTATTACTGCAACCTTGACTAATTGCCTACATTGATAGCCGATAAGAGTTCCTTCGCAATGGTAGCCAGCAAGTTTTTCGCCGAGATAGGTCCAACTACAGGCGTTTCAAAAAGTAACACAAGCTGCACCGTGGCCGTAGAAATCAGGTACTACTTTATAATTGTGTTAGGGCCTGAGGTTTGAAGTTAATGCATATTTCTCTTCAGTATTCCTCCAGGTTATAGGACTTCTGTGTCTTATATCAGACACGTGAGAAAATTACCAATGGAACCCTCTTTTAACACAAGTAACCATACTCTTCAATAGAGCGGGTACTACGAGCTAGATTCAGCGGTCAATTATACTCAGAAAAGCGACAACTTCTGTGTGTTTAACCCAACTCCCACTTAAACATACACTAACTGAGTTTACACACTAGTCCAAGGATACCCAAACCAAATGAGCCCCTATTACAACGTCTCTGGTCCTAACAAAGGTAGATTGACCAGTTCAGTGAACTCGCGGCATGTGCTGATTGATATTACTTGTTCTTTTCTCGTGGTGGTAGGCGAGTATGCCAAGCAAGCTAACTTTGGCCCAGATTCAGACAGCTATGCACCCTGTGGGGGCCTAGCTGTCCTAAAGATCAACACCGAGATTAATCTTAACTCTGACGACGAAGCGAACCTGGGGTTCTCCGTCATCGACAGCGTATGTCATCATAATTCATTGAACCATCTAGATTGTTAAATCATTCTACTTAATCTCACTCGACATCCATTCAGATTGTAAGTCTCGCTCAAAGTGCTTTTGGGACTGTACAAAAGCTAACACTCGATTGACCAGAATGTTGGGCTCCAATGGACGGAGTGTAAAATATAAAAAAAACTCAAGAGGTTCAATTCCCCGAGTAGCACCGTGATATAAGTTCCCACATATCCGAGATTTGCTTCATAGATCAAATTGCAAGGTCAACCTCTAAGCTTATGATTTCCGAAGGCTTTGCGTACAAGCACCTTGGGTGGGCTATTCTAGCAAGTAAATATATGCTTGCGAGACGCTAACGGTTTCTTGATAGGCCGGAACCCGTGATATGGGAGATTTGAGACACCTTTGGCCATATCCTGAATATACCCCAGCTACTCTTATAAGCATGCCACGTTTGAAAGATATGACCGAACATGTGCTAACGAGACGGGCGCTAATCACAGCCGAGCACAGCCCCAGCGATTCGTGTGAATCCGGCACAATCATCCGAACTGCCACCATGGTGTCACCGCAGACTCTCCGTTTCACTAGCACAACAGTATCCTCCCACTGGCCATAGCAAGAGGTATCAGGCGCACACTGAGGGGAAGCGAGCTCCAATCTTACCTCATCAGTGTCTGGCCTATTCGAATTCCGTCACGCTTCAACCACAATTGACATCACGATGTACGCCTCAGGATTAGCATTCCTTGGCTCTTGGATTCGTCCCAGCCCAGCATGGACCAAGTACGTGAACTAGCCGTATCATAGAGCTGGGAACTGAGTACGTTAATTCTTTACATCCCTTCTCCGTCCTGCCCGTTCTCACTGATCACACTTCGCAGATGGAACGAGTAAACATCTGCTATAGTCTCGGACGCTGCAGTATAAGGTGCTCACGAACATCTCAACGGGATGTTGTCCATATTCATACTCGGTAAATTTTCAATCTGTGAGTCAACTACTCTCGACTACTGCTGCAGTATAGCCTAACAAGGTATGTTTCACCCTCGGGTATGAGTGCTTCGAGTCATGTCAGAAATAAAATGAGCGAGGTATGAGACTCGTCAGGAAACCGCTCTGTAGGACTGACACTCGTCTCCAGCATCAGATATTGGAAAGAATTCAGATGAAAATGCTGAACAAGATTACGCATCCTTAAGAAATACGGGTTCTGCACAGCCGCACTTACCAACCCTGTGTGGACAGCATCACAAAGATTCCAGAATACGTCTGAGCATTCTTATCTGCAAAACGACTCCCCATCAAGTTGCGCTTCGGATGTAAGTTAGATCTGGTGAGGTTGCCACAAATTCACCTCGTGTGGCCGTTGTTCCCTGAAACGAGTAGGTGCAGATATAGTCAACAAATCGCGGAAGAATGGAATAGACATAGGAATGTCAAAGACGAGAATGAGAATGAACCGTTGCGAACATGCCCATAGCACGAGATGAGAGTGATTGAATTCATCATAATTCGTAACTCCAATTGAAGGAAGATCCTGAACGCAATGCAACTCCTGCGCCTGTCTCGGACTACCAACCCCAGGCAACCTGGGGAAAAGAAACTTGGTTCTGAACTTGGAGCCGAACCAACCAAGCTCAGAAGAGAACAAACAGACTTCAGCGGAGATGAGAAGAGGCGGGAGACGGGAGACTTCTTTCCATATCACACCCTGTTTATGTCCAGAGAGAAGTTTTTCTGGAAGTATAAACTGGGCGAGAAAGTGCGTTATAAGGTGAGAATATCCACGTCGGGTATGAGAGTAGATCTGGTGCTGTAGGCGCACCGCTCAGCCTCTGAGTGAGCGGGTTGCGCAAAGGCACAGAGAAAAGGTAGAAATGTAGATTCGAAATTCAAAAGATGGGGTCCAGGCTGCGCAGTCAGACCGAGCCGAGTTCCAGCTATCTATTGAATGAATTCTACCATTTCAAAGGAAGCTATTTTTGCGTAACCCGTAGCCACCCAACGACTAGAGAAGGAATGAGAGGACAAGCTAGCGTGAACTCGTCTCGGACTGAGAGACCAGAGACTACAGGAAAACTTGAAGGGAGTGCGTTCGCAGATCATGAGAAAGTAAAAATAAGATGGAGCCACAGCCCACCACACGCAGATCTAATGACTGGGTCAAGCAAGTCCAGCCGCGTGATCATGATATGACCCAGGTTAGCACAAAGCGCGAAGAGCGTCCCAAGTAGAGCTCATAAGCCATAAACGATAGGTGGATGGGTATGTCGCTTACGTGTAGGCCTGGGTGCCACTTTAAAACGGGAGGATAATGCGAATTTTGAAAAATGGTAGTGGTCATGTTGAAGACAAGAGAAAGAAAGAAAAGCGAGGAAGATCGGGTAGATGTGCGACGTACTTTTGGCCTGGACTTGTTCCTACGACAACTTCAGCCGCTGCTGGTGAGGTTGTTGACGTGACATTGGCATTGGCGCCAGTTCAGAGAATGGAGTCCCCACAAGGACGAATTCCTTAGGGAAGAATGAGCGAAATGTGAGCTAAAAAGAACTGGTGGTCGGTGCAACGAACACATTTCGACAGATCTAACGAGAGGGTGAAGTGGATAGAGAAAAATGGGATGACGAAGCAGCCTGTATCAGTAACCATCCACTGAGGATGGTAACAAAGGTTCCATAGCGCACACTCCAAGAAACTACAGATACGCAGAATGATCGCCTGGAACCAGTTCGGAATGACGGACGGTTATACTCGTAGCCACTGTCACCGAATTTGGATGGAAGGAGGTAGGTGAAGAGGAAGAAGTAACGGTCATCTGGGAGAAAGAATGAACGTATCTTGGGCATTGGACAGATTCAAACGACGCGAGCATAGGCCACTCCTGCTTCGAAGAATGTTAATATCACACGGGCAGAGATTTGGACTAGTAGAGTCCAAGTTCTGGACGGAAGACCGCGTAGTGTTTCTTGACTGGAATCAACCCGGTAATATCTAGATTCGTTTGAAGAAAGAAAAGAAGGGCGGGTCAGTTCAGAAATGGTAATTTGAAGGAGAGAAGTGAACAGCAATGGAAACAAGGAGGAAAGGACGTACATGGAGGCTATTAGATTTCTCTCTCCCGGTACATGACCTCTGAGAGTAACGAGCCACGTTGCGAACACTCTGGCGGCTAAGCCGTTCGCGTAAGTTATCTGTAAGACGAGGCGAATAAACCCCAGCGGGCGAGGAGCTACACAGACGAGGCTACGTACTCAGATCTCAGATCTCAGACTTGGTTGTGTGCCGAACCAGGTTGTGGTCGGCGAGGCGACTCAAACCGGCGAGCCGATGGTGACCTGGTGCAGATCGAGAGATCTGAGAAAGTAATCCTGGAGGTCCCTATGAAAGAATCACAGGTTATGAAGCAGTTCGAGTGTTGAGAAAAGCAGAGGAGCTGATGGTGAGTGCACGGCGGGAGAAGCAGAGAAGGTCTCCTAGTAGGAAAGCACAACCTAGTACCAGACAATCAGTTTGGCGGAAGGTCAAATAGCTCAACAGCAGACGCAATCCTTACCTTCACGAATGATGTACACTGCGCCTGGAACCATGGCAAAGTCACGTCTGCCTTGACCTTCAACATCAAAGGATACTTCGACTTTGTCAACCACAAAAGGCTGCTGTCAGAACTCCGAAGAAAGGGGATCCCGCTGGAATACGTCAAGTAGACTGCCAGCTTCCTCAGTAACTGAGAAGCCGCAGTCTGCTTAGACGGCATCCGCGGAGAAATGGCCATAGTGGAGAATGGCATACCGCAAGGGTCACCAGTTTCACCAGTCCTGGCAGCGATCTACACAGCAGAGCTCCTGCCAGGAGATCTTCAGGTCAACTACACCCACCCATACGACTCCAGTGCCAGACAAACCAACAAGCTCTAACATGCTAATGTATGTCGATGACGGGAAACTGTATTTCTCATCCTTGACTCTGGACACCAATTTCCGCCTCCTTCACACCGCATACATTTGTGCAGACAAATGGCTAGTTGCAGCCGGCCTCTCGTCTGAGTTCTCCAAACGAGAGCTGATGCACTACAGCCGCCGAAGGATGGAGACTCCCCGTCCATGACACTCCACGACAGTGATGGCAAAACCAGAGTGGTCAAGCCTGAATCCACCGTTCGCACGTGAAACTGGCAGCAGCCCGAGGAGAGAACGCCGTGAGCGGACTAACCATGCTAGCAAACACAGTTCATGACCTAAGCCAAAAACACCACAGCCACCTATACATAGCCTGCGTTGTCCCAAAGATCCTATATGGATGTCCACTATGGTCCAATGGCACTGCCAACCAGCTGAAACCCCTGCAGAAAGTACAGAGGCGCGCACTCTACCTAATGTGTGCTGCCTTCAAAACGACTTCAACGGAGGCACTTGAGATCGAAGCATCGATCCCACCAATCCGTATACAGATCCAACAACACATCAAACAATGTGCAATCCGGTTTAACAAACTGGGCCAGAGAAACCCAATCCTCCAACGACTTCCAGACACATGGCGCTCAGGGACCAAACCATCTACACCTCCACCGCTCAAAGCCAGATTCGAAAACGGATCAGCAACTGAAAACAGAAGGACAACACCACTCCTTGACATTGCAGCACACACATCATACGACCATGAGCGAATAGATCCATTTCTATACCCGCCATGGCGGCGAACCGACAAGAGCTTTGGAGACCGTGTCCACATCCAACCGAGTGACCCAAAACCCAAAGGATCGGAAGCTGAGGAAGAAACGGATGCAGCAACACGCCATACAACCCAAGTAGAGGAACTCACCGAATCCGAGAGTAACCTGATCGTTTACTCAGACGGATCTCTCATGAAGAAATCAGGATTTGCGAGGGCGGGCGCGAGTGTCGTCATCTACCACAATGGAAGTGAGGTCACAACAATGAAGATCGGGATGGGAGGAAGAGCGGAAGTATACGACGCGGAGGGCAGGATTGATGCTGGGTGCGAAAATCGCTGTTGACTATGCACGCTCACATGCACAGATCAAACACCTGCACTTCTACACCGATAACTCCGCAGCTGTCAAAGCCATATTTGACCTAAAACCACGCTCAGGCAAACATTACGCATCAACGCTCTACACCACCGTCGTAAAGTTTCTTGACGATGACCCAGTCCACAGACTGTCAATCTCTTGGTGCCCTGGGCACGCCGACATCCTAGGCAATGAGCGAGCTGATGAACTTGCAAAAGAAGCCAATGACCTACCTTGGTCAGCGCCCATCAGCACAACACGAGCGAACGCCGTCAGACGTTCGAAGATGGCATCCCAAAAAGCCTGGGTGAAACAGTGGAAGTCCACACCCAAACGAGGGGCATTTGCAATCTCGAATTGCATCGCGCCGACCCTCAAACCGACACAACGGTTCCTCAACACACCACGAGAGACATTCGGCAGACTCATCCAGTGCAGAACTAGTCACGCGTACACCGGCGAGTATCGAAGACGCTTCCACCCCGATAAGGACGAAAACTGCGCGTGCGGAAAAGGGTACCAAACACGGAACACATCCTACGCGATTGCGAACACCACAATAAACATCGCATCCACCTCCTCCGGGTCTCCCGCGACATATTCCTCCCCACTATACTCGGCACGGTTGAGGGTATAACGGCCCTAACAACCTACCTAGAACAGAGCGGCGCCTTCACAACCCTCGGACGCCCTGTCTCCGGGCGCGAAACACCACAATTCGACGATGAACCCGACTCACCAGAGTGAGACGACGAGACCGGTTACTAAACACGTTTCATTTCTTCTTACTCAAACCTATTACCTTCCTTTTCGCACCACCATATGACAATCGTTCCTTACACCACTCAATTCACCACTCCGAAACATTACAGCTATACAATACC
>Ga0247741_1001164_pt1 | contig 14533 bp, 18 predicted proteins | sample UWRJL213509R2_FD_180945 | JGI IMG/M metagenome (GOLD analysis project Ga0247741, IMG submission 180945) | Plant litter microbial communities from Arlington Agricultural Research Station in Wisconsin, United States - UWRJ-L213-509R-2 | ecosystem: Environmental > Terrestrial > Plant litter >... | reverse complement strand
GCAAATGGTTCAGACCTCCGCAAAGAACTGGCGCGCAGTGGCGACCAAGTATCTCAAAAGATAATCACTAATGATGGTATTGGAAAGATAGGCAAGAACCTTGTTGACTTCACAAAGACAATCGGTTCCAGTGTCCAACAAGGCTTAGGTGCTGCCACGGATGTTGCTTTACAAGGTGGAGCAGTTATTGCCAACCCACTTGCTAAACTTCTGAACCCTGACGTAGCTAAATATGTAGACCAGGCCACCGTTGATACCACTGACCCGCTCCGTAAGTTTATCCAATCGCAAAAAGACTTAGAAGGGAAAAGACTAGCCGGTACTTCAGATGTTGACGTGAATGCGACCCGTATTGCCAGTGGTCAGGGGAACCTTCAAGATGTCGCTGCTGTACTTGGTAAGGGTGCCGAAGTCGCTAGTGCTGCGACGATGTTTGCTAATCCACTATCGCTTGCGAAGGGAGCAACTGCCCGACAAGTTGCTACAACAGCTGCTAAAGATGCTGCCTTATTTGGTGGGCTTGGAGGTGCACAAGCGGGATTACAAAGCTTTGGTGAAACAGGTGACCTAGGCCAAGCAGTCAAAGCTGCTGGAACCGGTGCGCTGATTGGCGGAGTCACCCAAGGTGCATTAGATGTTGTCGCACCGGTAGCAGGCGCTCTTACGCGTCGTGGAGTGAACGACGGTGTACAAGCCGTTAATGATGCGAAGCCTTCGTCTATCGCCTCTCAAGACCCCCGGGTGACGGGATTTGATGACCAGTACACAACCCTTGCTCAACAATTCGATACAATAACAGACCCTGACGCTCGCCGTGAGGTTTCTAAAGCTATGGCTATGAACCGTGTTCAACGCTTAAATGCGCAAAAGGGAATTGAACGTGATATTGGTCAAGGGGGCTATATTAAACTCCCCGGCGACGAAGCTTCAAATACACCCAACGTAAACCGTAGCCAAGACCAACCACAACAGATAGTACCAGAACAAACCAGAACACCTGCTCAAGAACTAACGCCCAACCCATTAGATAGTTCAATAAATGATTCATACGGTAACGGTATAATAGAACCTAACCTAAGTCAACCTATCGATGATATTCCACAGGCACGCTCTCGTTTTGCATCTCAAACCGCTCCTAATAGTGGTAACTTATCAGAAGACCTAGCCCAAGCGGTCCGCGAAAATGCTTCAAGTTATAAGAAGTCTACTAACTCGGGTAGTGTTGAGGAATCTATTAACTTCCTTAATAACCGTACTGAAGATGAAGCAATTGACGACGTTCTGAACCGCCTTAGCCAGAAGAATATTGACCGCCAAGCTGTTACCGATGCCATTGCCGTTGCTGCTTCATTAGATAATAAAGGTGGTACTCGCAACCTCGAACTGGCTCAGAATATCTACGATACGCTTTCTACCCAACTGACGAAGGCTGGTCAAACCGTTCAAGCAGCCAGTATCATCTCTCGCCGTACTCCAGAAGGTATGACTTATAACGCTTTACGGGAACTCCAAAAGGCTGATGTTCCTGTGACACCAGATATTCGTCAAGCTATTATTACAAAGACTCAAGAAATTGGTCAGCTAAAACTCGGTAGTGAAGCCCGTGAGGTAGCGACAGCAGAACTACAAAAGCAAGTGAATAGCCTTATCCCAACTGAATTAGTCGATAAGATTGTTGGTACGTGGAAGGCTGGATTACTGACGGGTATTCGTACGACCACAGGTGGTGCATTATCTAACGCTTTGTTCCGTGGTCTTCGGGAAGTCTCTCGCCCTGGTGCTGTTGCCACCGATATGATTGCCTCTCTTATCACAGGGAAGCGAAGTTCTGTTTTAACTAACCGAGGTAACTGGGCTGGTACTGCTGAAGGGCTTAAAAAAGCAGGCAAGTACCTGAAGTCAGGCGTCGATGAACGCTCATTTACGGCTGATGGTAAATACATAGACCGTGAAATTAACTTTAAAAACCCTGTGCTGAAGACGTATGTCAATGGGGTCTTCCGTGTCATGGGTGCCGCTGACCGTCCGTTCTATTACTCTCAGTTCCGTAACTCCCTGGCTGAAGCGACCATTGTCGAAGCAAAGAATCTCAAACTACGGGGGAAAGATTTTGATGACTATGTAGAAAATGGCATTAAAAATCCAACTGAAGAAGCTACCCAATACGCTACAGACGTGGCCGAACAGGCAGTGCTGGGAAATGACACCTTACTATCTAACGTCGCGAATAAGCTTCGTGAAGCCGTCTCCAAGCAAGAAAATGCAGCGGTTCGTGGTGTTGGTAAGGCCGCGTTAGGGGTCCTTGCACCATTTACTAAAGTCCCGTCTGCTTTCTTATCACGAGTAATTGACTTTACCCCAATTGGTGCAGTGAAAGAAGCCGTCACCCAGATGGCCAATAAATCCTTAAATCAAAACAAACTGGTCCAGGCTATATCTGAGGCCGGTACGGGTACAGGACTTATCTATTTAGGTGCTGAACTTGCCAATAACGACTTACTAACTGGGAACTATCCTAACGACCAAACCGAACAAAACCGCTGGAAAGCCGAAGGCATTACCCCTAACTCAATTAAAATTGGAAATACCTATTACTCTCTGAACTACGCCGGCCCAGTCGGTGCGTTATTCGGTATTGGTAAATCAATCAACGACGCTATTAAAGACGGTGGTGACGCTTACACAGCCCTAACAGCTGGAGTAACACAGCTCGCCAGTGGTACGCTTGAACAATCCTTCTTATCTGGTATCTCTGGTGCATTAGACGCAGTGCAAGACCCAAAGCGATATGCGGAGAATTTTGTCCGTTCCCAAGCTGGTTCAGTTATTCCGACTATTCTTAACGATATAGGGAACGTCACTGATGAAACCCAACGCCAAACGAATACTCCTCTAGAGGCTATCCAAGGCCGTATACCAGGTGCGAGGACAGGTCTTAACCCTAAAATTGACTCACTCGGCAATGAACTGAATCAAGCAAACCCTGATAAATTAGGACGCTTAGTTGACCCCTTCCGACCATCTCAAGAACGCTCTACCCCTATCACTGAGGAACTAGACCGCTTAGATAAAGCAGGACAACCTATCTTCCCTTCTAACGATAAGACGCTGAAGGTCGGCCAAGAAACTATTAAGTTAGATGGTGACCAACAATACGAATACAACCAAGGCGTTGGTCAAGAAACAACCCTAATTTGGGACGGGATTATTAACTCTCCTGAGTATCAAGCTCTGAATGATGAGCAGAAAAAAGACATGCTTTCAAATGCGACCAGTGACATTAATACCGTTGCTAAAAAGCAGTACCTAGAGAAGCTTGGCAAACAAGCCACTGCTGACCAGGTGTCGTACAGCAAACGTCAGCAAACCTACGCTGATGGAGTAATTGACCCAACCCTTTGGCTACCGAGTAGTTCTGAAATCGCCATCGCCAAAAAAGAAACCGCCCGCACTGCCAAGGTTACTGCAAAAACTGCCAAAGCTAAAACCGCTAAAAGAAAATCAAGTGGCTCACGAAAGATTGGCTTTAAAGCGCCTAGCTCAGGTGGGTTTAAACGGACTGCTTCGACTGCTGCTATTCAGAAACTCTTGTCTTCGGCTGGTTCAACCATAAAAGCTAAGAGCATAGGATAACTACTCTATGAAAATTATAATGAAGACAGGAAAATAACCATGAACGTACAGACTTTAATCGCCAAAGCAAACCTGGTCGCCAACGGAAAAGCCACCACTCCTAGCGCCCCTCGTTACGCGCAGTTCCTTGCCATCGCTAATCTTATGCAAGATGACTGGCTGTCTGAACCGGGTGTTCAGTGGAACTCCCGCTACCAACGACTCTCACTCGGAACTATTACCTCTGACCGTGTTGATATGGATGAAGACATTTACGAACTGTCTAAACGTGAAGACGACTACATTGTTATTGTCAGTCCGACCGACCCGAATAGCTATGCGTATTATTCTTTAGTATCTGCTGATGAATTCCGTCGCTATCAAAACAGTAGTACCTGTGCCGTGATTGGTGATGAGCTTGTCTTTTCTAAGACCTTTGAACTTACCGATAGTTATTATGGCGGTGAAGTGATTGTACCAGCTATTATGAAGCTTGACCCTCTAGTAAACCCTAGTGATGAAGTGCTTGTCGATGACCCTAACTGGCTTGTTTATATGACCGCTGCCGAACGTGTCCGTAATACTGTGACTAAGATTGGCCAATACCCAGCACTTGTTCAAAAGGCTAATAACTTGATGGTAAAAATGAAAGAAGCAAACGACTCTCAGATAAATGTTATCCCACTTTATACCTCAGTAATGGGTGAATCATTCGACAGCGAATGGGGATATAATACCTAATGGCTTACGTACCTCAGCAAATCCGTCCACCGAAAATTGAACGGTTATCTTTGCGTTCTTGGATGGAAGGCTATAACTCTACTCTAGACGTCGGGCGTACACCTCAAAAGGGACTTGTTGGGGCGACTAATGTACTCATTTATCAAGATGGTACGGTTGGCCCTCGGCCGTCTTTAGTGAAATACGGTCAAACTCCTTTAGGGACTATTTTAGGAGAAGTCGGAGAGTTTCTTAACTCGACTACTTTAGAGAAATGGCTGATTACTCTCCAAAACGTCTCCGGTACCACCAAAGTGACTATTTCAAAAGATGGTGGCGCGTGGCAAATTATCGATGGAAAGACCTACGACAACACCGCCCCAGGTCACTTTGTACAGATTGACGAAAAAGTCCTCGTGATGAACGGTGTCGATAATCTTAGTTATTTCAATATCCCGACTGCACTCGTGGTGCCCTTCGTAGCTTTGCCTACTCCTACAGCGCCTGTCATTACCCCTACCGGGCTTTCTGGTACAACTTATACCTACTACTACACGATTACTGCAAACTCTACCGTCGGTGAGACGGCAGCCGCTCCAACCGACTCTCAGCAAGTTTCCTTAGTACGAGGTGCTTGGGACGAAACAACCAACTATCTTACGATTACCTGGGCAGCGGTTACGGGCGCGCAAAGCTACAACCTGTACATGGGTGAGACTGCCGATGCACAGTTCCTTATTGCTTCTGCCATAACAGGACTTACTTATAAGGATTCAGGTATCGCTTCGAAAGATGTCACGCGTACTGCTCCGATTGCCGATACCACCGAAGGCCCGAAAGTCACTCGTGGACAGGTGATTAACGGTCAAGTCTTCCTTACAGGTGATAAAGATAACCCTCGTTACGTTCGCTATGGTGGTTCGGGTATCTCAGCACTCGACTTTTCTCCATACGGTGGGGGTGGTTGGGTTGAGATTGGCCGTGGTACTAAGGAATTCCCCGTAGTTGTAAAGCCTTTCCGAACCGGACAAGGTACGCCAACTCCTATGGTAATTTGTCGGGGAACTAATGGGTCTGGTAAACGCTATACTATGACAAGTGCTTCAGTGACAGTGGGTGATGAAATTATCCCATACTTTGATGTTAAAGAAGACAATGGACAAGACGGTACAGACTCCCCTGACGGTGTGGTATCGTACCGAGACAGCCTTTGGTATCCTTCTCGCGGTGGCTTTAAGACAACCGGTACTCGTCCTCAACTACAGAACATTCTCTCAACGAACACAGTATCTGAAACTATCCAACCTGACGTCGTGAATCTAAACGTCCTCGCCATGGATAAATGTGTGGGACTTGCTTACGACGGCCGTATTTATTGGGCACTTCCAGTCGGGGCAACCGAGAATAACCAAATCTGGGTACTTGACCTTGACCGAGATGGCGCATGGATGCTTCCACAGAATATATCTGCCGACTGGATGAACCTCTACGAAGATAACACTGGTAATACTCACCACCTGATTTTAAAAGATAACATCATTTTTGAACTGACCGACTCCCAGTCAACTATGGATAACGGCCAAGCGTTTCCTACTAATATAACGTCTGGTCAACTAAGGTTCTCTGAAGATGGTGAGGAATGGGCAACTGTTACTCGAGTGACGTTTGTGTTCCTTCGTCCGAGGGGTATTATCAACGTCGCCGTATCGGGTAAGACAGAAGACGCCTCGCTCTCTACGGTGGGTGCTGATTCCTTCTCGGCTGTATCAACTGCTGTCGGCTGGGCTGAATCTGCCTGGGGAACACTTCCATGGTCTACCACCTTATCTGTGCCTATTTCATACGGTAACTCACGAGAGAAAATCCCGATTGAAATTGAGGAAGACATGAACTGGGTAACCTGGTCGGTTGACTCAACTGAAGCCAATACTTCCTACCAATTAAGTGACGTTATTGTGGAGTATGTAAAGATTGGCCTGCTTGATTCCGACGGTTAGCATAACTACTTTAATAAAATTATAATTAAGACATAAAAGGAAACTCACATGGTTCTCATTACAGACAAATTTCACAAAGTATCAAGCGGCACCCGGGCGCAACCAACCACGCTGACAGCTCAAAAAGCGTTGGCTGCTTCGTCTATTTCTACGGCTGCGTTGAACGGCTGGGCTACTGATACCCCAGTTGATTTCCAACTCTATCTTCCTGACTCTAATAACCTCGACAACTTTGGTAACCCAAAACCAATCCCCGGTTCCCAATCTGAATGGACGGGTATTGTATCTGGTACAACAATTACTCAGCTGGAATTAACGGGTGGGTCTGATTCAATCTATCCGATTGGTGCGATTGTTGTTGCATTACCGACGGCTAACTGGGCTGACTCACTTGTAGAAGGCATTTTAGTTCACGCTAATGCAAACGGCTCATTGCTACCTAGTGCTGTTACGACATCGCTGAGTGGTACAACACTTCCGGCTAACACTGTTGCCACAACTTCAATTACAGATGGTTCTGTTACAACCTCTAAGCTCGTGGCTAACGCTCTTAGTCTTGCTACTGTATCGTCAGCAAGTTCTCAGAGTGGCATTACTAACACGGCAGTTATACTCACAGGGCTTACTACTTCAGTTACTATACCAACGGGTGGAAGAAAAGTAAGAATTTGCGTTCAAGTTCCCGGGGCAGTTTCAACTAACATTGCAACGTGGTTTTTCTCAATCTACAACTCAGCAACCGTAACCGGTTCGCCTATTTATGAATACAAGGTTACTCAAACACTTGCCGGCTCTGGTATTGTTGCCGCCAGTTTCTTTCATGAATACACCCCTACGCCAGGTAGCCAAAGCTACTGTGCTGCAATTAGATGCGATACAGGTACGGGCGTTACAGACCTTGCGGCGACTCGTACAAGTTACCTAACAGTAGATATAAAATAATTAAGGAGATTATATGGCATCAAACTGTGGACCATTCGGCATTTCAACTGGAATTGGCACAAAGACAATTAATATTGGTATGACAGCTATATGGATGCAAATTGATATTCGTGGCCCTGGATTAAAGCCTATGAAGGGTATTATGTACGGCGGTGACCAATACTGTTATTCAAACGACACCGTTGCAACGGCTTATAACAAAGCTATCCGCGTGGAGAACACTTCAGGAACCGTCGTGCTTGAAGGAACATGGACAAGTTTTACAGGTAACAATGTAGTATTTAACATTACCACCAATACACTCGGTTCTTCACAATCAACCCTTGCCGCTTTCGGAAATTAAAACATGAAAAGTAAGTACTTTACCCTAGCAATGATTTTACTAGCTAGCATGAACCTGCTTACTTTTTTCTATGTCACCCAAGCTTTAAATAACACTACTCAGATTACCAATAAGCTCAATAACAACCCGCCCAAAATTGTTTACGTACAAGCTAAGGATGGCTATACACCGGTAATTGGTAAGGATTATTTCAACGGGACAGCTGGTATTAATGCAGTCAGTTATTCCTTTACCAAAGAAACAATAAAAGAAGTACCTCTAATAGGTCAAAAAGGCGACAAAGGTGATTCGCCAGCATGTTTGTTTGAAGTGTCTCAATGTCAGGGCGTTGATGGTCGTGAACAAAGAATACAAGTAAATTCAGAAACAAAAGACATTGAGGCGCGAATGACGGGTGATAAGTTCTGGGACACGTTAGTTAGCTGTGCTGAATATCGTCTGGAGTGTCCGTGATGGCCACCCAGCAAGGCGATGATATCCAAGAGCTCAAGCTGGATGTAGGGCTGATTAAAGGCGATATTCGGCGTATCTATAAGGATATGTCCAGCAACCAGAAGGTTATTATTGACCGGATGGACAACTTCGCCTTTGTCTCGCAGAAGGACTATGATAAGGATATGGCAGATTTAAAAAAAGCCTTAGCCGATATAGTCACAGAACAAGCCCGTGTAGCCGCTCTTGTTGATGCGGGTGGGGTAAAATCAATTAACTTTATATTTGGAAACGTTACAAAAACAATCTTAACCGTCCTGTCCATTATTGTGGTCGGGGTGATTGCCTATGGCTTGTTTAGTACGGTTCCAGCTGTTCAATCAGCGTTAGGCAATGTCAAATGAAACCTATAAATTGGCTCTTAAAACACTCTACGCTGATTATCATGATTGGCTTATTCAGCCTAATTGCAGGCACGGTCTTCTTCTACGCGTTTCCCTTTAACGTTGCCAAGCTCAACAAAATCACCATTTTGAACCAAGTCCAAGCCGGTAGTCTGATTGAGTACAAGGTGAATTTCTGTCGCTACGTCGAAAAAGGGACCGAAGTGGAAGTAAGACGATACATCATTCCTAAAGACCCTGGTCTGACGAACCCCCAAGAATTAGATAGTTCCCCATCACTCGAAACCCTAGATAACATTACCGGCTGTCGCGATTCCGAAACCATTAAGCTACCGATTGATATCGCTGCCCCAGAAGGCGACTATAAACTGCTGATTCGGGCTAAGTATTGCCTGACCGCCCTAGTCTTTCGTCGTTGTATCCCTGTTGAGCAATATTCCGATTACTTTAATATCGGCAAACCGTCAATTCCCAATAGGTTAAGTATTATTTCTGAACAGCTAAAAGACATCAACGCTTATATTTTGACGAACCCTAACTCAGAAATTAGCAACTCTTTCCCCCGTCAAGCCCTGATTGAAGCCCATCAGACCCCACAACAGCCTGAACCAATTAACCCACAATCTACTACTGCCCCGACGCGGTCGCAAAGCCAATTAAACCTCAATACTGGTATACTAGATGTGCAACTTGGTCTTCCTCGACTAAGACTATAAGGAGAAACATGGAACAGTTAATCCCACCAAACTATAACCAAAGCGTCGAAGCGGGACTATGTCATCAGTATTCTCGTTCAGTATTTGGAGTTGACCGTTACTATGACCCTTCATGGCAGAACTGGTTGAATCTTAAGTACAAGCATGAAGACAGGAAATTCCCAGACGCCTCAGTACCTGTATGGTTTGACTGGTGGGGTAAACTAAAGGGTGACTTAGTTAAGAAGCAGTACGGTCACACCGCGGTGAGAGATAAGTCAGGAAAAGTTTACTCTTCTCCACTATCAGGCACAGGACATGCAGTATTCAACTCTGTAGACGACCTTGTAAAAGCATTTGGAAACGGAATGAAATATGTCGGTTGGTCAGAAGATATTAATAACGTACGAGTAGTACAGGAGAATGATATGAAAATTACACGCGAACAAGTTATGTGGCATTATCGCCTTATTGGTGGTGTCATACCTTCAGAAGAAGAAGTAAAAAGCTACACCGGCAAAGATTACGTTACGGTTACGGAAGAAATTAAGACTTATTTTGCTGAATCAGGCAGGGGTTATGATGAATATAAACGTAAAACACAAAAAACTATTAGTAGTCTTGAGGCGCAGGTGGGTGCAATCCAAAAGCCTGTCCCAACTGATGCAGATAAAAAGCTGCAAACAATTAAAGACGCGTTTGGGGCAATTAAAGATGTGCTTGGATTAAAATAGTGGCAAATTGAAGAGACACGGTCTACACCCCGTACCAAAAGAAATTAAGAACACAGACCGTTAATTTTATTAAACAGGTTCAAGCGAACCGGAAAAGGAACAAGAAAATGTCAGCACTAACAACAAAAACATTCTGGGCAGATGCCGGCGAACGTGCAATCAAGACTTTCGCACAAGTTGCAGGAGCTACTATACTCGCTTCTGGCGTACTTGGATTACTCGACCTTAACTATATTCAAGTATTAAGCATTTCAGGCTTAGGTAGCCTCCTATCGCTTCTCACAAGCATTGGTTCAGCTGGTGTAGGTAACAGCAACAGCGCGAGCCTTTTAGTAGATACAGTTGATTTAGAAACTAAATAATATTAGTTATAGCTGATTCGCCATATATTTGAATTGCGCCGCAGTCATAAGCAACTGCGGCTTTTTCAATATCTTTATAAGAACCTATGTGTATACGAGCAACACGGGCTATATATGAATATCCGTTCTCATATACCCCTCTATAACCAGTTTTGTTATTCTTTTTCATTCGTTGGTTACTATTTTGTTCTATCCTTGTAGCCCAACGTACATTACCCGGTTCGTAGTTGCCATTGTTATCAATACGGTCTAGACTCATACCCATTGGCCTATCACCGACATAGTCAGAAAAGTTTTTAAAACCATAAGGCGCGAGCCATTTATCTGCAATTTTTATACCTCTGCCACCGTAGTTTATAAAATCAATACTATTAGGGTTCATACAACGTTTTTTCATGTTGTTGTAAGTATGATACAAGGGGTGTTTTGTACGGTTCTCCCCTCTAACAATTTTTACATAGTTAACATCACCATATCTTTTAAATCGTGTAAGGTGTTTACTGCACAGTTTATGAGCAATCATTTTATTATTGCAATTTATAATGTTACACTTAGTCATATATCTCCTATTGGCTTTAGTCGGTTACGGGAGATATTTTTATCTCTTGATATTATTATACCTAAAAAATATAATTTTCTTGTAAAATTGCTAGCACAAGCCTATTATGATAACCACTATGGAAAATCTTAATACAACACAACCAATAGAAGTAGAACAGATAACCGATAAAGAGCGTATTGGCTTACTAGGAGCTTTAGGCTTAGTAGATGCCCTTATGTTCGACTTACCAGAGCAAACAGAACACGTAGAGAGTGTTTGGAAAAGTATCAACTAATATGAGCGAGCTTGTTAATTACATTGACATGCCACTCGAACGACTAGATGAACGCGGGAGAGAATTAACCCAAGCTATTAATGGGAACTATTTAAATCCCGAACGGAAAGCCCAAGTACAACATGAAATCTCGTGCATCGCTTTAGAACTGTGGTGTCGGCACGAAGAGGGTGAATTAGAACTGGTGAATATAAAGTAGGGACGGCCTGGTCAGAGTAACCGTCCCCCCACGGAAATAGAACATCGTATGACAAACCAAAAGAGCATTCATTGAGTTGCTAAACCTCCTTCAGATGACGAAGAAATCATATGCCATACCACTTTCATAACGTTAAAGCGGGAACGGTGCAATAGTACCCTGCTATCTAGACTCATCATAAATAACCAGAAGCGGTTTGTAAGTGAGAAACCTCTCATATAGACTAGAATAGCCCACTTATCAACAGTGGCAGTGTAATAAAATAACCTCCGTATTTAGCGGAGGTTATTTGTATCTGGCGAAGGATGAATGGTTGAACCCAGGATTCGCTCGTCGCGATGTGTCTATTATAGCGCAACTGTACGATTAGTAAAGAAGTACCAGATACCAGCTAGAAGGCCTACAAGAGGGCTTACAAACATGATAAAGCCACCAATAGGGCTAATAAACGGAATAAGTCCGATAACCAAGCCAAGCAGGTACGTAAGTCCCCAACTGACCAAACCAATTACTATTGATAAAATGATTCGTGATGCAAGTGATTTCATGTTATTTTCCTTATGTTAAGTATAGAACTATTTTACCACACACTAAAAGACTTTCCTTTTCCCTTGTAACAGCGGGGGGAGTTAATATTGAAGCTATTCCCTGAAGTGTGTAAGTCTAACTCCTATTCGTTATTACTAGTTAAATCTAATTTATAAGCAAGTAATGTATTAAGAGTAGTCGTTATTCTATTAAGGACTAGGTAACTATTTATTAAAGGTATAAGCGCAGTGGTTTCAGGATAATAGCTTGTGAAGTCTTATGCTTACCGACATTCTTTCTTGGCTCATCATTATGTATTACGGGAGCTACCAGTAACCTTATTGAATTATCTATTACCCACAGCATAAACCACTACACTAATACCTTTAATTGTTATAGACAGAATGCAAGTGGTAATTAATAGGCTACTGATTAGGCACTAAAGCTTTACAGACGTTTATTAAGTCCTACAATCTGAACGGACGCCATTTACCAAATGCGTACCATCTATAACATAGTTCCAAATTTTTAAGGTATCTATATTGATATTCTCTCATACTTCAGTACAAAAGCAGACTTTACGATAGTCTAAAACGTTGAGCGCATTTATAGTTCATTTAAGTCCAACTAAAGGCATACGTCAGCGACTCCCCGGACTGTTGCATAAATAATATCTACTTGCTATAATTAAATTAGCAAGAGAGCAAGCCCGATACGAAAGTGTCGGGTATTTCTATTTATACCGCCCTATTTGTGTTCGCAAGAAAGCAAATAGTTACTTACTACTATACACAAAATACCGCTTATGTACAACCACAAAAAAAGAAGTCCTCGTGATTGTGAGGACAACTAATGTTTATTTTCCATTCGTTATGAAAGGTATATGCAATAAGGTACGAGCCTGGCGGTGATTCACTACTTCTAAAGTGCAGTCAGATTACATTGCTATCATACTGCTTAAGATTAAGTTAAACAAGCCTGAAATATACAAAAAAATAGCCAGAGGGAAAGGGCATGAGTTGAGTACTGGTGGGAGTAGTTCAACTAAGGCTTCTCTGGCTATATCTTTATACTTTAACAAATATAGTAATTTAATACAATATCCTTATTGATTACCATAAGCTAACGTGCTATACTAAGGACATAAGCAAATGAAAGGGCTATACAATATGACAATACAAGTAGAACAAATTAAGAGTACGTATTACTTAGGTACAGTTGACGGAGTATCATATAACGTATACCCGGATGGTCACTATGCGTAACAAAACTTATTATGTACAAAGTAACAACCTAGAACTTTTTGAAGATAAAATTAACGAATATTTATCTTATGGGTATATTATTGTTGGCCCAGCAAAAATTGCATTTGATAAAAAAGGCAACATTAAACAATATTTTCAATCGTTACTTAAAGAAGGAGATAGTAATGTCTTATAACAAAGAAAAAGATTATGAAAAATTTATAAAAGTTTGGTTAAAAGCAAAAAAATTAAAACTACGTTATTCTTACGTGGCAGATAAGCTTGAGATTACTGAAGACGAAGTTGCTGGTACAGCTATGTATTTACGGAATCGTGGCGTTAATTTACCTAGTCTTAGTAAAACTGTAGAACTTGATACTGATAGGCTTAATAAACTTATTGATGGCGCTCTTAATAATATGGGAGTTAAATAATGAAAGAACTATATAAAGCACTCGCATCATTTCAAGCAGAAGTACCCCACATTTATAAAGGTGCAAGCGGATATGGTTACAAGTTTGCAGACTTAGGCGAGATTAACGAGATTATTAAACCACTACTTACCAAGAACGGGTTAGGGTACGTACAACCATTAGACGGTGAAAGTCTCAAAACTATCATCTTCCATGTTGCGTCGGGTGAGAGTATTGAATCAAGTGTACTCATTCCACAAGGCGTACAGTTAGCGAAGATGAACGAGTTTCAAGTATTAGGTAGTGCAATCACTTACCTACGCCGATACAGCCTCTCAAGCATGTTAGGGCTTATCACAGATGAAGATGCGGACGCAGCCGGTGAACAAGTAAAGCAAAGTCAGAAAAGTATCAACGATAATTTAGCGATAGTAAAACAACGTAATAAAGATAAAGAAGTACGCAACCGCCAAGAAGAAGCACAGGCTGGTTCAGAACCTATGGGGATGGAAGGTGATACAGAGGGTATTGAAGAGTTTAAGAGTACACTCGCAAGGGCTAAGGTACAGATTAATGAGATGCTTGAAGCTCACGACTATACAAGGTCAGACCAGAAAAAGGCGTTTATCTCAATCGTGCTAGAGAAAGCGACTATTGATACTATTGATGACGCTAATGCTGTAGCTGACGCGCTGGATAATGAAGGTGATGATGGTATTAACCAGGATGGAAGTTACAACAAATAATGAGTAAATTATTGCAGGAAATATGGAATAGTGTTGGCCACGACACCTATAAAGATAATGTTATGTCAATTCTAATAGCTTTTGAAGAATCGTTACCAGAGATAAAACTTGGTCAACATAAAGGAGCTTTGCTTCATAATACTGTTGGATATAATTCGGCTATTTATGAAATGAGAGAAACAATACAAGAAGCTATTAATGTATTGGACAATAAGTAATGAACCCTACTAACTATAAAACACAAGAGGAAGTATAAAGATGATTGAAACAATTAAAGAAAAAACTATTAAGTATCCAGCTTCTTCAGAAGATATTGCACAAGCCTT
>Ga0247741_1001161_pt1 | contig 14539 bp, 13 predicted proteins | sample UWRJL213509R2_FD_180945 | JGI IMG/M metagenome (GOLD analysis project Ga0247741, IMG submission 180945) | Plant litter microbial communities from Arlington Agricultural Research Station in Wisconsin, United States - UWRJ-L213-509R-2 | ecosystem: Environmental > Terrestrial > Plant litter >... | reverse complement strand
ATTAAACAATGATGTCGCTGCTAGGACCAGCATTTCTTAAAGAGAAAGACGTCATCAGCAGTTCTACTTAGATCCATGCGCTTTATTTTGTGCAGTGCGTTGTTCGTCGCCGAGCCTGCGGCTCGCTCCTCACAACACTGACCTGAGCCAATTTCTTCGCAGTTCTGACACTATAAGTCAAAATCTGCTGCAACACAGAGAAATCTATTTGACATTGTCTCGATATCAAAGGTAAATAGTCAAGAGAGAAGTGAAAGCCGCTACATATCAATTTACCAATCTGTGAAAATGAAATTAGAGATGAAAGTATCAACATTCGAGACTCGGATAGGACATGACCAGCAGTCGTCTTGGAGAGGCATATTGAAGGAAGAAATCTCACCCATGTTCGTTGCTAGCAGGACACCAATCCAGGCGCAATCGGTAGACGATGAGCAGTACGGAAGCAGGCCAAGGCAAAGTGCGGAAACACTAATGCGCAAGCGAGCGCGATAGATAACTTTTCCCATCGCTTTCACAGGTCAAATATGCAACGAAAGTTATGCACACAAATGTCAGCTCAAAGTAAGATAGTTTGAGAAAACAGACACTCACCGGATATTGGTTGGGTCGTTCTCGTCATGCATGTACAAAGTTGTGGCCAGTCACCCAGATCTGGGTGAAAAGGATCAGCTGTTTTTCGAACCGGGAAGTGTGAAGGACTGCAAAGACCTAAAGATATAGGCACTCTGGGGCAGAAAGATCATATTCTTCGAGTGTCCCGGTCCTTGACCGTGCAGCGTTAGTGAGGGTGAAGTATCCAATGAGGATGAAAGAGGGCACGAGAGGGAAGGGGGAAGAGGGGAAGAGGGAGAAAGGTAGGATTGAATCGGACAGTGTTAGAGCATTTGTATGGAACTGGGACAGGATCAAGAGACAAAAAAAAGCATACATGATCCGTGAGATCAGGCGAGCAACTTGTCCGATTTGGAAAGCGTCGGGCTTGCCAAGGAGTCCCAAAGACAAAAGGTTTGGGTGCCAAGATGAGCGAAAAACAAAAGAAATGACATAAATAAGGATATAGAACAAACATATGCAAGCGAATTGGGGGGATTTGCTTAATAGTAGAGGTATATGATGACACAATCTGCTGATATGATAAGATTCTCCCTTTCTCTGGTTTTAGGAGCCGATAGTGCTAGTGGAAGGTCTGCGGAAAAATAAGTTCAGAACAGTCCGAAAGAACGCGTAGATATAGTTGCTGAAACTCACACGAACGAATGAACGAAAGGTCGGGCAAGTCAATCGCGAACAAGTGCGCTCAAGTGATGACGCAGTAGGCGTTGCCGCCTGGGCCACCAGGAGTCTCCTGGTCGGTAGGGATCGAGGCGGGGGCATGCGAGACAACGCAATAAGCGTTACCGCCCGGGCCTCCAGGAGTCTCCTCGCTGGTGGGGATAGAGGTGGGGACAGAGATGGTGCTGAAGGAATCCATTGATGTGTCTGTGTAGTTGCGGATGCGACTGGGGAATTTACAGCGATTTCCGGGCCTTACTTATACGCTGGACACTCACCATCGAGGCTCGGGATTGTTCACTCGACTGAATAAACAAGGGCCCTACAGCACAGTGTTTTGAATTACCGGAGGGTCTTAAACGTCCACCTTGCGGTAGGTTCGCCGTCAATCACCCAAAGAGGTGATTTCTAACAAAAGACACTAATCAGAGGTCATTGCCAGGAACAAAGGTGAGATTGACAGAATATGTCAGTGGAAAGGATGCACAATAATACTTCCCAGCGTATCACAATAAGCTATTGTTTTTCAATTATCTTTATCTTCCAATACATAGATGTCTTCGGACAAAAGATGAGTAGTTGGCTCAGACTACTCAATCCTATTGTTTCTACTGACGGTGGCTTCAGGTGATTTCAGTGAAGAGTGTGCAGTGACCGTCGATCATCATCGTCTGTGAGCCGCTTGTTGGAACCAATCGCGATAGGGCAGATCCGTGGGTCCACGTGAATGCGGGCACTAAAACTACACCTTAGAGCCTGCCCAATCCACCTCATCCGTACCATCAGGAATCCGAGGGGGCAGACTCTGAAAAAAGTCATAATTCACGGACAGCAGCAGAGCTTATCAGAATACCTACTTCAACCGGGACCTCTGTCGGAAGCAGGGCTACATCTTGTACGAATCCTTCATCCTGGGAGAGATGCATCGTCATGGCCGTCCTAAGTGCGAGCCCGAAATCTGTGACAAAGGTCTTCATTGTATCGCACAACCCTAGACCAAGCTGCCGGGTTCCAAACGCCACACTTTGAAAATACCGGGTGACCATTTGGAACTCTTTCATGTCATCAGTATCATTGATGGGTTGAATAGCGAGCGCGATGACGATGTGAACGACAACGAACGCAATACCGAAAGATAGGACCATTGTCCCGACAGTCGGTGGCTCATCTGGCCAAACTAGGTAGGGGTCTTTAGTGAGGGTCAGATTCCATCGAGAATGAAACAAACCAATTATATGAAAGGACCATGCCTGCATAGCCGAGAGAAGAAACGAACCTGCCAAAAGTGTATATGCCGGGGGCCGGACGAGGGCGTAAAACCCTGCGGAGGTGGTAAGAGCGATCAAGCTGGAAATAGGGGTTGCGATTGTGTCCGCCACTCCATAGGTATCCGACAGCAGCGTCAAGGTACCACAGAAAACAGCTGTAGAAAATATCATGCACACCGCATAAAGTACGAAGAAGCGTGTAACCGCCCTGGGGTTCCGGCTCGAACTCAAAGCCATAGGTGAGCTCTGAATGCGGAACGTTGCACTTTGGTGGTTTGGAACAAGGTCGGAAATGACATTTGTTTGGCTTATTTTACATTTAGCCTGTAAATTCTTCGTTCTTGAAATATGCTACGCATAATTTCATCAGCCACCGACAACATTTGGTGGTCATAATCTTCGAGATCTGCCAGGACGAAATAAGTCACTGGAAGTTCACCAGTATGGAACTTACAGCAAGCCCTACAATATTGATTGGTGAACTCTTTTGGTTTCGTTGTTGCGCAGCGGAATCATCCTGGCGACGCAGACGAGAGGGATACACTCAACTTCGTGATAGCGGGGTGGGTGGAAGAATAGGTGCAAAGGCCGACGCGGATGGCATAAAATTTGATATTATTGAAGATGAAATACTAGACCCAAATCGCAAGACATTCACCTTTACTACGACGCCAATCTCACTGGAACCTTCCCGATCCTCTCGACAGCAACCTCAAACGCTCAAATGACAAACATCGAGTGCGTCAGAAAGCACAGACAGCCTGGGACTCGAGGAACCGAGGAAAACCAGGTTCGCACTGCACGCTGGAGCGCAGAAAGTAAGAGGCAGGGGCCGTGAGTCTGGGACATGGAATGCGATGATGGTCTTTGAATTTTCGGACGTCGCGAGTGGGTTGGTGGACGATACGCATTGAAAGTTCTGAATGCTCGTGGGTCATGGCTCAAGATCAGTAGGACGAGAGATCGGAAGCCGAGTGACGAGAACACGTCTAGAGCATCGAATTTTGACGGCGGCAAGCTGAGAGTGTGAACCTGTTCCTGAGAAAGTTACTAGCAAGCGATTCGAAAAGATGTCCGTTGTATGCTGAGGGTACATAGTACCCCACGGTACCTGTGAAGGCGGGTGATGTGTCAGTTCAAGTCAGAATCGCGGTATCAAAGAGTAGCGGCAAATTGAAAAGAGATAGTGAGACAAAACCTCATTCTTCTCCGAATGAAGAAAGAGGGTGAAGCAAATACCATGCTAGAAAGTTGGAGAGAACGGATTGCACGTACCATTCACCACTCGACGCTCATCTCCCAACACCTCAAATCTCAGTCCTCGATTGCCCCATCCGCATCTGCGAATATGTATAACCCCATCCACGTTTCCAGCTCCTGTTCTGGACCTGTAGATTCTGGAATACGGATGGAGCAGGGGATACAGAATACAGATACTTGGCGCATATATGCCGGATACGCCAGTGCTGAGGCCGCCGGGACGATCGACGAGGGTTGAGGGTTGAGGGTTAAGGGGCGGGCCTAGATAAGTGTTCTTTAGGTGCTACGTAAAGAGAGAGGAATGGATGAGAAAGGGGACATACAAGAATTCGGTGTTCATATTCATATCCATGCGCACCACACAACATAGAGATTCGGCTGCGCTAACAGCACCATGGCCGACAACCAAATGTATTTCAACGACCAATCGCCCAAGAAACAAAATCCACTGGCCTGGCTCTACGATACCCAAGCAGAGTCGCAGGTACCATTAGACGACGGACTTCTAGCATCCAGGTGCGGAGTTGTGCATGCTCGCGGGCGCTAACTTGTACAACAGCTGAGGGAGATTTGGAGACAGAGCGGTGGAAGACAACGATCCTTGATCGCGAGCTTGAGCAGGACTCCGAGCTGAGTTTGAGTCCGTGTAGGGTGGATAGAATGAGACGTCAGGCACGAGAGTGTCCGTATGAGGATGTGGGTTGACGCGTGACCATGGTAATCACTGCCACTACCACTGTACCAGTGACCTAGTGACCTAGTGGCCAGGTCGACGGGAATAGGCTTTGGACTAGGGTTCCTTGTACAATGACAGCCGTGCCCCCATCCGGTACTACGATCTCTCCGTCCACCGCCTGCATACCTTGTCACTGGCTTGACTCGTACCTTTCAGGCCCCTCCCTCTTTCAGGCTGTGACTCACACGAAACTCGGTTGGGCGCCATGGTCAAAAATGACAGCCTGACGTTCGACATGGAATCTCAATAGAAAGGACTTCGTCGGAGAGAATTCACGATTGCTTTCTTTGGTCCCATCTTAGCTACCATGGCATATGGAACTCTTTCACATCGTATGCGCTCTCTTGTTGGGCGCTTATAAGTACTCCAGGGGAATGCGAGCTTTGCTCGGCTAGAATGGCTCTCTGTTCACACCCAAATTCGTGCTGATTTGGTACCTGGAAACGCCATAATCTGCCTGTAACAGATGAATTACATCTGTTTTCCATCAATACACTCATTTTGGTTTTACAACGCTCAGGATCTTTGTTTACCCTTGGGGCCGTACCAGCTAGATTAAATGCGACGTGCCTCTGCCTCCAAGTTACCTCAATAAGGTAAATTTCTGTTTGTACCGCTTCAAATGTAGATAAAGACGTTGAACGTATTTTCAGAATCTATCCATATTCCGCAACGAACACAGCAACAGCAAGCCTGACGTCCAGCAATACCGCACAGATAATGCACCCTCTTGGCCGTCTCCTGATCAAAGTCACCATTGCCATCCTTCTTCCGACCGTCTTCGCAATCCCGATATTCCCAAACGACCAGTTGGAGTGCTCACCGACTACATGGGCGGACATTTTCAGCTTTTTCCTTCTCAACTATGTCGCGCACGCCGCGACTACTCCATCCCCTCCTGGAGTCAATTGGTTGGGGGCTTTCCAGTTCCCATTTATATCAATTTTATATCCATTCTTCGGTCTGGGGAGAACCTCGTCAATCATCGTGAACCACGCCTCTTATGGTGAAGACGACCTCGGGAAGGCATTATCAGTTGGGGCGCTTGCGGTGGCTGCACGAACAGAAGACTGGAAGCTGCCCAGCGAGTGTGGTGAGAAGCTCATTTGCGAGTCCTTCCCAAGTCAGTTTTTGGAGGACTCGGGATCAACTCCAATAAACCCATTCCTTCGACTGACAGAGGTTGAGGAGGAGGAGAAGGAGAGGTAAGACTTATAATGCTCACGTTGCCGTACTGATTTTGACTCCAAGTACAGTCCCACAGCCGTGATAGTTGTCGCTTCAAGAGGTGGACTAGATATAGAGGGTGCCTACAATATCCATGGGAGGCATGCACTTCCAGACGGATACAGTTGGGTTACCTTGCCTCCATCCTCTTGCTTTAGCTTGGTCGAAGGCTTGAAGGACAGGGACAAAAACGTGATCTCGAGGTCCCGGAGTCTCTTGAAGATGGCAATTTCGGTCATTCAACTTGTCCTATCTTCCTTCACCATCTATCGCACTCGTGGACCGCAAATTGCACGATACGGATACGCGTCATTCGGGTTATCTACAATTCCATATGCATTCATGTCCTTCCTCAACTTAATCTGCATCGGCTCTACGGGAGAATACCCGTATCTATTCATGCTGCAGACCCAGACACTCGAGGAAGCCAGTGGACGAGTTGGGGCAGAGATTGCTGGGGCAGTTGGAATTCTCGCACAGGAAACTTCCCAGAGCTCTGTGTCGTTGTGGAGGGAAAACAACGGAACACTTCTCTGTGTGAAGATAGGCGATTCAACGCGGAGGTTTAAACTGATTGACAACACCGACGATGCTACATTCGTATTCAACGTTCATGGCGTTAAAAACAGATTACGCATCTACAAATCCAATGAAAAACAAAAGCGCTGGCTAGACGAAGAAAAACTATCAAGTCCCCTCGATAGGGAGTTTAAACGATCCTCAGGGTTCAAAGGACGAAATTCTATTTCTTCCCTCCTCAAGTTGGAGTTTGCCGTCGTTTCGAAATTGCTTGCATATTTCCTCCCATATGTCCTTATTTTCATCCTGACCAAATTCCAGAAACGACAGAGCACAACGTTCCAACGGGTAGTCATGATGTCATGGTTGGCTGGGGGTCAGTCATTCTCCGTCGTATCCCCATATTTCGATATCTTTCCAAACTTTCCCATACCCTCTCCTCGTACGAGTTGGCGTCTCTTACAGAAACTGAGGCTACACTCATATCTAAATCCAAATCCAGACCCTCCGGAATCTCGTATCCTGGCTTGGGGGAAGGTTATTGTGGGAGTTATTTTGATGCCCGTTGCGGTAGCTTATGCAGCTGCCTTGATTGCTGTGATATTTGTCTCTCCATTTGCAGGATTTGTAGTGGTCGGCAAGATGTTGCATGAGTTTGATACATGTTCGCTAGGGTAGTAGATAGACTGCACAATACGTGCAACTGAGCGCCGTCGTACTACGCGGCATGTACGAGTTGCTTTAACCTCTTTTTTTTTTTTTTTTTTAATCAGTGTTTATTCTCCGTTGTGGCGAACCATATGGTAGAGAATATCTACAGTGTATGCTATCCGGTCTGGCTTTAACCTCTTGTGCGACCGTCCAATGCATAATGTTGTCATGGAGCTGAGCAGAGAATCGCAGTCTGAAAAGTGAACGCGAACGGAGTGCGCGATCTCGTGCAAAGCACTGCGGCTATCATGTATGAATCCCATGTCATTGATCCCTCCTGAAGATAAAGGCGTTGATGTAAGTGAGCATTAGTAGAGAACGGTGAGTGGATCATATTTCAATCGATGATACCAAACTGACAATGACCTTCAATGTGTTCTATTAATTGGCGGCGTTTATTGCGCAAGGAAGTTGAACTGTAGTCGATACACACAGGTTAAAGAATGTGTTGATATATGATAGAGAGTTGTTTCCTTCTGGGCGATGTATGAGCCGCATGAGCCCGGCGATAGACACCCTTCCAATAGTAGTTCGAGCAATATAGCAAGTTTCTATGATCTATCTAACAGAATGCTGGCAAATTTTTGGGGGTGGACGCTCGTCTAAATCGTGTATAATTTACAAGCGCTTATGTCAAAGTATGGATGGAGGTGCACAACTTCACTCGAATCATAAGGTGTAGTTGCGGTCCTTGCGGATGCAACTGGGGAATTTACAGCGATTTCCGAGCCTTATTTATATGCTGGACACTCACCATCGGGCCTCGGGATTGTTCACTGGACTGAATAAACAGGGGCCCTACAGCACAGTGTTTTGAATTATCGGAGGGCCTTAAACGTCGACCTTGCACTAGGTCCGCCGTCGGTCACCCAAAGAGGTGAATTCCAACAAAAGACGCCAAAATTAATCAGAGGTCATTGCCAGGAACAAAGGTGAGATTGACAGAATATGTCAGCGGAAGGCGGACAATCATGCTTCCCGGTGTATCACAATAAGGTATTTTTTTTTTCAATTGTCTTTATCAGCCAATACGCAGATGTCTTAGGATAAAAGATGAGTAGTTCGCTACTATTGTCTCTAATGACGGTGGCTTCAGGTGATTTCAGTGAAGAGTGTGCAGTGACCGTCGATCATCATCGTCTGCGAGCTGCTTGTTGGAACCAATCACGATAGGGCAGATCCGTAGGTCCACATGAATGCGGGCACTAGAACTACACCTTAGTCCCTGCCCAATCCACTTCGTCCGTACCATCAGGGGGTAGGCTCTATAAATAAAAAAAGGTCATAATTCACAGATAGCAGTAGAGCTTATCAGGATACCTACTTCAACCTGGACCTCTGTCTGAAGCAAGGCTACATCTTGTACGAATCCTTCATCCTGGGGGAGATGCATCGTCATGGCCGTCCTAAATCCGAGCACCAAATCTGTGACAAGGGTCTTCATCGCATCGCACAACCCTAGACCAAGCTGCCGGGTCCCAAACGCCACACTTTGAAAATAACGGGTGATCATTTGGAACTCTTTCATGTCCTCAGTATCATTGATGGGCTGAATAGCGAGCGCGATGACGGTATGAACGACGATGAACGCAATACCGAAAGATAGGACCATTGTCCCGACAGTCGGTGTCTCGTCCGGCCAAACTAGGTAGAATGATTTCAGTAAGGGCTGGATTCTATCAAGAATGAAACAAACCAATTATATGAAAGGACCACGCCTGCATCGCCGAGAGAAGCAACGAGCCTGCCAAAAGTGTATATGCCGGGGGTCGGACGAGGGCGTAAAAGCCTGCGGAGGTGGTAAGAGCGATCAAGCTGGAAATAGGGGTTGTGATTGTGTCCGCCACTCCATAGGTATCCGACAGCAGCGTCAAGGTACCACAGAGAACGGCGGTAGAAAATATCATGCACACCGCATAAAGTACGAAGAAGCGTGTAACCGCCCTGGGGTTCCGGGTCGAATTCAAAGCCATGGGTGAGCTCTGAACGCGGAACGTTGAACTTTGGTGGTTTGGAACAAGCTCGGAAATGACATTTGTTTGGCTTATTTTAGCCTCTAAATTCTTCGTTGTTGTAATCTGCTACGCATAATTTCATTAGCCACCATGCTCCACCAACAACATTTGCTGGTCATAATCTTCAAGATCTGCCGCGGCAAAACAACTCACACTGTTTCGGTTTCATTATCACAGCAGAATCATCATGGCGACGCCAACGAGAGGGATACACTCAACTTCGTGATAGCGGGGTGGGTGCAACGGCGAATGCGGATGGCATAAAACTGGTCTTATTGAAAAGGAAATACCAAACCCAAATCGTAAGATATTCACCTTTACCATGACGCCAATCCCACTGGAACCTCCCCGATCCTCTTGGCAGCTAACCCGAACGCTCAAACGACGAACCTCGAACGCGTCAGAAAGCCCAGACAGCCTGGGAAGGACTCGAGGAAAACCCAAGTTCGCACTGCACGCTAGAGCGTAGAAAGGAAGTGCCAGGGGCCGTGAATCCAGGACGCGGAATGCGATGATGGTCCTCTAAATTTCGGACGTCAACGTCGCGAGTGGATGGGTGGGCGATACGCGAAGGTTCCATATGCTCGTAGTTCATGGCTCAAGATCCAAGTAGGATGGGAAATGGGAAGCACAGTGTCGAGAACACGTCTAGAGTGTCAAATTTTGACGGGTATAGGCTGAGAGTGTGAAGTTGTTCCCGAGAAATTCACTAGCAAGCGGTTCGCATGTGTACCTGCGAAGGCGGGCGGTGTGTCAGTTCCAAGCCAGCGTTGCGCAGAGGCAAATTGAAAAGTGACAGGAGGAGAGAAAAAGCCAGTGGGAGACGAATGAAGAAAGGGAGAAGGAAAAAATAACCGCGGTAGAAAGTTGCAGAGAACCGTACCGTTCACCATTCGCATTTCCGGGCCCTGTAGCTGCAGAGAGTTGGGGGTTGGCGTGTAGAATCCAGAATACAGGTACTTGACGCATATATACCAGATACGCGAGGAGAGAGGATGATCGGTCAAGGGCGGACCTATATATAAGTGTTCGTTAGCTGCGGAATCGGGGGAGAAACAGACATACACGAATTCGATGCCCATACCCATACCCATGCGCGACATGCACCACACGGATTCGGCCCATTTATGATTCCTTGCCTGCACTAGCAGTACCATGGCTGGCAACAAAACTGTATCCCAACAACCAATCGCCCGAGGAAAAGAACCCTCTGATCTGCCTCGACGAGACCCAACGCAGGGTCGTAGGTATCACCAGACGACGGACTTGTAGCATCCAAGTGGGGGGTTGTGGATGCTCGCGAGCGTTGGCTTGTACAGCAGCTCAGGGAGAATTGGAGGCAGAGACCAGTGGGAGCCACGAGGCAGAACGGATCCTTCATTGCGAGCTTGAGAAGAGCCCAAGCTGAGTTTGAGTCCGAGTGGGGAGACGCTGCTCAAGGGTGGGAACGAGGGTGGTTATGATGAGATGTCGGGCACAAGGGGTTGGGGACGAGGATGACGCGGATATGCGTTGACGTTGGCCCAATGTTGGCTGGGGGTGGATGTTGACTAGGACGATCTCCCTCTATCGCTGCCACTAATGATGACCTTCAGTAGGTTCTTTTCGTATGCAGGTCATTGGAGGAAGGTTGGCCAGATGTCTTACTCCACTTGATCTTGTTGGTGCGCAGCTATCTGTGGCTGTCTGTCTACATACCACATGCGCTGATGCTAATGGACGACTTGGCAGCATTTATCCGATAGCCTGATGTCCGCAAAATATATACCTTTTATGCAAACAACCACACGATAGCAGCAGCTCTTTTTTCATGGTGTGAGACGATATGGCAGGGGGTTGGGCAATGTATGACCGGCAGGAGTATGTTGATGGTATCGGCTGCTTGGGTTCGACGATGAATACCCTTCCAATTCTAGTGTCAGAAGTAGTCAGAGCAGTATAGGACTTTTTTTTGGATCTGTCAAGGATTTATCTCCTGTTTGTTGAATTTTAGCAAATGTCAAGGGTGGGGTATGTCCACTCCATACAGCAAAGTATGTCAGCCAGCGCTCGTCGAAATTAAGCATGTTGTAACCAGCGAGCGCTTCGCATTGAAATATGGTGCGAGGTGCAAAAATACACTCGAATTGTAAGGTATTGGTACCACAGAATATTCTAGCTTGAATTCAGAATGGATGGAATCATGCAATGACAAATGAGTACAGTATTTCAAGCGTTGTTGGAGAATCTACCGAAGCGAAACAGCCGAAGAAAGGGACTACAATAGGTTATTGAGCCGCATGTATTCTTCAACTTTTGATGTCTCTGCATAGCGCTGAAAATGGTTACATTTTGATTAAAAAGGTTCAATACCAAGGATTGGATATATGAAATATTGGACGTGCGTACCTTGTAATAATCGAGGACTGCGTCTAGAGCGGGTTGAATGATGTAGTCATTCCATCCATCCAAAGTCCATTTAGCATGGAAATTCCTTGGTCGGTAATACCTGACCTTGTCATGATCTACTGAGCGGAATATCCACTCCTTAATGTCTTCAGACTCGCATGCGAGAGGAAGCACATGGGTAATGCAGAGCAAACACCAGAGGGTGGTACAATGTTTGACCTTTATTTCATCGTTGGCATTGTGAAACGAATCAGCACTTGGACAGAGTCTAGAAAATGTTATTTTTCAGCGCGGGAATTGAAGGATCTGACAGCTAAAGCCTACCTCTTGCAGTAGAAAAGTAGGCCATAGTATCTGATTAAAAAATGGGTAACTGTTGTATAATGCTGCCTCGTGAATTCGAGGCTCTGCTGTTTGGCATGTAGAGTGACAATTCTCTTTATAATCTGTCGAATTGACGGTTTTATATCCTCAGGAAACGAGCCGAAGAAAAAAGCGAAGGCAGGATTCAAGGCATGAACCGGAAGAAGATGAGAATAATGTGCATCATAGAGCAACCAGGTCAACCATTCATCTATGTCAGGCTTTATGAAAGCTTGAATGCAGACAGTTGAGAGCTCGGAGATGAGGCGAGGGAATTGCTCCTCGAGCTTCTGGTATTGGTTAGGTAACTGTTTTTCCACAACGTAGATAAATACGGCCCACTTGTTCATGTAGCATCTTAATGACCGAAGAGGATCGCCACCAGAAATTGTCAGTACTTTCGCGCGCTTCACAGACTTGTTACAGAGACAGCTTACTTGGCGGTGCAGCATCTCGACGATCCGCGACACCAGCGACCAGAAGGAGATAGTACACTTGTCCATTTCGTACCTTGTGTAGAGAGTCTGAAATGATACTTGAGTCAGTTCTTGCTGAAGTCGGGGGGTGCAGATTGGGCCAGCATTGATGCAATCTACAATGAGAGTCCCGTAATACATGTATTCATCAACTTGAAAAGGACACACTGCAGATCAGCACTCCAAGAATAATCTTCTGCAAGAGTAGAATGACACACCATCATCAAGAACCTGATGGCGCAACTGGCGCAGTGCATAAGCAGCACAATCGCCCAGTGTTGACTCTCGACATAGGTAGAACTGTCGGGATCGAGAAGGATCAAGCAGGAAGTCTGAAAGAGAGGCGTGTAGAATGGATATATCCTTGTGTATGCCAAGTCCAATGATGGAAGAGAGCTGGCCTAGGCAGGCTTCCGTTTCACCGGGTTGCCAAAAGAATAGATTGTCAATCCCGCCTGTTGAGTTCATCCGGTCCCATCCGTCGTGTAACTCTGGGATGAGAATGATCAAGACTCCGAGAACCTGTTTCAGTGCCTCCACATCGTTGACATTGGAGAGTACATGGTGATAAAGGGAATTCAGCTCCGCATATGGCATATCTTTCTCACTGCTGGGAGGCCGCAGGCGACGCACGACATCTAGACGGCGATGTGGGAGCTGGTGGGGATCTCCGCCAATATACTTGACTGTAGTAGAGGCGAAGATGAACTGCCCCGACGATTTTCGAGTGAGCTCACCAAGGACGTAAGTGGAAGGCCAGGGAGATGGAAGGTGGGAAGCGAGTGGGTGTTCGCGACTGATCTTGTTGAACGAGTCCTTCAGAAATCGATATATATCTTCATCAGGATAATATTCGTCAGATAGAGCGAGATGTGCAAGACGGGGTTGGGTTGAGGATGAATTAAAGGTAGATTTGAGGTAGACTTCTGGACGGCTGGCAATGAGGATGCGAATACGGAGTGGAGAACGATGGAATGCGGCAGCGAGCGACTTCACAACCTTAGATTGTATGTCTTTACTCTGACATTCGTCCAGGCCATCGACGATGATAGCAAACGGACAGTTCTGAAAGTTGAAACCAGTCGAATGGAGCCGCACGAGAGGTTCCAGGATGAGTTTCGAGAGCTGAGTGTCCATTGACAGGTCGAGGACACTGACATTATCGTTGAGGGCAGCCGCAATGAACTCGCGTACAGCCGGAATTGCTTGTGCAACCTGATGAGCAATGGTTGCAACAAAGCGGCTCGCATTATTGCGCTCTGAGGCTGTCTTCCAGAAAAAGAAAGTCGCCAGGAGCCAGCCCTTCTCATCGCAAATTTCAGCAAGGGTATGCGCGATCGCCGATTTCCCGGCCCCAGCGGCTCCATAGAGCCACATAATCAAAGCCTCGTCGTCAATCTTCTCAGTCAACCAGTCGATTAGCTTGTTGATCACAGCGACGCGGGTGTCGGGATGGCATTTCGGAGCGTCAAGTAGATCGCGTTCGAATGAGTTGTAGAGTGCACCCATGGCAGAGCGGTCGCGCAAGTGGTCCAAAGCTGAACGATCATATGCTAAGTTTATGGCAGGAGAGACCAACTAAGTCCTTACTCACCTGTCCGACCTTGAACATGAGTGATGATTTGACTGTTGGTGATGTTGGTGTTATCTGCGTTGTTGAAAAGCGAAACTAGGAGTAATGCAGGCGTTAGCGGTTGGTACTTGGGACATGAATAGAGCAACATAAGTAAGATGCACCTATCGGGCTATTGGAGTATATTTGAGCAAGCAGACCTGATGGGCTTAGTCCAGCGGCACAGCTACCTCCCAAGTCCATCTCATCTGTGGTTGATAGTAACTATTGGGCGAGTTGGGTCTGAAAGGTAAATGGTAGAAAAAATCATACCTACAAGCCTCTTGCAGTATGAGAAGGGTAAGTTGAGGAGGATCAAGATAGAAGGCAGAGGCGAAGAGGTTTATGAGGGGGCAGTGCCCTGTAACGTTGGACCTTTCCTGATCAAAGTTTCCCGGCCCGGCGCAGGTCTTCGCCTCTCTTCGCCAACACCTCTCTTCCATGTCTGAAGATTCCTCGGGCCTCGGGCCTCTGTAGTCAACGCTTGTTCAATACTTTCAGCACAGCCTGATGCGTCAAATCTGGTTCAAGATCCCTCTAACTCGAAACTTTTCCCCCAGGCCCTCACATAGGGCAGTTGACTAATACCAAGCCTTATGGAAGGGACGGAAGTGACACTGTCACACATGGTACGGATCAAACGAGCCCGATCGGATACCTACTATAGTATCATACGGATTGATCCGAGC